>Ga0070697_100000097_pt1 | contig 72732 bp, 56 predicted proteins | sample KBSK1501metaG_FD_65475 | JGI IMG/M metagenome (GOLD analysis project Ga0070697, IMG submission 65475) | Corn, switchgrass and miscanthus rhizosphere microbial communities from Kellogg Biological Station, Michigan, USA - KBS K1-50-1 metaG | ecosystem: Host-associated > Plants > Roots >... | reverse complement strand
CCATGCGCATGGGGGCATACGATTACGTTACTAAGCCGATCGACACCAATCGGCTGCGCACCATCCTGCAGAATGCCTCCGCTTTGCTGGGCACACGAGTCGAACTGGAGGTAACGCGGCGAAAACTGCGCGATGCCGGGTCCCTGGGTAGCCTGGTGGGATCCTCACGCAAGATGCAGGAGCTTTTTCGTCTAACCGAGATGGTTGCTCCCAGTACGGCGTCCGTTCTCATCACGGGGGCGAGTGGCACCGGCAAGGAACTAGTCGCGCGCACCATTCACGAACTCAGCCCGCGCCGCAATAAACCTTTCGTCCCGATCAACTGCGCAGCCATTCCCGAGACGCTGATCGAGAGTGAAATCTTTGGCCATGAAAAAGGCGCGTTCACCGGCGCGCTGGAACGCCGTGTAGGGTGCTTTGAACTAGCCGAAGGTGGAACCTTGCTTTTGGATGAAATCGGCGAGATGCCGATCGGCACCCAGGCCAAGCTGCTGCGCGTTCTCGAAGACCGCAAGCTGCGGCGACTGGGCAGCAAGGTCGAGACCACGGTAGACGTACGCGTGCTCGCAGCCACGAACAAGGTCCCGGAGGAAGCAGTCGCCCGTGGAGAACTGCGCAACGATCTTTATTACCGGCTGAATGTTTTCAATATCCACATGCCGCCATTGCGCGAGCATAAGGAGGACATTCCGGAACTGGTGAGAGCTTTGCTTGCGGAGATGTGCGTCAAACATGGGCGCAAGGTAGCGACCGTGAGCGAGGCGGTGCTCAATATCTTCCACAGTTATTCGTGGCCGGGGAATGTACGCGAATTGCGCAATACTCTGGAGCGCGCGGTGATCGTCTGCGACGGCGCGATCGTCGAGACCAAGCACCTTCCACCCGGATTCGGACAGGCTCCGGTGCGTACTTCGGCTGAAGATCCCGACGCAGTGCGCCTGGGAGTGGGCACGACGGTAGAAGAAGCGGAGAGGCTACTGATTCTGAAAACGCTTGAGGCCACGAATAACAACAAAACCCGGGCCGCGGAAATTCTCGGAATCAGCCTAAAAACCCTGCATAATAAGCTTAAGGAGTATGGCGCTGCCGCTGCCGATGCCGTCTCCTCTGGCAGGGAGGAATGATTGCGGCCGTCGCGGCAGCAGTTGCGGGCATTCTGATCCGGCCTAACCAAGGTCTGCGCGCCTACATCATTTGTCATTGAGGCATGCGCCGAAGAACCAAAATCGTGCTCGCCATCACCTTCATGGTTGCGGTGCTGGTGTTCGCGTTCTCCTACATCTATATCTCGCAACTTCTCCGCCAGCGCATTACCGACGCGCATGACACGGCCGGCAATCTGACTTCACAATTGGCTCTCTTGGCCACCAACGCTGCCCCGGATCTTACCAGTACAAAAGTAAACTCGATGGATCCTGAGGCGGTGAGCCGTGCTATTGCGTATTACCTGGGCACGGATCGCGACCTGAATTCCATGCTGGAATCGGTGGTGGGTAGCTGGCCGATCATTTACGACGCCTCCATTGTGGATGCTTCGGGCAAAGTCATCCTTCACACCAATCCGGAGCTGATCGGCAAAACCATCGCTGATCGTCCTGATTTTCAGCGGGTGGTGGAGGCCGACTTCCGCCAGCAACTCCAGCAGGTATACAACCCGCCCACGGTGTACGACGTGCGCACGCCGTTGCAGTTGAATGGACAGCCGTTCGGCAGCATTCGTGTGGGAATCTCGACTGTATTCCTGAAGAGCGAACTAACCCCTCGCCTGCAGCATGCTGTCGTGTTCGCGGGCATTGCCATCCTGCTTTCGCTGATCTGGGCCGCAGGACTGTCGCATATCGCGCTTGGACCTCTGGAACAGATCGCCCGCAGTCTTGACACTGCTGCCGCCGGCGAAGCGGAGGCGATTGCCGAGGAAGACCCCGGCAGCGACGAGTACGGTCTGGTCACGTTGAAGATTGCCCACCTCGGCCGGCAGGTACGGGACGCCAATCAAATCTTCTCCGCCCTGAAACAAAACGTCGAGCAGGTCATGGCCAATTTGCAGGATGGTCTGATGCTGTTCACTCCCGACTCGCGAGTGGTCCTTGTGAGCGCGTCGGTGGAACGGTTTCTCGGCCGGCCGCGGCACGAATTGCTGGGACACACGGTGAAGGAAGTATTTTCGTCCGACTCGCCCTTGGGCGCCGTGGTCCTGCAGGCATTTCAGTTGCGCCAGAGCGTATCGCAGAGTGAGGTCGAAGCCGCCAATGGACGGCGGGTGCAGGTATCGCTGGAATTCATCCAGGAACGTGGCTCGCAGATCAGTGCGCTGCTCACCGTGCGCGACGCGGAGTCGGTGCGGAAGATTGAAGATGAAATCGAGATGTCGCGCCGCATGTCGGCCAGTGGACGCCTGACTCGAGGTGTGGCGCACGAGGTCAAAAATCCTATTAACGCAATCGTTCTGCATCTGCAATTACTGCAGAGCAAGTTGCAGCAGATCGATCCCGATACGCGCCGTCACATGGACATAATCGGAAGCGAAATTCATCGTCTGGACCGCGTAGTGCAGATTCTGGTCGACTTCACCCGCCCACGGGAACTGCACATTGAGGAGACCGATCTGCGGAAGTTGCTGGAAGAAGTTGTGCAGCTCGCCGATCCCGACGCGCACCAGCACGGCGTCAATATCGCCAGCGACTTGCCGCCGAACCCAGTCGCGGTAAAAGTGGACAACGATTTCATGAAGCAGGCGATTCTCAACGTCGTCCTGAATGGAATCCAGGCAATGCCAAAAGGCGGCACGCTGAGCATTTCCGCCTGGCAGGAGAAGGAAATTGTGGTGACCGAAGTCCGGGATCAGGGAGGGGGCATTCCGAAAGAAATTCAGGATAAGATTTTCGAGTTGTATTTCACCACCAGGAAAGGTGGCAGCGGGATCGGGCTGGCGCAGACTTACCAGATTCTGCAATGGCACTATGGATCGGTTGAATTCGATTCGGTGGAGGGACAAGGATCTGCATTCCGGCTGAATCTTCCGGCCACGGAGACGCGATTGGAAGAAGCGAATGGCGGAAACGGGCAGAGAGATGCGCAAGCATTGATCACCCCTTCTGCGGATTGAGTGGTATTCGGATTGATCATCACGCGCCGGACCCGCGCAGTGCGGCTTAGAGTGAAGTAACGTGTGTCGCGTTGACCAGAGTAAAATGCACGCAGGCGGATTTGGAAGCTACAATTCTTTTGCTGCCCGGGTTGCTGTGGGCATCCAATAATTGAGTATGCCTCTGGCCGTCATCGCCGCTGCTCTGCTATTTATCTCCGCTCCGGCTTCTCCGTTGAAAGCGACAGGGACATTCCTAATCCAAACGCCGCAGCAGGACACGAAACCCGCTTCCAACCCCCAGGATCCGACTAAGCCGAACGCGGAACCCGAAGCGCCGGCACCGGACAATTCAAAGCCAAAGCAACAGACGCCGCCTCCGGCCCCCGCGCAGGCGCCGGATACGAACGAGCCTCAGCAAGCCACGACTCCGGAAGCGAATTCGCCCGCGACTACGAAACCTGAGAGTAAGGCAAAGCCGAAAGTCACGTTACACAAGAAAAAAAAGCGGAAACGAGCGGCCAAAGCTGGCGATGGTCCCACGAAAGTCATTGTCCGCCACGGCAGCACGGCCGATCCCGAGCTTGAATTTGTCCCCAGTCTCAGCCGGGAGCAAGCGTCCCGGCAACTGCAATACACGAATCAATTGCTGAGTGGGACCGAAGCCAATCTTAAGACCGCGTCGGCGCGGCAGCTCAAGCCGGGCGAGCAGGACCAGATCAAACAGATTCACACCTACATGGATCAGGCCAAAGCTGCAGCGAATGCGGGAGATGTGCAGCGCGCACAGAACCTGGCATACAAGGCGCGTCTGTTATCAAATGAATTAGTACGAAGGTGAGGAGAGCCGGGCGAATTGGATCGTGCGTGACCGACGCGCCTTCGTTGCTCGCCATTAGCTACCGTGCTTTCGGTTTGGCTGAGTTGACTTTCGATAGGAGCTCCTGAGCAGGCTGCTGGACCGGGCCAGGGATCTTCACTGCCTCATTCAAAACGTCTCTGGCTTCGGCGAGTTTGTTCAGCTTGCCGTAGGCGAAGCCCAGGCGGAACGCGGCCAGGGCGTACGACTGGTCATCCTGCCCCTTCAAAAGCCCGCAGGCTGTTTTCAGTTCGGGGATTGCTGCCGTGGTCTTTTCCTGCTTTAAGTAGACATAACCCACCGTGTAATGCGCCATGCCTCCCGAGAGCTTTCGCGAGCGGTCTGCGTCGGCGGCATCGGCTTTGGCGGCTGCGATCGCTTTCTGCGCATAGGAAATCGCTTTCGCATCGCTACCCGGCTTGGAGTCTTCGGAATAGGCGTTTGCCAGAAGAATCAAGGTAGACAAACTATTGGGATTCGCGGACAACGATTTCTCTCCGTAGCTCACCAGCCGAGCCATATCTTTCAAGTCCTGCAGCGACACCATCGCGAGCGACGCCACCTGATCCTCAAACCGGGAGCCCGGGAACGCGGGAGTAAACCGCTCGATGTACGACATCCGCTTCTTCGAATCGTTCTCTCCGGCAATCGCGTTGTAGGAGGCAGCTTCCAGGAATTCGTAGGAGCCCTTGGCTGTGCTCCTCTCGTCGGCCACGCGATTGGCAAAATCCTGATCGCTCATGTCCGCGGGCTTGGGTTGCTTATCGAGGGAGTTGTAGGCCTGTCCTCCACGAACCGCGTAGTCCATGAGCTTGTCATTGTTCTTCAGCTGCTGCGCGACATTAGCTTGCGAAACCAGTATGTCGAGGTTGTGCGGAGAGCCTGCGACTGCTTTGTCGCCATAATCGAGGGCCTTCTGCAGATCGCCCGCACCCTGGTAGTACTGCGAGACCTGCCAGTTGCCATACGCGACTGCCGCAGGATTGGCTGAAAACTTCTGCAGAAAGTCTTCGTACATGGCGAGCTTCTTTTGTCCGTCCTGTTCATTGGAGATCGCCTGCAGAGCCTGGTCTTCGGGAGTGCCCGCCGGAATGACGATGCGGTCCAACTGTCCGTATGAGGCAAGAGGTAGAAGAAGGGATACCAGCAGAACGGGCGAGAGAATGCGCTTCATAGAGGACCTCCCGTGGCGGAAGAGTCACACAGAATTCTGATAGCGCGAATCGTAGCTCGAAATGAGAGGACTCGCAAGGGAGTTATCAGTCTTCAGCCGTCAGCGATCGCGGGCCTCGCGGAGGTGGCGACTCCTCACTTCCGCCCTTCCTTTTTCTGCGCCACCACCAGTCCGCGAGGCGTGGGCAATAACACCACCGAGATCAAGCCTTCGAGCTCCAACTTCAGCGCCGCCTCACGCACTACCTTCAAGTGCGAACTGGCGTCGTGCATCAGGATCACGCCATAAGGATTGATTTGCGGCAAGTACCGCCGCACCTCCTGCTCCCGGATGGGCATGTCACTGTCGCTGAAAAAGAGATCGATTGTGCCTTCCACCTGCATCTCCAGGCTGGACTCATTGCGCAATTCGATCCATTCCCTGACGGCTGAAGCATCGATCCGCTCTTTTGCCTTCGCGTACACCAGCGGATCGAACTCGCAACTGATGATTTTGCCGTGGCCATTCGCCTTGAGTCCTTCCGCCAGCCAGATGGTGCTGACGCCGCTGAATGTGCCGGTCTCGACGATGAGTTCCGGCTTGATGGTCATCACCATAGTGCGGAGGAAGTCGAGAACCTCGATTTCAGCGGTCATCGAATCAAACATGCTCCAGCGTTTGGGATGAGGGCACTCCGGCGTAGGACGGTGATACTCCGGCTGTAGCGTGTCCCCCACGCGTTCAATCTGCCGCAAGATGCGGTGCTCCTGCTTTTCTTTTTTGAATAGCCGCTTCAGGTCGAGTGGCATGAAAGGGAAAGTATACGGGGGAAACTTACGCTTGACGAAGGATCATCGATCAGAATCCATTTGCTCCGTGCCTCTGCGCCTCCATGTTAGATTGAAAACATGCGTGCCATCCTGCAAAAACGTTCGCTGCGCTATGTTTTCGCAGCGAATGTGATCTCCATGCTGGGCAGCGGTATGAACTCCGCCGTCGTCGCCTGGTACATTTTGCAGGCCACGCATTCTGAGATGGCGTTGGGCATGTTTGCCGTCCTCCAGACGCTTCCCGCCATGCTCATGCTGCCCTTTACCGGCGTGATCATCGACCGTGAAGATCGCCGCAGGCTGGTCATGACGCTGGATGCGGCGCGCGCCATCATCATCCTGACAGTCTCGATTCTCGCGTTCCTAGGCAAAGCGAAAGTATGGGAACTGTACTTGATGAACACGCTGGTAGCCGCCGGCTTCTGGATGTTCTGGCCAACGATTACCGCGCTGATCCAGGAACTGACGCCGGATGAGGAATTCGTGCATGCCAATACTTTTCTGCTGGCCGGGATCCAAGGGGGCTGGCTGATCGCGGGCTCGATTGTGGGCTTCGTCTACAACCACATCGGACTTGGGGGCGTGCTGCTGATTGATTTCTCGACCTACGTGGCCTCGTTCCTATGCTACTTCGCGGTGCGTAAAGGACGCCATGTGGTGCCAAGACCGGCCGAGCTTCGCGCCGACATCCTGGCCGCCGAAAGTGCGCTGCAAAGGTTTATCCGCGAGATGCATGAAGGACTGCAACTGCTGCGCGACAATCCAACTCTGATCCTGTTAGGCATCAGTTGGGCGCTATTTCTGGGTGCCATGATGACCGGCGTGGTGGTCACACCAGCGCTCAGCGATTACGTGTTCCATGCCGGCGCCATGGGTTACGGCTGGCTGAACGCCGGCTGGGGCGTGGGCGCATTCGTGAGCGCCTGGTATGCGCCTCGGGTAATGGCTCGATTGGGTGTGCGGCGCTCGATCGCCATTTCCATGGGGCTGCTGGCGATCTGCATGAGTCTGTCTCCGCTTTCGCCCGCGCTGGCCATTGCCGTTGCGCTTTACGGCGTGATGGGTTCGGCGCGTGGCGTAAGCGGCGTCGCTATGAACACCAACATCATGCAACAAGTGCCGCAGCACCTTATGGGACGGGTGCAGAATACGTTCAACTTTGCCGGCACAGCGCTGCAGATCGTGCTGGGATTGCTGGTCGGAGCCGTCGCCCAAGCGAACCTGATTGCCGGATTTTGCATTATTGGACTGGTCTACGCCGTCGCCTTTGTCGCCGCCAGTTGGCCAGTGGGTAATACCATAGCAGTGCAGGAAGCGAGAGCGGCGGAGTAAAACCAAACTCAGAGATGAGGACCCAACAGGCAGAAGTCTAGACTCTTGGTACCGAAATGCCTTCTTTGCTTCTACATTCTGACTTCTGCGATTGCACTCCGAGCTGTTATCCTTCCCCTTCATTTTCCAGGAGAACGTGCTATGTCTTCCAGCCTTGAAGGCCGTGTGGCAGTCGTCTTCGGAGTCGCCAACAAGCGAAGTATCGCCTGGTCAATTGCTCAGGGATTGCACAACGCCGGCGCCAAGCTCGCCATTACCTATCAAAATGAACGGCTGGGGCTGGAAGCCGAAGATCTGATTTCCTCGCTGCCAGGTGCCGAGGCTTTTCAGTGCGATGTTTCCCGCGACGCTGAAATCGATCAGCTATTTGCGACCCTGAAGCAGCGCTACGGCAAACTCTACGTGCTGGTGCACAGCATTGCGTTTGCCCCCGCCGAGGAGCTTAAAGGAGAGTTCCTCAGCACCAGCCGGGAAGGTTTTCGCATCGCCCACGACGTCAGTGTCTATTCGCTAGTCGCGCTGGCCCGCGCAGCCGCTCCCCTCATGGAAGATGGCGGCAGCATCATTACCATGACATATTTCGGGTCCACGAAAGTCATGCCGAAATACAACGTCATGGGAGTAGCCAAGGCCGCGCTGGAGTGTTCGGTACGTTATCTGGCCTATGATTTGGGCAAGCGCAAGATAAGAGTGAACGCCATCTCGGCGGGACCGATCAAGACTTTGGCGGCACGAGGCATCTCCGAGTTCAGTGAAATGTTGAAAGCGCACGCGGAGTACGCTCCGTTGCAGCGCAACGTGGATGTGAAAGAGGTCGGAGATACAGGAGTCTTTCTGGCTTCGGATGCCAGCTCCGGCATTACCGGTGAGGTGATCTTCGTGGACTGCGGCTACAACATTATGGGCTTCGTGAAATAGCGGCGGCTGTTCGGCCGACCAGTGTTCCAGTTCCACGTCTGAGATCGTAGGAATCAGGCCGCAGTTACAACTGTTATCCGCCTGTCGTTGTCGCAGAGCCGCTCGAATGTAATCTCCACATCCCGCTCACGCTCGAAACGCTGAAACTTCTCGCCCCATTCGATGAGCAAAATGTTGTTCTCGGCCATGAGGTCGTCCAGGCCGAGAGTCTCCAACTCGCGCGGAGTATCTACGCGATAGAGATCTATGTGATAGACGTTCACCTCTGGCCCGCGATATTCATGCACCAGGGTGAATGTGGGGCTGGTGACATTTTCTTCCGAGGCAGCGTGAAATCCGGCAGCGATTCCCTTGACCAGCGTGGTCTTGCCCGCTCCCAAGTCGCCACGCAACAGCACGATTCTGGAAGGCGCAAGCTCAGCCGCGAGCGTGCGTCCGAGGGCGATGGTTTCTTCCGCCGAATGTGTAGTGAACTCTCGCTCCATGTTGGCCGCGAAACAGTATAGCGAGAGATCGAATGTGGGGTGGTGTGACGCGGGAAATCTGGGCCCGCTTCACACGATGAGGCGATCTAGTGCGTTTTCGGCATGACCCATTGGTTCGAGCGGATGCCGGCGAAGCTGCGATCCATCACCGAATCCACCACCATACGCAGGTTGCGATGATCATCGTCCCCCAGCGCGATGAAGCGGAACGGCTGTATCACTCCTTCGGTCGTCCGCATGGGAATCAGCATTTCAGCCATGCCGTGAACCGGGCCGGATGGCGTCTGAAAGGCGATCTCGACGAAGTCTCCGTGCTCGAGCGCTCGCAGCATGCGCAACAGACCACCGGTAATGGAAAGGGTTTGAAGCTTGCCTTTGGCGCGCTCTCCGTCTTCCAGCATCACGATTGCCGGAATCGAACCCGCAAGATGAATTCGGGGAGCCCGCCGCTGTGGGTGGGGTTGGGGAAAGTGTGTCATATCCAATCCCACTATGGCACGTGGGCGACGCTGGCGGCAGATTACCGAAGCGCTTGTCCGGATTCGAAGGCGTCTTGAATGCGCTTTGATTACATGATCGCATGGTTGCAAGCAGATGTGAGCTGTTATCGAATTCGGCAATGTCCGGATGGACAAACGTCATTGGCCACAGGTTCACGGCTGCAGAGTAACCCACTTGATCTTCACCGCTTCGCGGGTCCGCCGCATGGCTTCCGGCAGCGCATGTACCAGGTCAGTAGCGACAAGCGATTGTCCGCCCGTGCTCTCGCACGCAACGTCGCCAGCAAGCCCGTGGAGATGAACAGCGGCACATACTGCATCGATAATGCGCTGAGGGCACTGCGCGATGAATCCGGCTACTATCCCAGTCAGAATGTCCCCGGTGCCGCCGGTCGCCATGCCAGGATTTCCGGTGGTATTCACCCAAACATTCCCGTCAGGATGCGCAATGAGCGTCCGATGCCCCTTCAATACGACTATGAGCTGATGTTCGCGCGCGAATGTTCGCGCCACGTTCAAGCGGTCGCGCTGCACGGCCGCCGTGGCAAGCCCAGTCAGTCGCGCCATTTCCCCGGGATGAGGCGTAATAACCAGAGTGCGCCCGGCTCCATTCAACTCCTTCGCATGGTTTTCGAAGGCGTTGAGCCCGTCGGCATCGAGCACAATCGGGACTCTATACTTTGCCACTACTGTACGTACCAACTCGCTGGTCTCGGCGTGGCGTGAAATTCCTGGCCCAATCGCGAGAACGGTCTTGCCTTCGACCAGCTTGTCCAGACGCGAATGTTCCAGCGCCTGCATTGAGATCGTCCCCGCCTCGGTTTCCGCCAGCGGTTCGGTCATGACCTCGGGATGAAAGCCAGCCACAGTTGGCAGGACAGATTTCGCAGTAGCGACCGTCGACAATCCAGCTCCTGACCGCAGCGCCGACATGCCCGCCATGGCCGCAGCGCCGGCCTTGCCTAAAGAGCCGCCGATTACGAGTACGTGGCCGAAGCTTCCTTTGTGCGAATCGCGAGGACGCGGACCGACCAGCGGAGCAACTTCGGGCATGGTGATCACGTTCAGTTGCAGCGACGAAACAATCGCTTCCTCCGGCGACCCGATGGGCGCAACAACAGTCGGCCCTTCGGTGAGATTTCCGAAAACATGCGCCGGACGTGGCGCCGTGAACGTCACCACCGCGTTGGCACGGGCGACGGCACCAGTCTGTTCACCCATCACGTCGGCATCGGCACCGGAAGGAATGTCGACTGCAACCACCGGACTCTCCCTCGCATTGATCGCGGCAATGGCTTCCGCATATAAGCCATGCACCGGCGGACGAAATCCCGTACCTAACATGGCGTCGATCAAAATATTGGCATGGAATGCCGCCCGAGCGCCGCGCAATTCATCGCCCGAATGCACCGCAATTGGCTTTGTTGCCAGTTTTTGAAACATGGCCGCCGCATCGCCGCGGAGTTCGTTTGGATCGGCCAGCAATACCACTGCTGTCTCTTTCTTCCACTCCTGCAGTTTGCGGGCAGCGACGAAACCGTCGCCGCCGTTATTCCCTTTTCCGCAGATGACGGCAATGCGCTCGGCAGACGGATACTGCAACAACACAAACTCGGCGACGGCGGTACCAGCATTCTCCATCAGGGTGAGTGACGGGATGCCGAATCGTTCGCTGGTCAGGCGATCGATCTCGCGCATCTCGGCAGCGGTAACGATCTTCATAGGGAATTAGCTAGTGCCGAAATTGCCGATATTCGCATGCCCGGACGGGCGAGGCGACCGTCGAGATGCGAGTTGCTGGCGATGTTCATGACCGCGTACTTGCCATCTGCTCAAGATGGCGGAGTTGGGAAGGCTCGCCCATGGCGATCAGGCAATCGCCGGGTTCGATACGGTCATCCGGCGCAGGATTGAAGCGCATACCGCTTCCCCGCTTGATCGCCAGCACGATCAGGCCACGGTCCTGGCGAATGCGCGATGTCTCGATGGTTTTTCCGGCGAACGACGAATCGCGTCCAATCACAATTTCGTCAATCTCCAGATCCATGCCGAGATGGGTAGTCGCCGTGTCCAGGAAGCTGACGACGTGCGGGCGAAGGAACGACTGCGCAATCCGCTGTCCGGCAAACGAATACGGCGAAACCACGGAATCTGCTCCTGCCTTCAACAGATGCTTCTCTGCATCCTCCTCACTGGCACGAGCGATGATGCGAAGCTTGGGATTCAATCCGCGCGCGGTGAGCACGATGTAAAGATTGGTGGCGTCGGTAGTCGTTGCAGCGACCAGTCCTCGGGCGCGTTCAATGCGAGCTTCCCGCAGAGTCTGCTCCTGGGTGGCATCGCCAATCATGGTGAGCCATTCGTCGTTGTAGCGCGCCGCCTTGGCTTCATTCTGCTCAATGATGAGAAACGGTACCGGCTTGCGGGCTAGCTCGCGGGCCGCGCTGCGTCCCACACGTCCAGCGCCACAAATGATGTAGTGATCCGACAGCCGGCTGATGTCGCGTTCCATTTTGCGTTTGCCGAAGAAGCTCCGCAGCTCAAATTCTAGCAAAGCCTGGGTCAGTGCCCCGATGGAGAGAAATACAAGCGCGACTCCGGCCAGAATGATGAATACATTGAAAACCCGGCCGGCATGGGACAGGGGATGGGTCTCCTGATAGCCGATCGTGGTGAGCGTCGTCACCACCATATAGAAGCCGTCAAACCAGCTCCAGCCCTCGAGGAAATGAAATCCCGCCGTGCCGATGAGAACGACGCACGCCAGTGCGAGTCCGATCAGGCGCAGGTTGCGGAGGGATGTCATTGGCGACTGAGACTATAAAACAAAAAGGCCCTCCGCGTATGTGCGGAAGGCCGGATTGAAATCTAGCAAGAGTATTTAATCTGCCATGGTAGGCGCGGGGGTGTCACTCTTCGCAGTAAACGAGGGTGCGCCGCGCTGCACGCGACTATGTTTCCGCCCGTAGAAGAAGTAGATGAGCATGCCGATCAGCAGCCAGCCAATCAACCGGTACCACGTAGTTGCCGGCAAGCTGAGCATCAGGTAGAGAGCGACAACAATCCCCAAGATCGGGACCAGCGGCACTAGCGGGGTCTTGAACGGGCGGTGCAGATCCGGACGCCGTCTGCGCAGGATCCACACTCCGGCGCACACAATTACAAAGGCCAGCAGCGTGCCAATGCTGACCAGCTTGCTCAAGTCGCGGATGGGGATGACCGCGCCGAAGATCGCGACGAAAAGCCCCATCACGATATTCGAGATCCACGGCGTGCGGAATCTCGGATGAATGGTAGAAGCCCACCTCCACAGGAGACCATCGCGGGACATCGAGTAGAAAACGCGCGACTGGCCGAGCAACATGACCAGCATCACCGTTCCTAATCCGAAGATCGCACCCACTTTGACCAGAAAACTGCCCCAGCGGATTCCCGTAGCATCAATGCCGACCGCCACAGGGTCCGACACGCCAAGTTTGGTGTAGGAAACCACACCCGTGAGCAGGCCAGCCACTAGGATGTAGAGAATGGTGCAAATGATCAACGACCCAAGAATCCCGATCGGCATGTCGCGTTGCGGGTTCTTGGCTTCTTGCGCCGCCGTCGAGACAGCATCAAATCCGATGTAGGCGAAGAACACTACAGCGGCGCCAGTCGCTATTCCCGACCAACCGAAGAAACCATAACTGCCCGCATTGGGGGGGATGAAAGGATGCCAGTTGGCGCTTGCGATATCGGGATGCTTCAGAACGAACACCGTGGCGATGGCGATAAACAACATCACGATGGAGAGCTTCACGATCACGATCGCCGTATTCAGGTTGGCAGATTCCTTAATGCCGATGACAAGTACCGTCGTGACTATGCAAATAGCCAGGAATGCGACCAGATTGAAAAGGGAGGTGTGGACTTGCATCGTGCTCAAATCGACGCTTGGTGACAGAGTCGCGATATCCGTCCACCGGCCGTTGTACAGCACAAATTTCTCGCCATAGCTTCCAATAAACTCAGGCGGAATGTGAATGCCCCAGTCCTGCAGAAAACTTACAAAGTACCCGGCCCAACCCGACGCCACTGTTGCTGCCCCAAAGGCATACTCGAGCACCAGATCCCACCCGATGATCCAGGCGAAGATCTCACCCAGGGTTGCGTATCCGTAGGTATAGGCCGAACCAGCGATCGGGATCAGTGAGGCAAATTCCGCGTAGCAAAGTCCTGCAAAGGCACATGCCACCCCAGCCAGTACGAACGACAGAACAATGGCGGGTCCGGCATGTTCGGCAGCAGCCTGTCCGGTCAGGACGAAGATGCCCGCACCAATGATGGCGCCGATACCCAGGGAAACCAGATTCAGCGGGCCGAGAGCCCGCTTCAGGCAATGCTCGCCGCTTTCGGCGGCTTCCGCGGCAATCGCCTCAAGCGATTTTACTTTGAAAAGATCGGCCATTCAGTTCTCCTGGTTTAAATCGTCGCAGTCAAATGCTTTAAGAGGCGCTCCGATACGAGGTCGCTCTACCGGAGCGCAGCGACCACAGAAAATACACCGGGATGCCCAGCAGCACAATGCAGAGCCCCGGCCAAGTGTACTGCGGTTTATAGAGCAATAATACGACATCTATAAACAACGCCATCCCAATGTAAACAGCCGGAAGTACCGGATATCCGATGGCCCGATATGGCCGCTCGGCTTCGGGATGCGTCCGCCGCAACACGAACAAACCTACGATGGTCAGGATGTAAAACACCAGCACCGCAAACACGATGTAGTCCAGCAGTTGTCCGTAGCTTCCCGAGACGCACAGGATGCAGGTCCAGACCATCTGCACCATCAGCGAAACGGCGGGAGTTTTATAGGTAGGATGCAGGCGGGCGACGCTGCGGAAGAACAATCCGTCCTTGGCCATCGCGTAGTAGACCCGCGCCCCAGCCAGGATCAGGCCATTGTTACAGCCGAAGCTGGAAAGCAGGATAGCGACCGCCATCAGCGCCCCGCCCAGCGAGCCGAACATCTGGGTCATCACCGCTGTGCCTACCCGATCCTCGGTCGCATACTTGATGCCGCGCTCGAGTATGGTCGCGCCCTGTGGGCTGCCGTCCAGCGGAAGCACGTTGAGGTAGATAAAATTGCAGGCGATATACAGAGAGATAACAATGCCCGTGCCCAGAGCTAACGACAGCGGCAGGTTGCGATGAGGATTCTTCACCTCACCCGCGGTGAAGGTCACATTGTTCCAGGCATCGGCGGAGAACAGCGATCCCACTTGAGCCACCGCCAGAATGGTCAGCGTGCCCACTAGCACTGTTGGCCCGCCCACCCCAACCTGAACCGCGTGCTGGGCGCTCAATCCAGCGTTGTGCCAGAAATTTCCATGGAAGTTCGCCGCCAGCGCTTGCGCATTGCGGCCGATTGCCAGGCCCAGTAAGACCAACCCGAAGAGGGCTGAAGCCTTCGCAATTGTGAAAACGTTTTGGATCATCGCTCCGGTTTTGATCCCGAAGATGTTAATGACCGAGAGCGCGACTACCACGATGATGGCTACTAGATTCTGTGTGTTCAGCCCGACATCCATGTTGCCGAGAACCATTGGGCCAATCCGAATGGGTGGTACTTTCCAGAAATGCAGAATCCAGTGGGCGGAAGAAATGGAAGGAAAGAAGATGCCGAGGAACTTGCCAAAAGCCACGCCAACGGCGGCAATCGTCCCAGTCTGAATAACCAGGAACAGCGTCCAGCCATACAAGAAGCCCCAAAGCGGCCCAAGGGCTTCGCGCAGATAAACATACTGCCCCCCCGCCCGAGGCATCATGGCGGCGAGTTCGCCGTAGCTCAGCGCGCCCACGATGGTCATGAACCCGGTCACCACCCATGCGCCGATCAGCAGCGCCGGCGAATTCACTTCGCGAGCGATTTCCGCAGAAACGATAAAGATGCCCGAGCCGATCATGGATCCCATAACCAGCATGGTGGCGCTGGTCAGGCCAAGGCCTTTGACGAGTTCCTGATCCTGATGGGTGTGGATGTCCCAGTCGCTGGGCGCAACTGGTGCTGGCGCTTTAATGTCAGTGCTCAATTGGCTCCTGGTTGTGTGCCGCGGGCGCTCTCGCACGCGAAACCCTTATGTCCGGTGCCTTGCCTTCGTGCGGCTACTTTATCCTAAGATGCGCAAAAATTCCTCTGCTGATTTCCGGGGCTCCCGCGAAAGATCAGAAATCACGGCCACACAGTCAGCCCCAGCCTCAATCACGGAAACGCAGTTGGCACGGGTAATGCCTCCGATGGCAACCAAAGGCTTTCTCGTCAACTCGCGTGCTCTACGCACCCCCTCGATCCCGATGACTGGATCCGGATTCAGCTTGCTCGCAGTTGAAAATACCGGCCCAATCGCAATGTAATCGGCGGAAGTCTGATCGGCCTGGCTTACCTGCTCGGGATTATGCGTCGAGACCCCCAGCCATAGCTCGTCGCCAATCACCCTGCGGGCGCCTTCCGGCGAGAGGTCATCCTGCCCAACATGTACGCCGTCGAAGTCCGCAGCAAGACAGAGATCCGCCCGGTCGTTCATGATCAGTTTGACAGAATTTCCAAGCCGCCGCCTCAGTTCGCGGGCCTGTTCTAGCATGTGGTGGCGGGCACTGCCGGATTTGTTGCGGTACTGCAGCAGCGTGACCCCGGCAGCAGCCAATTCTTCCGCTGCCCGGTATAGAGCTGTCACATCGGGAAAACAGGACGCGTCCAGAATGGGATAAAGACGGGGTAGGCGATTCATGTCACATTGACAGAGAGGGCATGGCTGGACTGCCTAGGCAGCCGGTTTCCTATTCCCGTTCTTCGCGATGAATCTCTCGATGAACGTAGTATCGATGTTCCCGGCACGAAAATCAGGATCCGCCAGAATTCGCCGGTGCAAGGGAATTGTCGTGTAAATCCCTTCCACGATGAACATTTCCAAAGCGCGAGACATCCGCGAAATCGCCTCGTTCCTGTCCTTGCCACGAACAATGAGCTTGGCAATCAACGAATCATAATACGGTGGGATCACGCCCTCGGCATACGCTGCAGTGTCAATACGAACCCCAGTGCCTCCCGGAGGATGGAAGGTGGTTATCTTTCCCGCGGAAGGCGTGAATTTCTCGGGATGTTCAGCATTGATGCGGCACTCAATTGCGTGTCCGCGATGCACGACCGGGCCCTGGAGAACCTCGTCCATCCGCGCACCCGCCGCCAGCAAGATCTGGCTCTTTACCAGGTCGACGTCGGTCACCATCTCCGTAACCGGATGTTCCACCTGGATACGAGTGTTCACTTCGATGAAGTACAACCGCCGATTCTCGTCCATCAGAAACTCGATGGTGCCGGCGTTCACGTATCCGATTTCGGAAAAGGTCTTCGCTAAAACCTGACCAATCTGCTCGCGAAGCTCGGGGCTGACCTGCGTCGAGGGCGATTCCTCCAGCAGTTTCTGATGGCGCCGCTGGATGGAACACTCGCGCTCTCCCAGGCTCACTACGTTTCCGTACTGGTCGCCAAGGATCTGGAATTCGATGTGTCGGGGGCGCTCGATAAACTTTTCCATGTAGAGATCGCCATTGCCGAAAGCCGCCGCCGCCTCTGCCTGAGCCGCCTGGAATAGCGTGGGCAACTCTTCTTCGCTGCGCACAATACGCATGCCGCGCCCTCCGCCGCCAGCCGAAGCTTTGATGATTACAGGAAAGCCCACCTGCCGCGCCCACTCCAGGGCCTCACCGTCACTGCCGAGAATACCCTCTGATCCCGGCAGGATGGGCACCCCGGCACGCTTCATCGCCGCCCGAGCTTTTTCCTTCTCACCCATCAGCCGAATGATGTCCGGCGTAGGGCCGATAAATTTGATGTTGCACGCTTCGGTTACTTCGGCGAAGTTGGCGTTCTCGGACAGCAAGCCGTATCCGGGATGGATGGCATCCACGTTGGCGATTTCCGCCGCGCTGATCACCGCAGGAATGTTGAGATAGCTCAGGCTGAGCTGCGGCGGGCCAATGCAGATTGCTTCGTCGGCGAAGCGTACGTGCAGCGAATGGCGGTCTGCCTCGCTGTAAATGGCGACGGTGCGGATGCCCAGCTCCTTACAGGCGCAAATCACCCGCAGAGCAATCTCGCCACGATTTGCCACCAGTATTTTTTTGAACATGCAGTTACGTGTGGAAGCCAGAAGCCGCGCCGTCCAACCACAGGACACAAAAAAAAGCGCGCTACGCGCGCCCGGGCATAACTAAAAATGTCTACCGCGGCCGGATTGCAAAAAGGGCCTGCCCATACTCGATCGGCTGGCCGTTGCTGACTAACGTCTTCACGATTTCTCCGGCCACGTCGGACTCAATCTCGTTCATCAGCTTCATAGCTTCGACTATGCAAAGAACCTGCCCAAGTTCCACCGAATCCCCCGCTTTCACGAAGGGCGGTGCTCCGGGAGATGGCGCTTCGTAATACGTGCCGACAATCGGAGAATGCACAATGTGCAGCGATTCCTCGGGCTCGGGTTGAGGTTCTGATTTTGCCGGCGGGGCCGGAGTCGAGGGCGGAGCCATGGAAAGCTCCGCAGCGGGAATTGCAGCGGGATGAACGGCGATGAAGCGGGTATCCTGCGCCGGCGACCCGTGCGACTCCGCACCCCGCTTAATGCGCACCTTCACGTCGCCGCGTTCCAGCTCGAACTCGGCAATATCTTTCTCGATCAGGAACTCTATCAGTTCCTTAAGCTCTTTTTGATTCATCGTAGGAGGACTGACTTCCAGCCGCTTGCCAGTGACTGTTAGATTCTCAACTCGAACCGCAATCAAACTTAGCCGGGAACCGCTAGAGCTCAACCAGCTCCTTACCGGTGGGCGTCAAAACCTCACACCCGGATCCTGAGACGACAACCATATCCTCGATGCGTACGCCCCCGAGATCGGGAACATAGGCTCCGGGTTCAATCGTGATCACCATCCCAGGACGTAAGAGTTCGCTTTGTCCCCTGGCGACGCGCGGAGCCTCATGGATTTCCAGACCCACTCCGTGTCCGGTTGAGTGCGTGAAAAATCGTCCTAACCCTCTTTTTTGCAGTAGCTTGCGAGCTGCCCGATCGATGTCGCCAACTGCAACTCCGGGCCGCACCGCGTCAACGGCAGCCCGTTGCGCCTCACGTACCGCCTCGTACAGCTCCCGGGCACCTAGTGAAGGACGGCCCACGTGCACGGTCCGGGTCATGTCCGAACAATAACCCGCGAGTATAACACCGAAGTCGCAGACCACGAACCCCTGGTTGGGGATGCGCGCCTCCGAAGCATGCCCATGGGGCAGCGCGGAGCGTTCGCCGGAGGCGATGATGGTGTCAAAGGACATTCTTTCCGCACCCGCGCGCCGCGCCGCATATTCCATTTCCGCTGCCGCCTCAGCTTCCCTCACTCCCGGACGCATAGTTTTTAGCGCGACATCGAACAAACTAGCGCCGAGAAGCACTGCGGCGCGGATACGCTCGATCTCCTCGGCATCTTTGACCATCCTTAGTTGCTCGACGATTGGCGGAGCTTCCTTCAACCGGAAATCCGATCCGAGAACTGCTGCGATCCGAGTGCGACCAGCTACTGCCAGGTGCTCGCCTTCGATGCCGATCTTCCGCGGTCGCTTCCCGGGGAACGTGCGCTTATGTCGGGTGAGCCACTCGGCAGCCGCAACGAGCGCAGGCTTGCACGCGATTACTACGCGGGATCCCTTCACTTCGGCGCGTGCCTGCGCCGTATAACGTCCGTCCGTAAACAAGACGGCCTGGTTTTCAGCAACGAGCAGAACGCCGGTGCTTCCGGTAAAACCGCAGAGGTATCGGATGTTGGGCAGGTGGGTAATCAGCAGTGAATCCAGCCGTTGCTGAGCGAGGGTTTTCCGTAGCCGTCTTAAGCGGCCGAGATGATCCATGAATGCGAGTCTAGCAGGACCCAGAATTTCGCAGACAAATCGGGAGATTCATGGGCGTCCTAGGACGCAGCTGAGGTGGCCCCAGTAGATGCGGTTGCGAGCTGCTGAACCGATGGGCGACGGACCGATATACCTCCCCACCAAAAACAAAGCCGCCGGCCCTGTGCAGGGATCCGGCGGTTCGTCTTGCTTCTACCTCGTGTTGCCTATGTCTGAATGATGCGCGGAGTGATGAAGAAGATCAGCTCCTGGTTCGAGGTGTTCACGGTGCGATGCTTGAACAGGTTGCCGAGGAAGGGAATATCGCCAAGCAACGGAACCTGCGCAATGTTCACGGCGTTGTTGGTCTGGATGACGCCGCCGATCACTACTGTGCCGCCATCCGTGACCAACACCTGTGTGGTGGCCTGCTGCGTGATCAACGTGGGGTTGCCCTGCACCGTGTGACCGAAATCAGGCGTCGTGTTCTCCACATCCACATTCAGGAAGATAGTTCCTTCCGAAGTGATCTGCGGAACCACGGTAAGCCGCAGGAAAGCGTCGACGTAAGTAACGGTAGGCGGGCCGCCCAACTGCGCCTGGGTAACGATCGGCACGCGCACGCCCTGGCGAACCAGGGCCTGGATGTTGTTCTGCGTCACCACCCGCGGACGCGACAGAATCTTCAGCAAGCCTCGCGATTCCGCCAGCGTCAGGATGGTATCGATACGGACGTTGTTGCTGGCATTCACAAAGGTGATGCCGCTGGTCGGACCCGTAACTGGAAGGTTCGAAAACAGCGGGATCTGGGTTCCGGCACTCGAGCCTGAACCGCCAACCGTGATGTAACCGGGGTTGAGGCCGCCCACGTTGGTCGGCGAAGTGCCCACGCTGGAGGCGCCGCCCACAGCAGTGTGTCCGTTGCCTACCCCGAACCCGAACTGGGTGCCGATATCGCGCGCGAAGCTGCGGGTGGCAGCGACTACGCGAGCTTCGATTTCAACTTCCTGCGTCTTGCGGTCCAACTGAGTCAGCAAGCGGTCAACCGCCGGCACCACCGACGGAATGTCGGAGATGATCAGCGCGTTGGTGCGATCGTCGGAGATCACATCGCCGCGCTGCGAGAGGAATTTTTTCAGAGTTGGAACCACGTCCTTGGAGTGGGCATAGCTCAGGAAACGCGTAACCGTAACTTTCTGGATGGCCATCGCTTCCGCTTCCTGCTGGGCGCGGCGCGACTCGGCTTCCTTGCGAAGCGTGTCCACGGTGGCGATGCGCAGGACGTTTCCGTCCAGTTGCCGCGCCAGATCGTTGTTTTTCAGAACGATGTCGAGCGCCTGATCCCACGGCACGTCATCCAGCACGATCGTCAGATTGCCCTTGACGTTGGGATCGAGCACCACATTGAGTCCGCTGATTTCGTGAATGAGCCGGAAGAAGTCTTTGAGATCGACATCCTTCAAGTTGACCGAGATCGGTTCGCCGGTATACTTCGGGCCTTCCATCGCCTGCCGCTGCGCCATCTGCGCCTTCTGCTCAGCAGCCATGTTCACTGCGGGCTGGGGGGTGGAAGGAGCTGGTTGCGCCGCCTGCATGGACGCGCTGGGCGCCGGAAGCAGGCTGATTTCAGGCTTCTCGACGAACTTAGAGGCAGCGGTCAGAGCGCGGCCCGACTGGTCGGCGGTAGCGGCCTTGTCTTTATCTTGATCCTGCGCGACAGCAGCGTCATTTTTCGGCTTATACGAAGGCTCGACAAAAACAAAGTCGGTGGGCGAGGAAGCTGGTTCCGATGCCTTGGTGGGAGCGGCCAATGGCGCTGCCGGCTTATTCACCGCGACTTCGGTCTTGACCACTGGGGCCTTGACTACAGGAGCCGGAGCTATCGCAACTGCCGGATTCGGTGCGGCCGCAGGCCTTACGGTTGCCTTGGCGGCATTCACCGGCGCGTGCAGTTTCAGCACCAGCTTGTTGTCGCTGCCGGGAACCAGTTCGTAGCTGCACGCCCGGTCCAGGTCAACAACGATGCGGGTCGTGGGCGGAGTCTTAGCGTCCATCCCGATGCGCAGACCTTTCACGCCGTCGGTGTCCACCGCGATAGTTTTCTGCGAGGTGATCGCGACCGTGTTGGGCAGGTCCATAATCAGACGTGCCGGACGATCCAGCGTGCTCATCTCCGGCGTTACTTGCCCTCGCGCCGTGATTTCTACGCTAACCCCAGCGTCGCCGCGCACCACGCTAACTTTCTGCAGCGTGGCATGCGTAGTAGCGTGTGTGCCCGTGCTCTGCGTCTCAGCCGCTGCCATCAGAATCACCAGCAGCGGTAGGAATACAGCCAGCAGTTGCTTTCGCATTTCGCTTCTCCCTCACGGGCTTGCCTCGGCTCGCCCTGTGGTTCTCCTTGCAAATTCAAATGCCGGACTAAGTTCCCGCAACCTACACAGCGGGAGTATTGATCTTCTTCGTCACTTCACGGGTGAACGATTTGCCTAATTTGTCCTGCAGCGTTTCCTTGAAGATGATGGAATCGCCGGTGATCTTCACCACGTATCCGTTGAACACCGGATCGTTTTCCCGCAGGAAGTAAGCTTTGTCCAGCGCGTTTACCACAACCGCGATCATTCCGTCGTCGGACTTAACCACGCCGCGCAAGGCGATCTGATCGATCGCCAGGCAACGCTTGCCCGTGCTGCAGCCGGAACCGGTCATGCTACGGCTCACCACCGGACTCACGAAGGGATCGCGCTTGCCGCTAACGTTGATGACCCGGGCCTTCTCTTTCTTTGGGTCGGCCGGATTCTTTTTGTCTTCGACTGCGACCTGCTGCTTCGGCTCTTTGGGCTGCTTCGGCTGGGCCGATTTCGACTTGGCCGCGCTTTGTTTCTCCACCGGAGCCTTTCCTGGCTTCGCCGTAATGTGCTCGAAAGCGGCCTTGGAACTCGCCGGTTTCTGTACGACGGGCTTCTGTGCGGCTGCTGCGGGCTTCGCCTTAACTGAGACAGGCTTTACGCCAGCCACCGCCGGCTTCTGCTGCGCGGGATGCGCTGCCGCCGGGTTCGTGCCCTTACCGGGCCCTGGCGATACCTCGAAAGTCGTCTTGCTGCTGCTCGATGAAGGGCTCGGCTTCGGGCTTGGCTTGGCACTCTGCCCCTGCGAAGCAGCCAACGCAGCATTGGAGTCGATCTCCTTCTTCTGCTGGATCGCCTTCATGGTGTTACGCGTGTTCTCGATAATGTCCGGGTTCTGTGCCCATGCAGAACCAGCCGCCATTCCCAAGATCAGAATTCCAGTCGTCAGCTTCATAAGGTTCCCTTGTTTTTGCCTGCCTTGCTGGCCGCGCCCGCCGCCGCATCGAGTTCATGGCTGAAGAACGTGGTCGCGGTACATGCCGCAACTACGCTCTCGCTCGGCGCGTACTCGTAGTGATGCCGCACTTTCGCGTCCCCGGGCTTTTTAGTGGTCGCCACCTGCAGCCCGGAAATGTTGATGATCCTCTCCAGCTTGCCAATCTGATTGAAGAAGGTGAGCAACGAATAGTAGGGCCCGTCCACTTCCAGATCGAAGGGCACTTCGGTGTAGAACTCGCGCGCGCTGGTTGGCTTGGCGGTGTAGCTGCGAATTTCGATGCCCGCCTTCAGGGCTTCCGCGTTCAGCATCTTGATGAAGTTGTCGACTTCCTTTTCGTCGGGCACGATTCGGCGCTCGATTTCGAGCTGCTGCTTCAGGCTGGCCAGTTGGCGCTCAATTTCCGCCAGCTTCGGCCGGTAAGCTTCCAGTTCGCGGTTCTCCTGCGTTTTGGAGTCAAGCGCCTGCTGCGCTGTCGCGTTCTGTTGCTGCTGGCTCTTGAACATGAAGAAGTATGCCGCCCCGGTGATCACCGCGCCCAGCACCACCAGCGCGGCCCATTGCTTGAGACCTGACATATCGCTGAAGTTCATGGCTGCCTCTAGGACTTGCCTTTCTCGCAGGTCAGGGTGAACTGGAACGCCTGCATATCTTTGAAATTTTCGTCCTGGAAGGTTTCTTTGATTTCGATGTTGCGGAAGAAACCCGTCTTCTGCAGGTTCGAAATCAGGTTGGCTACCGCATCCGCGCTCAACGCCATACCCTCGATGTCCACCGACGAGCCTTGATCTCTCATGACGTTCAGCCAGACCGCTTCCGTGTTGTTGACGGTGTTGCCCACCATGTCTAGAAGGTTGACCGGCCCGGACTGGTTGGACCGCAGTTGGTCAATCACATCCACCCGGCGCTTATAGTTGTCCGCCTGGACCTGCCGCTCCAGGTAGCGGGCTTTCACGTCGGCCAGTTCCCGGTTTTTTTGCTCAGCTACTTGCATTTTGGCGGCGATGTCCTTCTGCTGCTTGTCCAACCGGTACCAATATCCAAGATTGATCACTGCGACCAGCGCCACTATGATCGCCACTTTGAGCTTGGGCGAGCCAACCTCGCCCATGTCCATCATCGACACGGTCGAGACCGCGGGGCTGCCGCGCTTGTTCTTCGGTTTAGGTGCTCCCAGCAGGTTGATTCGGATCATAGGTCTTCAAAACTCCTTAAGGCCAAACCCACCGCGACTGCCAGCTGGCCTGCGTTCTGCTCGATCAACTCCGCTCCTACTCCATCCGCTGGAGGCGCAATCCGTTGAAACGGATTCAATATCTCCACCGGCAACGAAAACTCCTGGCGTAGGGCGTCCACTAGCCCGGGAACCTTGGAAGATCCGCCAGCCAGAAAAATCTTCTCGATATGCTCGCCCGCCGCGCTGGCCCGGAAGAAATCAAACGTCTTCTGAATCTCGAGCACGATGATCTCGGTCACCTGCTGCAGAATGGGAGTCTTGGCGTCTTCGCTGACCGTACCCACCTTGTTGCCCAGCTTCAGCGACTCGGCGTCGTCGAAGCTCAGGTCAAGCTCTTTCTGCAGCGAATCGGTGTACTGATGCCCGCCTACGCTCACATCGCGCGGGAACAGCGGGGTGGTGCCTTTCACAATGTTGATATTCATCACGCTGGCTCCCAGGTTCAGCAACGCAACCACTTGTCCCGGTGCCGGCTCGTAGTTGTACTCGTAGCAGTTCTGCAGGGCGAGGGCATCGATGTCCACAATAGCCGGACTCTTTCCCGCCATCGAGAGTACGTTGGTGTAGTTGAGAATCTTGTCCTTCTTGACTGCCACCAGCAGCACATCCATCTGGGGGCTGCCGGCGTCTTCGGAAAGAATCTGGTAGTCGAGATTGACATCGGAAAGATCGAAAGGAATGTGCTGCGCAGCCTCTTTCTGAATGGTCTCGGCCAGTTCCTGATCGCTCATGGACGGCAGCGAGATCTTTTTCACGATCACCGAGTGTCCGCTCACCGCAGTGGCCACGCTCCTGGTCTTGATCGCGCAGTCGGTGAACAGCTTCGAGATCGCGCTCGAAACCGTGCCCGAGTCGACAATCATGGAGTCGACCACGATATCCGGAGCCAGCGGCTCGAGACCCAGATGGGCTACTTCGAGGTCGCGGCCCTTACGCTTCAGCTCCACTGCCTTAATGCTCGAGGAGCCCACATCCAGACCAACAATCGTCTTCGATCCGAATCCAAACATGTGCCCGCCTTTTGTAGCGCCGGCATTCTGCCGGCACGTCATTAACTAAATCTGCCCAGCGGCCTTGGCCGCCGCCTTCGGTTTCCTGCGGCTGCTCTTCCCGTCCATCTGGGTGGACTTTTCTTCCATCCACTGGTCAAGCTTCGACTTCTTGAAACGCCAGCGGTTGCCCAGCTTGAAGGCGGGAATCTTCTGCTCGCCCACGTACTTGTAAAGCGTGTCCGGACTCACTCCCAGGTACTGCGAAGCCTGGCGAATGTTCATCACTTCACGCGAGTCGGCCATAGTTCGTTGCCTATTCCACAGAATGTGTGCTGATCGGACCGGTTTCACCGGCCCACAGGTCACGCCCAGGAGAGGAATTCCCTCGTTGCAATCTGCGTTCGAGTGAATTCAGGTGTGCTGAGCATAGCGCAACCCGTAAAAACAGGAGTTTCCCGAGGAACTCCGCGTTTTGCTTGGTTTTTTGAGGTTTCGTGGAATTTCACTTCGTCAGTAATTTCAATCAATGCCTATTTGTAGGCGTTATGTCGGCTTTAAGTACAATATGTGGTACTCAGCCCAGCTCACAGGTCGAAGTCGTGAAAGCCGTGTAACCAAGGTACTAGAGACGGTACGAAGGTACTAAAACGCACGCGTAACTCACTGAAAGACTTGCTCTAACTCAGCGCCGGAGGCCATCCCGCTCCGGCCCAATCGAGAGCGTTTCCGAAGCATTCCTGAGCAATTTTGTCGTATGCTGATGCGGTAAAGAAAAGGGGGACGAGAGGGGCACCGATCCCGTTGTCTCTTTGATTTTAACGGAGAATGTTGAAGCGTCGAAAAGCGGTCATCGCGCCACGACGTCGAAATCTCAAAACGTGAACGCCACGCCACCGCGCACCGACCGCGCCGACTGCACCAGGTACACGGTGTGTCCATCGTTGCCCAGCACCGGCACATATCCTTGAGCCAGCAGGTTGCGGACATCGACCATGGCTTCCATCTTTCCCGGGAGGAAGCCAGTACATGGGATGGGTTGACGGAAGTAGATATTTAGGTAGGGATCCGATTGGCCAGCAGATGCGTTGAACAAATCCACCGGAGTGAGGGCTTCGCCGCTGATCCAGCGATAAGAAACGATCCAGTGTGTGTTCGCCGACGGAACGCTGCCGCTGAGCTTACCGGCTAGTGTGTGCCGCTCACGCATGACCATGGATTGCCGCGCTTCATCGAGCTTTATGTTTTCTTTCGCCAGATCGTCTTTCGCCAGATCTAGCACACCGCCATATCCATAGTCCAGTGTGGCTGTCAGATCGGAAGTCAATTTCCGCTGCAGAACGACACGCATGCCGCGAGCATTCAGTTCCCTGCCCCGGTAGGTGAAAGACTCGGAGTAAAGATCGGGTAGAACATTGCCATTGGATGCGGATACGGTGCCGATACCGGTCAATGCAGGATCAGCAATTCTGTCAGAGAAAGCAGCAAACTGCAGGTTCGTCTTGCCCATCCGCCGCGACAGCGACAGTTCATGGTGATGCGCGCGCTCCAGTGCTGGCGAAAAGCCTGCAATGCTGACGTGCGGTCCGGACTCGCTTAAATCCGCTGGTGCCGTGTCAAAGCCCTTCTCAATCCGCGTATCCGGTTCCGAGCTCGCGTAGCTGTATTCGAGAATCGTATTCGGGGAAAGATGCAAGTCCGCCGTCCCGAAGGGCCGGAACGCGCTCACCCGCCCCATAAACTGGATGGTTTGCAATTCGCTCCCGAAGCGAAGTTCTAGAACATCGCCGAGGGAGAAATTGTCGGACGCGCTCAGTGCCAGCGCTTGCAGGGTCGCATTGTGCAGATTGGCGTCAGGCGGAGCCAGCCGGCGCATGGTAAAGGAAACCTGCGGCTCAGCTCCGGTGGGCGTGCGGTGCGTATAGGACGCGCGCAGAACGGCACTGGGAGCGCCGGTTCCATAGCCCACATTGCCCAGCAGTCCTACTGTTCCGGAAGCGAAGATCGACTTCTCAACGTTAAAGCCGGTGCTCATCTCGGATTGACTGCCATACCCTTGTGAGGGCGAACCAGCGAAGAATGAAACAGTAGCTTTCACGTCATGGCTATCCTGCCCACCCTCCGCAGCCACGATCTTCGTGCCGCCCGGCAGCACCCGCAAAATTGGGCGATTCGAGGCGGAACGCAGCACCCACTTCCAATCGTCTTCCTGGGCAGGACCACGCGCTGGCGACAATTGGATCGCTTCGAAAAGCGTGCTCAAAGTGACGTTCACAATCGCGCTGGAGCCGGAGTGCAGCCCGACACGCTCTCGCAGCGCTGGCAGAAAGGAAGGAGCAGAGACTTTGAGGGTGTACGTTCCAGGCAGCAGACCAGCGGCGCTGTAAAAGCCCCGCTCGTCGGTAAATACCCTCCAACTACGCATGGCCGAGCCGAGTACCTCGACCATGGCGCCCATCTGCGGCACGCCGCCCGTACTGCGTACGTATCCGGAAATCGATCCTGGCTTGTCCGCAGCGGACACCGGAAGCACCAGGCCTATGACTACCATCAGGAACCCGAGCTTACGGACCATTGCCCACCTCGTGGGAGAAGTTCAGTGTTACTCGACGGCGAAGGTCGCCGACGGGTCCACCGTCTGCTTCGAAAGGTTGTCGTTCACCTTGATCTCAATCCGGTATACACCGGGATTGAGACTGGCGGCCGCGAGGGTCTTCTGCAAAGTCACCTGGTCGCCGACATTGCCCATCTGGTCGGTGTGTTCCACGGTATGGACCACCGGCTTATTAGTGCTGGCATTCACCACATCGTACTCGACGGTGGCGGAGGCCTTATGGGTCTTTTCGTCGACGCTGAGGTTATACACCTGCATCCAGAAATTCAGTTTCTGGTTGCGCTTGAACACCATCGGCTTGCCGTCGGAAGGCGGAACTCGAGGCCGCACCTTCATGGTTCCAATCACGAAATTGCCCGTGCCCACGTTCTTGGCTGCGACTGGCTCCATCTGATCGGCAAGAATGAGCGAAGAATTTGCTAGTTTGTCCTCGGGGAATTCCGGCACCTGTATACCGCGGCTCCATGTGCCCACCCGATCGCCATTGACGTCTTTGACCACGATATCGAAGCGGTAACGCCCGGGTCGCAGCGGAAGCGCCTTCCAGTAAACCGATGAATTTTCCGCCACCTTGGGCAGCAGTTCCGCCGGCACATCCACCTGCACCGTATCTTCGAAGGTCTGCGCAATGCGGCCGGTGAGGGTCGTCACGCGTCCGAAAATGTTGACTGTCCCGCGCTGCACGCCTTCCTTATTCACGAAGGTCACATCGCGATTCTTTACCTGCACCGTTACCGGCACCAGCACCGTGTCGCCTGTCACTTTCACGAAATCCGCGCGCACATCAAACGGCATCAGGTTGACGCTGATCTTGTGGCTGACGACTTCCTCCAGATCCTTGAACTTCACCTCAGGAGGTTTATTCAGCTTGTAGAATTGCTCCAAACGGTCGAACTGTTTCGCCGACTGATCCTGGTTCAGAGGGCTCGTACCCAGCTTCTCCAACCCACCGTGGGTAAAGCGATCGGTCTTGCTCGCCCGTCCCAGTTGCTCGTACAACGTGAGACCACCATTGGGGGTATACAACAGCGCATCTTTCTCCGAGCGGTCCAAGGTCATGTGGTACTCGCCACACATGCAGGGATCGACAAACTCGATAATCACTTCCTGTCCAATGCCCTCAATGTAGCGATAGCGCCAATCTTCAAAGGGGAAGGTCGAGGTCTCGCCGCCGCCCTCTTCAATCGGACGCTCATAGCTGCCGCCCGACGGATGCGAGTCAATCTCGTCCGGCTTGCCGTACATGATGTAAATGCGCCCGCGATCGGTTTTCCAGCCCGGGATACCCGCAGCATAGTGTTCATTAGCGTATGCGATACGGGCGTAGTGCTCTTCCTTGTATTCGTTCTCCGGAGTGTCGGGGGTGGGATCGCGTCGCTGCCAGAAGGCTTCGATGAAGTTGTCGCGCTCTTCGTCATTCGAGAGCTGCACGAAGGCAGAGCGTTCTTCGTCGCTGATGATCCAGCGCACGTCCTCATCCAGCCACTTCTTGTAGCTCTTGCCCAGCTCCTGCTTCAGAGCCTTGGCGTTACGCTTTCGTTGCTTTTCGTCGAGTGGACGCTTAAGAGGGTCGGCCTGTTTGTCTCCCTGCTGCTGATCTTGTTGTCCCTGGGAGGCCTGACCGGAAGAACTGGACTTGGTATCTTGGGCAGCAACCGACGGCAGCCCAAAGATTGCGAGCAGCAGAAAAGCCGGCACAACGCGATGCAATGAACCTACCGGAACCATAGAAGGGGCACTCCTCAGACGCAAGTTCAGTTGCATCATTCTATGCTCTTTGTGCAGCCCAAAGCAAGGCTAAGTCATGCGATGTAAACAAATTGTAGATGGTTGCTAGGGTTGTTCGAGAGCTGCCTTTTCAAAAAGACCGAAGGCGCGATCACCCCGCGCGTTCCCCGCGATAATCAGACACCAAGCTGCGGTGATTCCATGATGGTTGTCGAAGTCCATTCGCCCTGCACCGGACCTGCTGCCATCAAGATATAATAGCGGGTACGTCCGTGATTCTTCGCGAGTTCGGGGTCTCCCTTCTGGGTCCTGCGACCCGTTAGTTGGCAACTTTTGCGGCAGCCCCGCCGTATCTGTTGACGTGCACCCGTCACTCGAAAAACGGAGTCCACGGTGTACTGAGCATGAGGCCTCATAACACCGCGAATCCGTATTGAGGGTTCAAGAAGCGGACGTTATTCCGTTCCAAGTGTGACAGGGAGCCATGAAGACGTGGAAGAAAGTGGCGATTGGCGTAGGCACGGCTCTCGTGCTGCTCGTCATTATTGCTGTTGCAGTGCACCAGAGCCGCAAGGGCATCGTCACGGTACAGACCGGAAAAGCGCAACGCCAGAACATCACCTCTGTGGTCAGCGCATCCGGAGAAATCAAGCCCAAGACCTACGCCAATATCGGAGCCAATGCCTTTGGCAAGATCACGCACTTGTATGTGAAAGAAGGCGATCGAGTAAAAAAAGGTCGATTGCTGGCTCAGCTCGAGAACGTCCAGTCGGCCGCCGATGTGAACGCCACCCGTGCCTCCCTCGAAGCTGCCGAAACTGACGCTGCCGCCGCTGATGCCGGACTGAAAACGGCTCAAGCCGATCTGAATCGCGCCCAATCCGACGCTGATCGCATGAAGCTAGACTGGGATCGCGCCCAGGGACTTTACAGAGACCAACTCATCGCCAAATCCGAATACGACTCGCGCAAAAATGCCTGGGAAGCCGCCGAAGCCGGCCTCGCCCAAGGCCAATCCCGCATCGCCCAGGCCAAAGCGCAAAAGGACTCCGCCGACAAACGAATTGCACAAAATCGGGCGAACTTGACCCGGGTCAGCGACGTACTACAAAAGACAACGTACGAGGCTCCGTTCGACGGTATGATCACCAATCTGCCGGTCCGGGAAGGCGAAACCGTGGTTATCGGCATTCAAAATTCGCCGGGCAGCACCCTGATGTCGATCGCCGACATGTCGGTCATAACTGCGGAGGTCAAGGTCGATGAGACAGACATCGTGAATGTGAAACCCGGCCAACCCGCCGAGGTTTCCATCGACGCCATCCCCAAGCAGACTTTCAAAGCCGTGGTCACGGAAATCGGCAACAACGCCATCCTGCGATCGACCGGGCTAGCGACATCGCAGCAGGTTACGGCCAGCCAGGAGGCCCGGGATTTCAAAGTTGTGGTCACCTTGCAGAATCCTCCCGACAACCTGCGTCCGGGGCTTTCGGCTACCGCCAAGATCACAACCGCAACCCGCGGCAGTGCGCTGGCCATTCCGATCCAGGCGCTGACGGTTCGTCGAGCGTCCGAGCTGCGACAAAAAGCCGAAAAGGGCTCGGTCGAGGCCGCTGCCCCGACTAAGGAAGCATCCAAAAATGAAGGCGACGAACTGCAGGGTGTCTTTGTAATCCATGACAAGAAGGCTGAATTTGTGCCGGTGCAGACCGGTATCGCTGGCACCACCGATATCGAGGTCTTGGGCGGACTGCAGGAAGGCGACGAGATCGTTACCGGAAGCTACAAAGTTCTGCGCACGATCAAACCCGGCGCCTCGGTAAAAATAGACAATTCTGCGCCCAAGAAGGAAGAAGAAGAGGGAAACTAGCAGCTGAGCTTTAACACTAACCAACCTCCGGCCCGCCCGTCCAATAAGGGCCGGCCGAATGGAGCAGGCTAGGTGGGGCAAGAACAGGAGAAAAGAATGGCAACCGCGGAGGTTCTGAATTTGTCGCAACCCGAAGTGTTGGCTTCCCCCGAGTCGTGCATGATCTGCACCATGGATCTGTGGAAGACCTACGACATGGGCTCCGAGCAGCAGGTTCATGCCCTGCGGGGCGTCAATCTCCGCATTGAGCGCAATGAATATGTGGCCATCATGGGGCCGAGCGGATCCGGGAAGTCAACCTTGATGAACCTGATCGGCTGTCTCGACACGCCCAGCAAAGGCCAGTACTGGCTCAACAACCAACTCGTCAGTGAGCTGGACGATGACGAACTCGCCCGCATCCGCAACAAGGAAATTGGCTTCGTATTCCAGACTTTCAATCTTCTGGCCCGGGCCACCGCGCTGCACAACGTCGAACTGCCTCTGATTTACGCTGGCACTCCGGCCGAAGAACGCGCCGAGCGAGCCAAAGAGGCGCTTACCGCAGTCGGTATGGATTCACGCATGATGCACAAGCCTAATGAGCTCTCCGGCGGGCAGCGCCAGAGAGTCGCCATTGCCCGCGCCCTGGTCAACAAACCATCCATCATCCTGGCCGACGAGCCCACCGGCAACCTGGACTCGCAAACCGGCAATGAGATCATGGCGCTATTCGATCGCCTCCACGCCGAAGGCAATACTATCGTCCTGGTCACGCACGAGCACGACATCTCCGAATACGCGCACCGCGTGATCAACATCAAAGACGGCGTGATCGCCGGGGACACGCGGAACCACAGGGAAACCTAGCGCTCAGTCGTCATCAGCTCTAGCGAAAGCCCGGCCGGCAGGCTGGGCTTTTGGGTCTCTAGCCGAATGGCGCGGGGGATAGCAACGGGTCTGCAAATTAAGTTCTTTAAGTCTGCATACGTTTGTTACACTGTTGGAACAAATGTTTCTTTGCATGTTACAATGTCCCCGTCCGAAAGCCGCTTCCTGGAGCCGCTATCGCACCTTCGACCACTAGCCCTCTCCCGGCGATGGCGGCCTTTTTTCGTGCGCTGCGGGCACGACCAGATGAAAAAAGTATGGCATTGGAGGCGCTTTGGGGCGCTCCTCCGATCACCTCCCTTTCGATGATAGCCGCGGCAAGTTAGAACGTGCCATTGCATCCTGCCCGCGCCGGATGCCCGCGATCCGCTCTGATTAGATCCTTTCTCTTCTCAGTTGCCTTCCGGCGGTCGATGGTTTTTCCCCGGCGGACGCCAAACTCGGCGGAACTTTTTTCGTGCACGGTGCGTATCCTCGATTGACAGCGGCAGACAAGCCGCAGGGCGCGGATGAATCTCTGAGAAGGAGCACAATATGGATGGCAACATTGTCGGTCTGGTAGCGGTAATGATGACCTTAGGGATACCCATCGCGGCCATGTATACGTTTTTCCGGATTCGCAAGCTACGCACCGAAGAACGGCTAGCAGCGATCGCTCGTGGAGTTAACGTGCCTATGGCAGCGGAGCTTTCCGAGGGCGCACGCTCGCGGCGCTCGGGCATTTTGCTGGTGGCCGCGTCCTTGGGCTACATGGGCACATTCGCCCTGATCGCACGCCTGGAACCGGATGCCTGGGTAGCGGTGGCATTTGGCATCATTCCACTCGCCTTGGGACTGGGATTCTTTCTGGACGCAGCGCTGATTCGGCGGGACTTGAAGGCCTGAATTGTAAGGTGTGATGTTGTAATGTGGCGCGGACACTCCTGTCCGCCCAACCAGAGAAGATTCTTAGTTACTGCGTGTCGCCAACCATCTTCACACCGGCCGTGTTGGTGGGCAGCACCGGCTTGGCAATGAAAAACTGGTGGTCATACAAGTTGCGGTAGAGCCGCCCGGCAATCTCGGCGGCCTTGGGGCCGAAGGTGGGCCGTCCTCCTTGCAGGAAGACAACCGTTACGATCCGCCCAAAGTCAGTGTTGGCATACGAGGCAAACCATCCATAACGGGTACCTGCACGCGAACAGGTGCCGGTCTTGCCCAGGATTTCCTCTTCATTGAAGTTGAGCTTCACGCTCCGGGCAGTGCCATAGGAGACTGCTCCCGCCATACCGTCGGAGATTTCCGGGATCAGATCCGCAATTTCGAGATGGCGCTTAACCCGCGGCTGGAAATCCGCAACTTCCTCAGAGGTGCTGGGATGCTGTAGATAATAAAGCGTGCCGCCGTTGGCGATCGCCGAGACCAGCGCTCCCAACTGCAGAGGGGTCATCGAAATGCCCTCTCCAAAGGAACACATCTTCCCCACGCCACCGAGCTTGTCGGAGATAACTGCTTCAGGATAAATGCCGGTCTGCTCGCCCGGAATATTGAATCCCGCAAGTTCACCCAGTCCGTACTGGTGCGCGTAGTAGCTGACTTTATCAAACCCCAGTTCGCGGCCCAAGGCTTCGAAATAAGCATTATTGGAATGGGCTAGCGCCTCGGTAAGGTTCATGCGGCTGCGACGCCCGAGGCGAATCTCAGTCGCCTTGGTAATGAGCCCTTCGTTGAGCGCCGCCAGAGCAACCGAGATCTTGATAGTGGAGCAGGGTTGCGCGCCAGTGGAAAGCGCAAGCCGCTGATTCACCATGGCAAGAACGCGTCCGCTGGTGGGCTCAATCGCCAGCACCGTCCCGTTCATGTTGCCAAGCGCGTCGAGGGCTGCCTGACGAACCACCGGATCTTCACCCGCAACCACGTCACCCTCAGTCACATCCTGGGCGAAGGAATTGGTATAGAAATGCTCGTAATAATGATGCCGCCGGCGAGACCCGGTGCGAACCACTCTCCGGCGCGAACGGCTGCGCGCCAAGCGAGTCATGCGCTTGCGAGCACGTTGAGTTTCGCTGAGCTTGGGCGACCTGGATTTTCCGCTCAGGGCGCGGGTATTGACGTTGGCGGCAAAGCCGCCCTCAGAGAGCAGTAGCAATAAGGCGACGAAACAGATGAGAGAGAATCGCTTAGCGGAAATCAATGCCCTATACCCATCCCCGGAACTCACACGTACTTAGGATGCACGAGAATTGCCACAGGTCATGGCCGAGGGTTTGTTCTCCTGCAACTCTGCGATAGTACGTGAGTTACAGGCCAGAGTGCAATGGAAAATTACTTTTCTGCCAAAGCTGGGAAATCGGTTCCAAGTAGCTGCTGTAGAAGCAGTTAGATCAAAAAACTAGGCGGAACCCCGCCCTTTCGTAATGACCAACGAGATTACTTCGACGGCGAGGGAATTATGGAAAAGCTTTTCACTTTCTGACCCCGATCAGCCGTCCTGAGGCATCTTTTCATTATGCACGGCCTTTCTGTTGTGCATGCGACGATCGGCTGCCGCCAGCAATTGTTCGGCGCTCATTCCATCCGCGGGGTAGAATGCCTGCCCGATAGTGACGGTCACAGTCTTATCAGCGGAGACGTTTTGTCCGGCCCAAGTCGCGATGCCTCGGAGTCGTTCTGCGATTTCACCCGCGGCCGTTTCCCGCAAATTGGGTACGACAATAGCGAACTCGTCGCCACCCAGACGAGCCGGATAGTCGTATTCACGACACGAGTTTCTCAGCCCCTCCGCGAACAGTTGCAGAAGCTTGTCGCCTTGCAGATGACCGAGACGATCATTTATCTGTTTGAATTTGTCGATGTCTGCCAGGAATACACCGACAGGTAGACCTGAGCGAGCGCATCGGCCAATTTCACGGTCCAGGTAGAGAAACAGCGCTTTTGAATTGGCCAGGCCGGTGAGGTGATCGGAAGCAGCCGAACTCTCGGCTATGCGGTACTTTAATGCATTTTCGATGGCAAAACCCAGTTTTGAGCCAATCGCGAGCAGTATGCGAAGGTGGTCTTTGCTGAACCCGTCCTGCAGTGCGCGATAGAGTGCAAGCACAGCAGCCACCCCCGAAACTCCTTCCAGTGGCACGGCCAGCGCCGAGCACAGCGTGCTGTACTTGGTGGGATCGTTCAGGTAGCCCGGTTCTACCGAAGGATTCCCGTTTACGATGGGTTTGTTGTTCTGCGCCACCCAACCCGATAGCCCTTCTCCGATCGGGATCTTCAACGATGAAAACAGGCGGAAGTTATCTCCGTTCACGTACTCCGGCACCAGCAGATCGTCTTTTTTTACATACACCGCCATGGCCTCATGGGGCACAAGACGCTTTAACCTGGCTGAGAGCATTGACAGCGTATCGCCCAGGCTCAGCGAGGTCCCAAGCTCCTGGGTCAACTCGAACAGGATTTGTGATTCTTGCCGGGCAGCAGCAATACTGGAGAGGAAATCCTGAGATGACTCTTCACTGCGGCCCACAGGGGTAGCCGAGTCGGCGAAACCCGCGGCTGGCGCCAGCCCCCGCTCGACTTTCACGTCCTTCGACAACTTGGCAGGCGTCTTCAAGGGCCGCTCGTGCGCCAGCTTTTCCAGCTCCACGTAGCGTCTCTGCAACACCTCAACGACGCGCGGGTCGAAACCCTTGCCGGACTCGGACACGACGCGGGCCATGGCTTCATCTAAAGGCAAACCACGGCGGTATTGCCGATCCGAGGCCAACGCGTCCAGGCAATCCACCGCCGCCAGAATGCGCGCCCCGATCGGTATGGCATTGCCGGACAAACCATTAGGATATCCTGTTCCATCCCACTTCTCGTGATGAGAGCGAACTATCGGCACCACGGGATACGGAAATTCCACCTGCTCCAGTATCTCTGCCCCTATGATGGGGTGAATCTTCATCTTCTCAAACTCCTCCGGCGTCAGACGCCCTGGCTTGGAGATGATGTGTTCGGGAACCGCCAGCTTGCCAATATCATGCAGGACCGAAGCTGCGCGCAGCGCTTCGGTTTCGTCCTCGTTCAATCCGAGCTCTTTCGCGAGTTCCATAGCATATACGCGCACCCGCTGCAGATGTTCGTGCGTGGTATCGTCTTTGGCTTCGATCGCTAGCGCGAGAGCCTCGATGGTGCGCATATGGAGATTGGATACTTGCTCGGCGTGTTTCTTCTCATCTTCCAGCTTGCCCAGATATAAACGATAGGAACGATAGATCAGGAACACTGGTGGCAGAACCAGCAACGCTGCCTGCCAGCCAATGCGGGCGTTCAAGAAGCTCACCAACCCAACGATGGCTGCTCCTACCAAGTAATAAGGAAAGGACCAGAAATAGCACTCGGACCAGACCTTCAGAAGAGGTTTTCCCTCGGTGAGCCAGATGATCACCGACATGACCAGCGTGTTGAATGCGAAATAGGCTATGGCTACCGCCAAAAGTGCCAGCGGTCTTCCCCCGTTTGGGATATGAGTGGAAGCGAATCGATAGACGCCAAAGGCAACTGCCGTTCCGAGCGGCAATTGCGAGAGATTGAATATGACGTGGATTGGTCTTGAATTCGAAGCCCGCCAATAGGACTGCGCGAACACCGCGGCAAAGCCAATAACCAGGGTCTCGCCGAAACTTAACTCCAGGACACCTAGCAGGATGAACAGGAAGTTCACCGACATGGTGCCGTTTATCCCGGGGAGTTTTATCTTTAATGAGGATGCCAGCAGCGCTAGCGCAAGATAGCAGGCGAACTTTATAGGGTCGCTGGATTGCCAGTGCAGTGCCGCAAACGCAAAGCACGCCAGCGCTGCCAGGGCAAGGGCCCCGATAAACAGTCTTGCGCCCCGTTCACGTGGCAATCTCGTGGACATTCCTACGATTCTGGCCGATATGGGGCAAAATGTCCGGCAGAAATGAAAGCTGGTGGGTTACCTTGGTGCGTTTTCCGCAGGCCAAACACCCTCAGCAAGCAAAGAGACACACAACGTGACCAAAGTTATCCGGGGACAAACTGTTTTATCGGTAAAACTTAGTCGGCCCGCCCCCAATGGATGTCTTGAGGATCGGTTTCACGCACCCCTGCATCCGCGCGCCCTTTGCAAACGTAGGGAGAACATGATCCAAGGGACGGCGACGATGAACACGGCCTCTCAATCATCCGGCCGTCAATGTCTTGGTAAGGGCATTATCTGCCGGCAGCAACACCCATTTTGGCGCTTCCTGCCGTTGCAAACCCGAAGACGCCCAAGGCGATGGCTACAACACCCACGATGACAGTGGCAGACCTACCGATATAGCCCGGCGCGTCCACAGTCGTACCGCAGGCAATACAAAAGACGCCTCCGGGCGTAATCAGCAAGCCTCCGATTAGGATCTCCCATGCCCACGTCAAGTAAAGAATGAAACGCTTCATAAACTCTCCTTTTCGAATCTTGATACACCCATTTGGAAAGAAATCCGCTTCGTACCGGCACCTCTTTAGCCCTTAGCGTCGGGCCTTCGCTCCAACTGCGTCAAGGTAGCACTTACTTTGTTGGTGAAGCCCAGGATTATACGTAAAAGGTGAACCGCAGCCAACTACAAGATGGAGGTTCTCGACGAGAGCGAACTGAAGCAAGCCGGTGGAGCAATCCACTCTTGCGTTATCTCCAGCCAGCAAGGTCACGCCCAGCGACCAATAGCCGTCTTGAGATTAGTGATATTCAAGGGTAAGCTTTACTCCGCTTGGTCATCCCATCCAGTGACGGCGCCCTCTCCTTTTCGCGGAAGACGAGACGGGAGCGAACGGATCTTGGCAGGAGCCGCCGCGCAGTCTTGGGTCGAACCGCTCAGGCTAATCTTTATCCCGAGGAAAGACGATTCGATCCGGTTCAGATAATTCTCTCTTCCGATAAAGACCGGGTACCAGAACTGCTTCCGATCAAGTATTACCGCATGTCCTGCTCGCCTTTCTCTTTCTATCGTGGTGCAGTTTCAATTATGGCGGCCGATTTGGCCAGGTTGCCGAATACCGGCCTCATGGTCCAACTGTGTGGAGATGCGCACGTCCAAAATCTCGGCTCCTTCGCTTCGCCAGATGGAAGATTGACTTTCGACGTGAACGACTTCGATGAGACGATCCAGGGTCCATGGGAATGGGACCTCAAGCGTATGGCGGCCAGTATTGTATTAATCGGACGCCAAGCCAATCGGGATCGTGCTAGCCGGCGTGCCGCCGAGGTTCTGGTTGAGAACTATTGCCAATGGATGGCGGAATTTGCGCGAATGCCAGTTCTCCAAGTGGCAAGGCATTTTGTGCACCGTGAAAAACGCATTCGCCCGGTACACGCTGCATTGCGCGAGTCGGAGCGTTCCAAGCCGCTCGAACTCTTGAAGAAATACACTAAGAACGACGGCCGCGGCCAGCCTCGTTTTCGTGATCGCCGACCACTCTCTTGGCGAGTTAAAGGCGCAGAGGCGAAGAATGTTTTGCAATCTCTAAAAGCCTACCGCGCATGCCTGGCTTCGGAACGGAAGCGCCTCTTTGACCTGCTGAAGCCGGTTGACGTTGGTTTCAGGGTCGCCGGAACTGGAAGCGTTGGGATGCGAGACTATGTCGTGCTGTTCGAGGGCAATGGAGTGAAGGATCCATTGTTCTTACAAATAAAGCAGGAGACGAAGTCCGCGTATGCTCGCCACTTGCCTCCTAGTAACGAAGCGGAGCACCATGGCCAACGTGTAGTAGTAGGGCAGAGAATGTTTCAACCGCTTTCTGATCTTCTCCTCGGGTGGACTCGCTTCAGAGGCAATGAATATGTTGTGAGACAGCTCAACGATCACAAGGGAAGCATAGACTTCACTACGCTCGATGAAGGAGGCCTCGAAGGTCTAGCCGCGGTTGCGGGTGAGTTGCTGGCGCGAGGCCATGCCCGCTCCGGAGACCCATGCGCGATTCATGGTTACTGTGGCAGCGGATCAAAGCTTGCCATGGGAATCAGGAATTTTGCGATCAGCTATGCCGATCAGACTGAGTCGGATTACGACGCATTCATGGCTGCAATTAAGGCTAAGAAGATCAGAGTCGCAGAAAACGTAGATCCAAAAGACTGAATCGTACTGGTCAGGGCAGGGCTCGGCTATAGGTTCTTATCGGAATTACGTCCACAGTCGACTGAATAATTCTCGATCGCGGACGCGGACAGAGCGCCTGCACGCATTACAAACCAAGATTTTTGAGTCTGTGATCGATGAAATCGGAGGCCTCTCCCTGAGTTCTCGGCAAAGGTTCAGCTGCAGCCGCTAGGAACCCCACTCCTGCCCTCCTGGCAGTCAGCTCGGCAAATCCTTTCACCCATTCATCGGTGAGGGTATCGAGCGGTTCGTCCGCCGGATCCACCGGTATTCCTGCCACCATGGACAAAACGGCCTGATCGAGAGCCGGCCGATTCAGCTTCGCGGGCATATCAGCCGCAGGACGAGGATCTGGAAGCTGCTCGAATAGGTTAGCAAACGAAGCGGCGCTCGAGTCGCGGTCGTTCAAAGGGCCGGCGAGACCAAACATCTCGGTCGCTGTTTTGATGACTGAAGTGTGTTGAAGATTACGGTTCTCCACCACACCTTTTTGAATCCAAGGCGACACGATAAGACTTGGCACCCGTAGCCCCAGCCGGTCGAAAGTAAAGGACGGCACGGTGAAGTTCGAGGTGTCGTCGGGATTTGGTGAATTCTGCCCATCGGGATTGGGTGCCGCTCCCGGCGCAACGTGTTCGAAGAAGCCGCCATGCTCATCGTACGTTACTAGCAGTGCGGTCTCCTGGAAGAGCGCGGTATTTGCCGCAAGCGCCTCATACACATCGGCAATCAGATGCTCGCCGAAACGAACATCTTCTGGTGCATGTTGTGAGTTCGCCATCTTAGCCGGGGTCGTCGCTGTTGCCTTTGTGTTGTTGAAGCGAGGGAGAATAAAGACGTAGTTTGGTAGATCTCCCGACGAAACATCAGCAGCCCAGCGGTCTTCGAAACGACGGAAGTTGTCCGGCGACTGGCCCAGGTTCTTGAATTGCAATACCTCGCTCAGGTCATGGAAGTACGTGCACCAGGTCAGACCTTTTTCCCGCACTAGTTCGTAAATCGTCTTTGAGGTGTAGTCGCGCTGGAAGGCGTTGTGAACATAGCCTTCGGACGTGGCAGCATGAATGTACATGCGATTCGGCATTGTGGGACCGGGCACTTCACAGAACCAATGGTCGCAGAGGCAAAATTCGTTGGCGAGCTGATTGATCGCCGGCAACTGAGTGGGAGCGAATGACTGCATCACTTCGGCAATCTGCTCGCGATTGACCTGGTACGTTCGTCTTAGGAGGTCATCTTTGTACGATCGAACGAACCCGTTATTTTGGACTGGATTAGCCGGAGAAGGACCGGACTTGTCGTTACATAACTGTATGCATACCGCGTTAAATGAATGCGCCGGGCCGTCCTTGTCATGAACGGCAAACGGAGCTGGCTGGCTGACGGTGAATTTCGGATTAGTCGCCGACTCGGGCTGAGAGGGATCGAGCAAATTCAACAGGCTGGCGTTGGCTCCCTGAAGGTTCTCCGTCGTCTGACCGGGTGACTGCTGAAAAAAACCGAACACATGATCGAGGGAGCGGTTCTCCAGCATGAGGACGACGAAGTGCTTGATGCGGGATTGTGGTAATTCAGGCGACATGGAAGTTCCTCCTTAGTGCTGTCGTACTGCCGAAGTTGGGTCTACAATATTGGTAGAAATCTATAGGGCGGCGTCCGGCTTTCGCCAGTCGCTCTCGAATCGAGGTAAAGCCGTGGAAGGCAGTTCCCAAGAGACCAAGGCAAATATAACCGAGTGGCACACTGTGTCGTACCTACATAACGGGAAACCTCAGCAAGTGGACGTGGAACTACCCGCGAATGGCGACCCCAGTCACGAGGAGGAAGCAGTTCAGTTTGTGCAAACGCTGGAAGACAACCAGCAGATCCAGCATGAGCCAGGGCCTTTGTCAGCAGGAAAAACTCACCAGATCGAAACCGACGAACAGGGAAATAAGAGATTAATGCGAAAACGTTTCAGTGCAATTTAGCTGTTCAACTTCCGTCGCGAATGCACCTGCTCCAGCCTTCTTAAAACAGCAACCCGTATTACCGACAGAAGTACCGCACCCTTGTTAAGACTTTCTTACCTCCTTTCGCCTTGATCACGTGAGTCGGGTGTTTCGCAAAATCTTTCTTCGGGGCAATGGTCGCGGACAGCGCTTTGGCACTCTTCTTGGAGTCAAAGGAGATGTTGTCATTCGACAGTAGAGTATCCACGAACGCATGCACCTCATCCTCCGTCGTGGACGGGTCAGGCAGCATATTGAACACCGCGGCAACCTTCTGGACTCCTCCCACAAGCACGGGTTCCGGAGCATATGCCACGACACCTTTGAGGTTTCTGCCGTGTTGGTCAAGGCGAACCTCACGGTGGTTAGTTGCCTGAACCACTTCCTGATCGCCCAGTTCGAGCACCCGGAACGAGAATTTCGATCCTGCCGGAGCCTCGATGCGCTTTCTAATGTCTTTCAGTGTCGCAGGAGCCAACGACAGCATTTTCGCCTTACCCGGTATCCGAGGGGCTGGACCGGCTAGACTGGCCTTCGGCATCAGCGCGGACATCGTTCCCAGCAAGATCCCATGCCCCGAAAAGGCGTCCGAAATAGCCTGATGGTTCGTTCCCCCATTCGTCGTCTGGTCGGCTAACACGATTGCGCGTCCAACCGACTGAAAAAATCGCGGTGAGATCGCAGCCTGTTGTGCTCCGGCAATCAGCAACTTACCTGTGGTTTGAACGGCTAAAAACAGAGCTGCTTCATCGTGAGTGGGCGCGTTTTTGAAGATGTTCCGGATCATGTCGTAAAAGCACCCAACAAACACTCTCCCGAAGCTATGAATTTCGGAGGTTAGCATCGCAGGCGGTCCACTTCGTGGCAGGATGGTAGGGAGTTGAAACTGGAAATCGTTCAAGGCGTGCCGGGGTTCTGCGGCGGGATGGTTGGCGCCCAACCCCTTCTTGACGGCGCTCGATAACTGCTCGGAAAGCGCCTCGACAAAGTTAGCCGCCCCCAAGTCTGGCGAAGCAGCCAGCAAAGCCTGCCGGGTACCCTGATCGAACAATGCGGTGAGCAGAGCCGAGCAGTCGCCGAAAGCTTCATGGAATGCACCGTGTTCGGTAATATTCGTTCCGAACAGCTCGGGCCTGAGAGAATCCAGGAACGCATGGCCTGACTCGTGAGCCACGACGTCGGTACTGGCTCCCGAGAAAAACGTTTCCGCTCCGATGGTGTGATGGAAGAACGACAGGCTGCTCCGGTCATAGAAGGCGTTCAGATCATCACCCGCATCGGGAAGCAGATCGAGTTTGTCAGGATCTGCCGTCTCCGGCCCCCACTGTGTCAGAGGACCGTTTAGCGCCTCCCACGTCTGAATTGCGCTCAGCGCCGCCTCTCGGCTTTGCCAGAAAAGAAAATCCGCGGTGCCCGGATCAAATAACGCGGCCGGCGAGGCTGACACTAAAGCAAATCCTGCCTGGCCGCTTTTTCGACCCGCAAGGGGTTCCTTGTTTCGCATTGGCAGCGAATCAACACTTAAAGGATCGTTGACGATGAAGTTAATCGGCATAGAAAACCCCTTCCCCAGAACTACTCACGGGATCTTGTGTCCATCGGGATCATCCGAAGCCCGCCGCCAGCTTTGGCAAATGAGTTGCCGGGAATGACGGCATCTTTCCCATTGATTTGCGATGATTGTTTGCTGCATACCGCAACTCGCTTTTGTGCGTGCACGTGGCAACCCCTCACATCCTATGCGCAGAGAGATGCGTGCGGCGAATCAATCTGCGAGATGGCTTAAACCAAGTCTCAGAGCACTGCAGTCAAGACAGACCTCTTTCTCGTGGGGCGTGACATTACGCTCGGCTGGCAAATTCAAAGCGGAGAATTGTCTTGTGTTCCGTTTCCGGAACACATCTCCTAATTTCTGTCATTTACAGGCACGCCTGTCGACGAAACTATGCAGTTGTGTTCCGTTTTCAGAACATCGGTCGGGGAGAGAGGATTTGAACCTCCGACCCCCTGGTCCCGAACCAGATTCCAAGCATTATTGAAATCTATTGATCCTTGTAGATTCCAACTGCTTGCTGTTGAATGCGTTGCGGGCCGCTGGTTGAAGGCTATTGAAATTTGAGGAATCTGGAGGCTTTGACAGCCGCAATTTCATCTACAGGCTGATGGGGTGAACCCCTTCGTTGAGACATTCTTGTTTCGACACTTCGCAGTCTTGTCTTTTTTTCGAACCCTTCATCTCAGACAATTTGATCTGGCACAATCAATCACGAAAGGTGTCTGGCGCACAAGTAGAACCCTGTACCAAAGGCGGCAGTCAGCAGAATCACCACGGCGGGACTGCGCAAAAGGTAGTCCCAGCCACCCGCGATAGCAATAGGACGCCCTGAGATACTTTCGGACTTGGAGAGAAGGCCAATACGGAATGTTAAGACAACGATACTAACAAGCCAAAGCAGAACTGCAGCAGCAACGCCGCTGCCAAGGCATTTGAGAAAACTCATAAGAACTCCCGCTGGCATCAATGTGTGCACGTCCCTAGCGACGGATCATTTGTACCAACAGCATTCTGAAGCGGTATGAGAGGTATGCATCTGTATCTCTCGGTTGATGAGAAACGTTCGATTAACCAAGTGGTATTGTAATATGGGTAGCAACTGGACGACATACCCATGATTAAAGGAAATTGGAAAGTTTCAGCTGGGTCACAGATTGGCGGTGTGGTGTCTGCTGTGCAGTGGGACTTGAGGGTGCAAATTGAAACGCCGTTTGCCAGTTGTTTTTGGCCTACGGTTTTGGACTTGGTGTCAGCGATACCTAAATCCGGGATTAAGTCAAATAGCGATACTCCCAGCCATGCCCCATCAACACAGAGAGGCTGCGGCAGAATAATAGGCTCGTTGCTGCCGGCAGGAGGAAAAAAGAAGAAACCGAGATCAGGGAACGTGCCTGGTGGTTGGCAATGCGAAGATATTACGTTCCCAAGCGGGTCGACTGAATTCGTCGGATTGTTACGCACGTAGATGTAAAGATCTTGCGTTTGAGGGTCTATTGACCTGCCGTGTTCTGGATCAGCCGAGAGCCAGCGGCCCCAATTGGGATAATATTCACGATAGAGGCTGTAATCCAACCCCGTTTCTAAATCTCTTCGTTTGGCGCTAAATTTGTAGCGATTATCGACAGCGTTCGAATAGGCGATCTCGCCGCCGAACGGTCGTAAGTATACGTCTCGCCCCAGCAGTATGTGCCCGATGTGGCTTGGCTCTGAGCGCTCGAAAGACGGTTAAGGTAATCGTACGTAAAGCTTTGCGTTCGGCCCGTGTTCAGATTATTTGTGATCGAAGCCACATTGCCGTTGTTTACTCCACTTCCCAGATCATAGCTGTAGGTGAGATTCTGGACCGTGCCATTGGACGAGGACACCACCATCGTACTCTGCTGCATTCGAGTATTGTACGTGTACGTCCGTGTGATGCCCGCAAATCCACCGCTGACCTGCCCGTGCAATGCGCTGGCGAGGGCACCTATTGGGTCGTACGTCACACCGGTTGCGTAATTGATGCTGCTGCCCGAATCGACAACCGACGACTGATTGTCAGCGTTGTCATAGCTATAAGTGAGAGTATGGCTTGTGGGGTAGAGAATCGTGGCTACCTTGTTGGCAAGCGTATACGTGTAGCTGGTCGACTTGGTGATTCCGGCGATGGTGCGCTTTTCGATGAGCAGGTTGCCCGCCGCATCATAGCTCCATGCCGTCTGTCCAGAACCGTCGCTCATTCCCGTCCTTCGCCCTTTGCCATTGGTGATTGTCAGGCCGTTGTAGCTCGTCTGTTCATAGGAAAAGGTGACGGCAGGAGTGCTGTCGGAATATGTCTTCCCAGTAAGCCTATTCGCGGCATCATAGGAGTAGGTGATCGTGATGTTCCTCGCGTCCTGTTTACGACAGACATTTTCGGAATCGCCACTGCACATCGCCCCGCCGCTTGTGGTGTAGTAGTACGTCGTGGTGCCGGACTCCGGCAAAACCTCCTGTGTCTTGCGCGATATACCATCGTAGCTATATGTTCTGGTCTGAGTCCCCTGGACGACGCTTGTGAGATCATTCAGAGGGTCGTACGTGTGGCAGGTTGAAACCGTGAGGTTGTTGCTTGAATCCGGCTCATCGACTTCAATGACACGTTTATACCCGTCCTGCCAAACTTGCCGCTTTTTCCCCGCCTCATCACGGAACAGAGCGGGATATCCCACTCCGTAGGTTCCGCTTGAACACAATTGCGTGCTATTGCCTCCCGCAGCTGAAACAGCTGCGCCGTAATATGTATACCGCACATTCCCATCAGTATGCGATATCGAAAGAATCCGGTCCATGCCGTCATACGTAAGCGTATCGACGCCATTATTCGCGGATGAACCCCGATACGGGTTGGATTTCGTGGACGTTCTGCTCGTCGGTCGTAGGACGTGTCCGTCTTGTCAGCGCCACCGGGATCGCTCATCATGGCTTGCTCGGTGGTGCGTCCCATAGTGTCCATTGTACGCATTGCATGCATACAGCTCGAACAGCCTGAGGAGATGCCTGTGTCGTTGATTCCAATGTAGGTGTCGTGCTGCGTTGAAGAGGTGTAAACAGTCAGACTCCACCCCTTGCTGGAACCGTTGTTCACCGGCGGATTCGTCACGCTTGTCTGGCGATCCAGCGGGTCTTGGTAATGGGTCCATGTGATCGCACTGTTCTGATCCTGGAACTTGGCCTTTTTGCCCGAATTTAAGTAGTAGCCGTAAGTCTCTGAGCCGATAACTGGTAGCGCCTTTTGTGTCAAATAGGCGTTCGTCGGATACGGCCAACTGTACGAACTCGGATCCGTGCTTGGATTCGAGCTATCCGTATAAAACGTATCTGTGTAGCTGTAGGTTGTGTTATTGCCGTTCATGTCGGTTAATTCTGTGAGCTGCCCGGTCATATCGTAGTACTTGGTCTCGCTCAAGGACGTGCTTCCACTGACCCACTTGCTCATGACAGTTGGGTTACCTCGGTAGGTCATCCCAGTTCCATAGCCCGTGTCGTCATGATGAGTGATACTCGTTGCCGTGCCAATTGCAGTCGAATCGTAGGAGTAGGTTGTCTGGGCTACTTGTGTACCAGCGCCGTTTTTCACGGTAATCGTAAGGGGGCGGTTGTTTATGTAAATGCCCGTGTAGTGCGAATCGGTGACATACATTGTGTCGGTTTCCCGATCTGGCGAGGCCGGGGGAGTTGTGGTGTAGAGATTCCACTCCTTGAGAACGTTGACATTCGCGGTTGTCGTGCTGCTGTCATAGAAGTATTGCGTCTGCTTATTTACATTTGCACCACCTGGAATAGGCATAGTCTCTACTACTTGGTTGCGCACGACATTCGATCCGTGCCCGAAGTCGAAGGTCGTGGCAACGGTCTTGAGCAGCGTCGTACCGCCGGTATAGTACTGAGTTTGAGTGTTCCATGACCCACCACCAAACAAGCTGAATGTATAGACCGTTTGGTCGCCGCTGGGCTTCGTGATCGTTACCTTTTGACAGCCCCCGTTGCCGGATTGACATCCGCTCGAGGCGGTGGCCGGGGCATAAGTCCACTGGCCTCCAGAGGTTCGGCTGTTCAGCCATCGGTTTTGGGTTGCAGCTGCGTCAGTGAAGTTCGTATACCCGTAGCTGATGGTTCCACCACTAGGTAGGGTCATGCTGGTCAAGAGCCCATAGTGGCCTGCTGTGGTGCCGGAATCGTAGCCGAATTGGTAGCTTGTTCCGTCCGGAAGGGCAACGCTTTGGATCGCGGTAAACGAGCCGGAAGCATTGGTCACGCCGGATTGGCTAAAACTGGTGTTGTAATTGACTGTGGTTGTCGTCACCACATAATTCTCGGAAGTGCCTTGCGAGTTCTTGGCCGTGTACGTGGTCTGATTCCCATTGACAGCAACGGTGACAGGTGTTCTGTTCAGGGTGTCGACAATATTGCCGTTTGCATCACGCGTGAAGTAGTTTCCGTTTGTGTCCTTGCGCTCAAAGAGTGTACTAGGGTTATGGACGATGGTGCCGTCCTTGGCGTAGACAGTTGCATTATGGTAGAGCGGGATATGCATATGGTAGCCAGAGGAGTCTGTGGCGAAAGCGTCGCCTCCAATTACACTTGTGCCGCACCCTGGGGTGGCAGAGACGGTATTTATATTGAAGGTATGTACGGCCCCCGTGGGTTCAGTCCAATAAAATGGACCATAGTAATCAATTACGCCGTTAGGATCGCAGGTGTCCTGGCTGAATCCGTAGGTGACTGTGCCACCATCGGCCGTCGTGACAAAGCGCCAGCCTCCCTGGGAAGGGTTGCCCTTATCATCGAGCACGTTTGTCTAGGGACCACACCCCTGCTGCAGGGAACCAAATTCGGCTGTCGTAGACGAGCTTGGCGGTGTACGGCATCGCCCCCCGTTGTGGCAGCGACAGAATGGGAATCTCGATATGGAAGTCGCCGTTCGCGAGATTGACGAAGCCCATCTCGACTGGACTGGGCGTAGTGAAGGTGGGACTTCCAACGCCGTATAGATATCCAGTCTGCCCGGAGGCCACACCAACAAAACTTCCTAAGGCGAATGCGATGGCACAGACTGAGAATCGGGCAACATCTACAAAGGATCTTTGGAATCGCATTTCCTATCCTCCTCTTTGAATGGGAACAAGAGAACACAACGCGAGCTTCGGGCTAGAGCTTGAAATCTGCGGTGGTTAGCCCAACGTTGAAGCTCACACCGGTGAGTTTCACCGACCAGGTTGTTTGACCGCTAATCTTCTCCGTCACCGAGAACGGCACCAGTACGCCGCTTACCGTTTGGTAGTTCGAGAACAGAACTTCATGCTGCAGTCCGGCACTCAGACTGGTAACTGGATAGAGCGTGTCCAGCGTTTCAAGCAAATAGGCTGTATTCGGGTCAAAGAAATAATCGATCGCGTATAGGCTGGCGTACGTAGGATCCGGGTTTGTGGAATCCGTTATTTGAACGTGGACCTGATACGCCTGGCCTGCATCACTTTGCACCAAGCCCAAATAGGATACGTTGGCGACTGCATTGCTTAGCGTAGCCACGATGTTTGGAAGGGGCCAGTTGAGAATTCCGACGTTCAGCGCGTTAGCATACGAAATTGTTGTCCGGGTTCCATCAACGTCAAGGAGTGTTCCAGTATTGTTGGTCACCGCCCATGATCTGTTGCCGCTGGGAGTGACTCCGTCAAGTCGAAAATCGGTTGTGCCAAGTGCCTTCAGGGTGACGGTGCCTTGCACGTTCTGGCTCGCCCAATAGTAGGTAACGCTGCCTGAAGCAGAAAAATCATTGATCGTGGAAATCGAAACAAGTCCGCCGGAGGCAAGCAGGCACGCATTCAGTAGAGTGATTGCTTGCGGGTCCTTGGTACCTTGAGCCTGGGACCAAACGCTGAATGACACGATCGCGAGTAGAAGCGCGTAGGACGCTAGCCGCATAGAAGACCTTCCTTCCAAATTCTTAATTTGCGCCAGATAATCTTCTTGGGGTCTCGCTAGGAATATGCTCCGCCGGGGGGAGCGTTCCTGACCCCGAAGTCGTAGTGGTATGGTGTCTCAGAGCCACCCCTCAAGGGCAGTACAGCCTCTTAGTACACAGACCGATTGCGCCCGCCTTCGGACACGAATCCCGAAATGGTAACTGTGAACTGGTTTCAAAAAACCGAGTGACTGTGGATGAGAAGTACGGCGTCCGCGCCCCATCGGGTCTTCTCATCAAGAAATTGCGGCAAACAATAAGGTGAGTACCTGTTCGTGTAAAGAATAAATTTGCGTTGTTCTGAAAACAGAACAGAGGGTCTGAAGGGCCACAATCCAGGAACTCAGGATGGGCGCGGATTCTAAAGGACGAGAACATAGGAATTGTGACCCTCTGCCGGGCCATGCTGTTTTCGGGAGAATCTCTCGTTCTTTGTTCCGAAAACAGAACAAGGTCAGCACCCGCTAACCCTTTCAGCGAGCGGAGGGAAGCCAAGAAAAGCGCCGTGATCGCCTCTGAAGGTTTAGATCTATTGTTACTGGTATTGGATCTATTGCGGTCTGTTGCTTGAATCTCTTGAAAATTGTTGAGGTTGGAGGCTCTTACAGCTACAAAATCGTCTACAGCGCGGGCTGCCGATGTATAGCAAGGCTTTTGACGGTCAAAACTTGAAATCCAACCAAACCGATCCATAGTTCACGGTTCGACCTGGCCCCGTCTGTTTTAGAAAGGTTCCAGGGGTGAAATGAGTGTAGATGAACACTGCCGTGAGGTGGCGCTGAACACGCCATTCGCCAATCAATGACGGCTGGCTGCCTACGTATCGTGCCCGGCTTTTGCTTCCTTGCCGAATGAGAAACCCACCGACACCGTACAAGCCATCGCCGACGCTTTCGCGCCAAAAAAAATCCCAATCCACAGTCAGGGACCATCGGGCGAACGGATGCAGAACCAAAGTGGGATCAAGGTCGATGAAGTTTACATGGCCATTCAAATCGACAAGCTGATGGTATAGGCCTCTCGGAAACAGCGGATTGAAAGTTTGCAGGTCTTTGTCGTTCGGGTTGCGGTCGCCACTCGCGCTGTCGGCCTTCAGGGCAAGCCGGGGTCTCGCGGGTCGTGAAGTAAATGTATATCCAGTTTCAGATTCCACGGACCAGGCCTGAATAGCCCCATCGTTAAACCGTCCCAACTGATAGATGAGTTCGAAGTCCTCGTCCCATGAACTTCGCTTACCCCACAGCCGAGTTCCGACTGAATGCCGCTGTTCGCGGGCAGTCCCCTGCACGAAGCGCGCCCGCTTGCGATCCAGACCGAGATAATAAAGATCGAGATGAAAGCCTGTAACGGCAGGCGTCAGCGGCCTACTGGCGTAAAGGCCCCAAAAAGTCTGGCTCGAATCCGGGGCATCATCGAAGATCCCGAGTTTACTTTGGACCGGTTTGGTAGCGAGAATGTTCACGGTCCAACGATCTGATGAAAAAGCAAGCCGGACACCGTCAAAGGTCTGACGCACATTCGGTCCCTCACGCGCCGAGATGTAGCGTCTCGAGCCGAATGCGAGTTCTTGCCTCCCGGTGCGCAAAATGAGGGAATTCTTCCCGCCGGCATACAACGTAAGATCTAAGAATGCTTGATTGATGTCCAGCTTGTCCTCGTCGATGAGACGCGGACCGCCCGCACGATTGCTTTCCAATCCACTTTTCAGCTGAGTAAAGATGCGGAAGCGCTCACCGAGGTGCAGATCACTATGGGCCATGTAACGCTGCAAAAGGTACGCGGGGTCCTGCAGCTTGGCACTCCACCTCGGATTGCTGAAATACTCGACGTTCTCCCGGATCTCGCCGCCAAGCGAAACGAACCATTCAGGGGCGGACTTCAAGGGAATGTATTTCAGAGCATCGAGCGGCTCTGATCGACAAGCCGGGTTTCTGAGGTATCCATAATCCTCATCGGCCCGCAGATACTTGTATTCAGGGATGGGGCAGGGCGAGTTCTGAGCAATCGACAGAGTGCTTGAAACAATCGCGAGAACTGTTGCATATACGGCGTTTGGATATTTCCTCTTACCGGCGTCCACGATCAGTGCGGGATTCGGCAAAGGCCAGAGTTGCATGCGATCTCGCTATCAAAGCACGCGCTGAGCTGGAACCGACTTAGGCTGCGAATCGTGGAGAAACTAAACCCATTCGGTGCAACAACGCCGCGAATCGCGAGTCATCCCGGAGTCGATCGAACCTTGGATCCACACGCAAGAAAACGAGCCAACCCGAACGCTCTTCAAAGGCCTTGTCTAACTCAGCAAAGACGGCGTCGATCGCCCCCAGACCCAGCTGAATGAAAGCAGAACAGATCGAAGGAACATAAACACCAGGTTCGAGCTTTTTCAAATCCAAAAGCAACTCTTGTGCCCGATCTCGCGCACCTGCTACCGCATAAGCGTGCCCCAGGGAAGCGAGCATAAGGGAATTCCTGCCAGAGGCTGTCACACCGCCTTCCAAGGCGGCCAGTGCGGCACCAAAATCACCTTTCTGCAGATACGAAATACCAAGAAATTTGAGCGCAGGCCAGAAATGGTTGTCCATTTCTAATGTTTTCTGGCACTGTTCGATGGCGCGATCATATTGCCGGGCAAAGCAAAACATGCCGCCGAGAACGGCATTAATGGTAAGGGAAAGGGGATCGAAATCCTGGGCTTGTTTTAGTGTGGCAATGGCTTGCTCCAGATTGCCCATCGCCGCCGAACACTCGCCATACCACTGATGAGCTGGTCCGTAAGCCGGATTTAACTGCAGCGCTCGCCGGAATGATTTTGCGGCACCCTCCAGGTCCCAGCTAAACCGCATTGCAACCATTCCCAAAGAAGCATGGGCTTCTGCCAAGGTGTCATCGATTTCCAGAGCACGCAACGCTGCGGTACGCGCCTTTGGCATCACTTCGTTGGGAGGCGAAGAGAGAATGAGGAAGAAGCCAAGAGTCGCATAGGCGTCAGCCAGACCGGCGTATGCCTGTGCGAACATTGGATCATCCTGAATGGCCTGATTGAAAAAATCGATGCTCTTCCGGACGTCCGACTCGGTTTTCTTATTCCAGTGGTAGCGTCCTTTCAAGAAGAGCCGATATGCTTCGGCGCTTCGCGTAGGCCGTTTACCTAGCCGTTTCTTCTCGTCTCCGCTGAGCTTTAGCTTTAGCTTAACCGAGATTTCGTGAGCGATGTCTTCCTGCACGGCAAAAATGTCCTCCGGCGGCCGATTATAGTGCTCACCCCAGAGTTGCCAACCGGTATTCACGTCCACCAGCTCGGTCGCAACGTTCAGAGCGTTCGTGCGCTGAACCACGCGTCCTGTGAGCACGGAGTCGACGTTGAGCTGTCGGCCTATTGTCTGTGGATCTGCGTCCCGGCTTTTGTAGCGAAATATTGTGCTGCGCGCGATTACCCGAAGATCAGGAATGCGCGAAAGCGTGTTAATAATCGTTTCGGTGATGCCGTCGCTAAGATATTCCGCGTCCGGCGCGCCTGACACATTCACGAATGGCAATATGGCCAAAGATTCAAAACCTCTTGTCCGACGTGGACGGCTTGCTATGCCACCCTTGGCCATCAGAGCGTTGGCGACATCGGACGCACATTGGAAACGACGTTTTGGATTGCGTTCCACACATTGCAGGATGACTGATTCCCACAGACGGCTGATTTCCGGAGAATGAACTCGCGGGGACGGGAGCGGCTCGTGCAAGCGGCGCAGTCCCATCGAGAACGGCGTTTCACTATCGAACGGTATGGTGCCGGTTACCATCTGGTACATGACCAAACCAAGCGAATATACGTCGGATGCCGGTGTAAGCTCTCCATCTTCAAGCTGCTCTGGGGACATATAGGCAGGCGTCCCAAAGAACTGGTTCCCACTGATGGAGGTAAGTGTGGAATGTACATCTCGGTCCAAACCGAGAGCTAATCCAAAGTCCGTTATAACTACCCTGAAACGGTTCGCGTCTTTGGTTGGCACAAGAAATACGTTTCCGGGTTTGAAGTCGCGGTGGAGAATTCCGAGATCGTGAGCAGCCTGCAGTCCGGAAGCCATTTGCAGAACAATAGGAAGCGACTCATCGGTGTTCATTTTTCCAGTGCGCTTGAGCCTCTGTGCGAGAGTCTCGCCTCGTAGCAGCTCCATGCTAACCAAAACGACCTCGCATCCCGGATCAGTACCTGTTCTCCCCGCTTCAGTCTGGTCACGAAACAGGTCGAAAATGCGGCATACATTTGGATGGGTTACTTGCTTGGCAAGACGGATCTCTCGCTTGAAGCGCTTGCTGGCGTCATTGTGAGTGCGCAAGAGCTCCTGTCGAACCATTTTGATGGCAACTTGCTCGCGCAGTTCCAGGTCTTCCGCTTCGTAGACCTCTCCCATGCCACCTTTTGCCAGAAATTGAATCACTTTGAATCGGCCCGCAAGTACATCCCCTGGAGAACAGGTTTCGTTTTTCTTTGCTGGCCTAGTGTCTGTCTTGAGGAACTCTCCCCGCCGTGCATCAAGCCCAAGAAGTCTCTCGACCTCAGCCCGCAGCTCGTTGTCGGAACACTCTTGGCGCAGAAAAGCGGTTCGCACGTCCGGGACTTGTTCCAGGGCGGCCTCAAAAAGAGCCTTCACTCTCTCCCAAGACTCAGGAGTCAATTGCATGATTCTTGTTTAGCTCCCCGAAAAGCCACGCTCTCGCCATCTGCCAGTCACGTTTGACGGTTTTGGCAGAAACTTCCAGTACTACGGCAGATTCTTCGACCGTCAGGCCACCGAACACACGTAATTCGACAATCCGACTCTGACGAAAGTCCACCTTGGCCAGCCGATCAAGCGAATCGTCAATCGCCAATAGATCCTCGATGTGGTCTTCAGAAAAAACAAACACCTGATCTAAAGACAACTTTACTCTCTGCCCGCCACGCTTTACTCGACAACGGCTCCTCGCGTGATCGGTCAAAATCCTTCGCATGATATGCGCCGCCACCCCAAAGAAGTGCGCCTTGTTCTGCCAATTAGCCTGCTCGCGATTTACCAGCTTGAGATAGGCCTCATGCACAAGCGCGGTTGGCTGCAGAGTATGGTCACTTCGCTCTCGTCTCATATAATGCGCAGCAAGGCGGTGTAACTCCTTGTAGACCAGGGGGATGAGCCGGTCCATGGCGTCCTGCTTGCCGGTCGCCAATTGCTTTAGTAGGAGGGTAACTTCGCCAGTCGGAACGTCCATCGGCCCACCCACCCCCAAGCTTAGGCCTGCAGACTGCAGACAAAAGATGGGCGATTGTACTCCCAGGAACCCCTTTTCTCAACAGACTCGCTGCTTGGGGTTTGTGCTTCGCGCAGCATTTCCGCTAAGGAGTGTACAAGATCCCTCTGTTCAGGATATTTCTGACCCCTGTCTACGTGAAATGGCGCTTATGTACTTGAGAGGCAACTAAGGATTTTGAGGCTGGTTCTCGATGCATGGCCCTTTTTGTTCGGAATTGTCGCTTTAGTTGGATGAAGGACAGAACGGGATCTGCTCCTCTCTGGGTGATTCAAGTGACAACTTAATCGTATAGAAACCGAACTTGACTCGATGTAGCCATTCTGCCCGGCGACAAGGTCTGAGAGTTTCTGTGTTTGGTCGTGATCCCTCGCTCTCCATTGTCGCTATATACGGGTAAGGAGAAGCGAGCGATGACCATCAGACCCCTCAGCAGTTGCTGTTGTCGCTTAGTTGGGTGGGCAGGCAGGTCGATAACAATTTCTGGCCAAGCACGCCGGTCCTTACCATGAGCGCTTCAGAAATAGGGGAGCCATGAATAGCGTCTACACCGAAATTGGTCGGCGCGTATTTTCGGAAACACTCCCAGAAGACGATTTGGGGATCCCTTCTTGGGAGCCGTGCGAAATGTGGCAGCTGGGCGAGAATTGACCGGGTTAGTTCCGAGTTGGCCGTGATACGGGAGGAATCAGCAGCAGTCGGCAGCAGCGTTGTTCCGCCAGCACCCAAAGTGCACCACCTTCGCGCACATCTTGCGGCTCTTGCTTGGCTTGAAACGAAACGGTACTACTCAGTCACCATCTTCTAGGACTTGGATCTGTAATTCGTCCAGCGCGGGCGGGCTCTTCGGCTGCGGGGCATGTTGCACTCCGAGGCAAAACGATGGCCCGTTTCATGGCCGAGCCGGAATTCGAGCACAAGGATTCGCATCTTTTCGGATGCATGTGGCACTCGCAAAAGGGGAATCCATTTATGCACCAACTCGTAAAAGGTCGCAATGCGGCTCAAAATCTTCTGTTGTGCGCTCTACCGCCAGCGGAGCGTGAACGTCTGCGACCTGACTTACAGCCGGTGACATTCTCGCTGGGCCAGATACTTTGTGAACCGGGTGAACGCATCCATTATTGTTACTTTCCAGCGAACGCTGTTGTTTCGCTGCTGTACACCATGCAAGACGGCTCAACTGCCGAGATGGGCCTGGTAGGAAATGAAGGGATCCTGGGTGTCGCTCTCTTTCTGGGAGGAGAATCCACTTGCAGCAGAGCTCTGGTCGCAGTGGCTGGGGACGCGTTCAGACTGCCGGCGAGGCTGCTGCAGGAAGAATTCGCGCGCTCCCAACCGCTTCAACATTTGCTTCTGCGATACACACAGGCACTCATCACGCAGATTTCACAAACCGCCGTGTGCAACCGCCTGCATTCCGTGGAACAACGGCTGTGCCGATGGCTGCTGCTGTGTCACGACCGACAAAATGGTTCGGAGCTGCTGATGACCCAGGAGCTGATCGCGAATATGCTCGGCGGACGCCGGGAGAGCGTCACGGTAGCTGCAGGACGCCTGCAAGACGCGGGCTTGATTCACTATTGCCGCGGTCGTATCAGCATTCTGGATCGCCCTGGACTCGAGTCAAACGCGTGTGAATGCTACCGCGTCGTGGAAGAAGAATTCTACCGTTTGTTCGACAGGAAGCAGAAACCCCAATTCAGGCAGGCCGGGGTAGTTTTCGAAGAAGCCGGCCGAGAAGAGCTCTCAGTTGATCAAAATTGTCAGGCCGAGTTAGGCAAACGTTACACCCGACTTCCATTTCAGCACCCTCATCGAGACTGGTGACGCAGAACGCTACAACCGGAATCTCTTCGCCCACTCCAGCGCGCTCGCGTATTCGCCTGGCGACGGGAACTATCTGAGCAGCTTGCAGACCCAGACTGATGAGAATCAAATCGAGATGGTGAAGGCTGGCCTTCAAGACTGCTTCTTCCTCATTTCTGGCTGTACTCACCTGGTAACCGTCGGCAGTGAGCAGTCGTTCTATCCCATCGCGGGTTTCTTCCACATCCTCAACGACAAGGATGACCGAGCTACGCTCCCGGTTGACTGTCATGGATAGCTCAAATCGCTCTACCCGTAACAGATCAAGACTCCATTGTCTGTGTGCTGAACCACACAGCATTTATGTTGCTCGTCACATTGAAACCATCGCAGTAATGGTCGAACACGCTTGGCGTGTTAGTGCCGCCTGGCAATGGTCACTTATCGCATACCAGTTAATTCCTCGCGTTATGTGTGTTACCGCACCGACGCGACTCTGAATTGGTGCGATACCTCATTGCGCGTGAGGATGGAATCCTTAAGTTGTGCGTTCTGAGTTGTCAAGGGAGTCTGTGACAGCAGACGTCGCGATGTGGAGATTCAGGGACCTCACCGTGCCACGCTCGCTCGGATGTAGGAAACCTTCGATGACAAGCGGTCACCATCACAGCCTAATGTCATTGAACGGTTGAGTGGCTCTCGCGCACCCGATGGCTTCGCATTAGCACGACATCTTGGCATGAAGCATTAAAAGGAGATAGAAATGGCGGACAAAGAGAAACCCCAGCCACCGCAAAAGGACGCTGCAGCGCCTGCCGACCTTGAATTGAACAACCCAGACTTTCAATTTGCTCTGAAAGCTCTGCTGGCCGCATATCAGCCGGTATTTGAACAGCAGCTTAGCTTGATCAAGAATCCGCAAGAACTGCAGAAGCAAATAGACGCCAGGCAACGAAGTTGCGCCGACGAATTTGCCGAGGCGTACGCTCTTTTCGAGAAGTTCCTTACCGAGGACGTTGCCCAGCGGCTGTTGCCCGCCCAAGCGCGAGAACTGCTTGGCCCCATCGATAAGTGGCGTTGGTGTTATCGGCACATCATTTGCTGCCTCGTTTTTGGGTGGCTGGTCTGCCGCTGGCCACGTACCTTCCGGGGCTATGCCTACTACCTCTACGAATACTGGAAGTGCGTTCGCCAGGTGATCGGCAATCCCGTTAGCGATCCGCCGACCGCGGAGCAGCGGCGGGAATTTGACACATTGGTCAAGATTTTGGCCGAGGCATTCAAGCCGTATCTGACCGATCAGCTCGCAACCGTCGATTACTCACACGGAGTGCCGGAAGAAGTAATTTCAGGCCAGATTAACTGCTTCATCGACGACCGGGAAGGTTGCGCGATCTTCGAGCGACTCTTGACCACAGAAGCCGCCCGCGCGCTACTAGGAGAGGCAACATTTAAGGAACACAGCCAGCAGAAATTTTTCTGGTTCTGCCGGTGCTGGTGCCTGTGCTCGCTGTGCTTCGGCTGTTGTTTGGCACGAGCTCGTACGATCCAGCAGTTGGTGTATTGCCTGCGGTCGTATTTCCTATGTTTGCGCGAGTGTTTCCGGCCGCTTACGTGCGAAATCACCGAGCCGACCGCGAATGAATGTGCCTCGGAGCAGTATTTTTCTGGGCCGAACGTCCTCGGAATCGAGATTATTGGCACAGCCGCCGGCGCCTTTTGCGATCATTACATTCTCGAGTGGAAACCCGCCGCCGCTCCAGTCACTGCTTATAGCCAGATGGGGATCGTCTATGCAACACCAGCTCCGTCCGGGGGACCGGGAGTTTGCGGAAAGGTGAACGCCACGCTAGGTTATCTGAACACGGCTGCCTTGCCCGTAGATAATGACGTGAGCGTCCGTCTGTGCGTTTACGCCGAACCTGGCGCAGGCGGGCCTTGCTGCACGACAGTCGAGTTTGAGATTTTCAGGGTAAGGGTCTGGATTGACGGTATCGAGGGGGTAAGGGCGGAGGACCCACCCGGAGTACTGAATCCCTCGGCGCAACTCAAAAGTCCCAACGTTCCCACCGGGGTAGTACGATCCTTTGGCGGTTGCCTTGAGGTCGTCGGCCGCGCCTGGGTTGGGAAGTGCACCGGGCGCGAGATCAAGCGCTATACCCTCTCGTATCAGCCGGGCTTCGTCAGCGACCCAAAGATCGGCCCTTGGACGCCGTTCTGGGAGGTTGACTACCTTACGGCCCTGCAGAGGAAAGAGATCCAGACGCTTGATTTCGACCTGACGAGTTCCTGGATCTATGAACCTATCTATCTGGGGCAACCACCGTGCGCTCTACCGTCCCCGCCCAATTGCGGTATCCCAAAGGACTGGCTCGTGGCAAACCGTTGGTGGTCCGGTCGGGTTGTTCCCAGTGTGCTTGTGCCGCCGCAGTCCTTCCCGGTCATTCCCGGTGGTGACCCAGGTCCTCCCGTCGTGGGGGTACCGTGGACTTCAGCCCAACTGCCCCTGATGACCAACTGCCAGTCAGGCCCGTACACCTTGCTGCTCGACGTTGAAGACACAATGGGATTTCACTACTACGACACGCAGCAGGTCTGGTTCGATAACAAAGAGATTCACGGAGAAATCAGCCAGGTCGCTGGGGTACCGGCCTGCTCAACCTTGAATCTTAGTAATTTCGCTGCCTTTGGCGGCGACTGCACGAAGACATGGCCGGCGGACCTGCTGGGAATTGCTTTCGATGAACTCATCGACGAGGGCGACAACACCATACCCAGCGATAACTATGCGATGATAGGAGGCGTGATCCAGGGAGGATATTTACTGTGGATTAAGAAGGATGGCGCCCCCGATCCTGGGGTTCCGCTGCCAATTCCGGGTCCCGGGTCGCCCCCGTGGACGATCGGCCCATTTCAGGGTACTCAGCGCATCGGTCAACCGGGCACACGCTGCGCCACAGCCGATCCACCTCCCGGATCAATACCGCTAGAGTCGACGGGCAATCTTGCCCAACTCGACATGCGCCGACTGGACGCTTGTTGCAACCCTGGTGAACCTGACTTGACCCTGAAGCGCGGAGAGTGTTGCGGTTACGTTCTCACCCTCGCAGTGTGGGACAATTCTGTCGTTCCGTGTGGACCGAACGGCCGACACGAGATCGATCACCATTTCCCGCTATGTATTTGCAACGACCTGCCGCCAAAGGACGGATGCTGATGTAACTCGATGGTTCGTTTAAACTAGGAGTCCGGTCGATTATGCAATGAGCGAAGCAAGTTTCTGGACACGATTTGTTCTGGCCGCCCTCGCAACCTGGCGGGTAACGCACCTGCTGGCGAGCGAGGACGGCCCGGCCGATATCATTGTTCGATTTCGCGCCTGGTTGGGCCAGAGCCTCGTTGGCAAGCTGATGGACTGCTTCAACTGCCTCAGTCTGTGGATCGCGGCTCTGGCTGCCCTTTTTGTTTCGCGAAGGCCTCTGGAGTGGCTGGTTTGCTGGCTGGCGCTTTCGGGTGGCGCTTGTCTGCTCGAACGTATGGGGCGGGAGCCGGTCGTTATTCAACCCATGTCGCAACCGGCAAGAGGAGATATTAACGATGTGTTGCGGTCAGAAGCGGTCGGAGCTACGGAACAATCAGGCGCAGAGCACGGCGCGGACCGTCCCCCAATACGTCTCCGGCAATAACCAGGCTCAAACTGTCCGAACCCAAGCTTCGACGCTGTCGGCAATGCAGACAGTTTCGCCACACCCGCCCGTCAACCCGCAGATTCGAAGTGTACAGCCTCAGGCCCCGACGCCCATCTCCATGCCGCAATCGTCGATCAGCGTTCGCTATCTGGAGAACTCGCCGATCCGAGTGCGCGGACCGGCCAGCGGCATGTACTACGCGTTTTCGGGCTCCCGCCCTGTTCAGCTAGTGGATGCCAGAGACGCCTCATTGCTGTTGAACACACGTTTCTTTCGTCGCGCTTGACGATGTGAGCCAGGTTCGCTCGATAAAAGCGAATCGCGTCGTCCCACTCCGCATTTCGATTCACACCACCACCTTGTTTGATTTGCTTCCTCGCGCCATACGACTCCTCCTTTTGGTTCTTGGGATTGGGGGCTGTAGGACCCTCTGCAAGCCGAATGCTGCATTGGAATGTGAGGCGCATCTTTATAATGTCCCAACACTTTGGTCCCCGGTTGCTTCGCAACAAAATGGCTAGGTAATTGGAAGTCATACACCTCCACGTTAGCCTATTGGAAAAACATGTGAGTAGCGCTCTGGAACCCGAGACTTGCTGTTGGCGCAGAAACCGCGAAGTCACAACCGAGGCTGGTCAAGTGGGTCGGAGTCTCGTTTGCCATGCAACACACCTCCGCATCCATCACCGAGTATCTTGAAGAGAATGTCGTGCTTTCTTGTAGGTGCGACAAATCCCTGGTAGCACGTGCAAAGAACCTTGATGCAGCGGTTGAGAATAATGCGCCTGTTTGCAGCTCATACTATAGGGTTCTTGGTCTAGGTTCTTGGCTTCCGCGGTCCACCGCGTTATCGGGCGGGCAGTTCACCGGCAGGGAGAAGTAGAACACGGAACCGCGGCCAAGTTGGCTGGTGAGGCCCATCGTGCCGCCGTGCAGTTCGACGATCGCTCTGGCGATTGCGAGTCCCATGCCGGTGCCTTGCACGGAGATCCTCTGATTCCGTCCGCGATAGAACTTCTCGAAAATCATCGTCTGTTCGGCATCGTTTATCCGCTGGTAGTTACGGAAATCGCAAGAGTCCTTTTTCCAGATAAGGCTAACGGCCAGTTGATCCAGCGTTATGGAAAGATTGTGGGATCGCGAATCATTGGCCAGACATTCACTGAGCCTGGATATTTCCACTCGCGTCCTTCGGCCGCGGGAACCGGTTACGACGCGGCGAACTCAGGCGGCACGAACCTCGGACCTACCAACCAGAAGCTGATTGACCGTGTGAGACAGGGCATGGCTTCTTTGCAGGCTGAAAATCCGGGTAGCCAGATCCCAATTGACCTGGTCACGACCTCTGCGTCAGGTCTCGATCCCGACATTTCGCCGGCTGCGGCGGAATTCCAGGTCCGGCGCGTTGCGCGCGAGCGCGGCATGACTGAAGAGCAGCTTCGCCAACTCGTCATTAAGCACACTGCAGGGCGGCCGCTTGGTTTATTGGGCGAGCCGTGCGTCAACGTGCTAGAACTGAATCTCGATCTCGATTCGGATCATCGTTTGCGGAAGGCACCGCTGGAGTGATCGAGGTGGAGCTGTGCTCCGCAAAAACGTCGCCCGGCATCATGCACCAGCGTTTTCCCATGAGTATTAGTGATGAAGCCCATACCGAATGTCCTCCGCTCCGATTACGTCCAACGTTGACACCCGGGCAGAAAAAGCGGATATTCTCTCCCCAGCATCGCGGGTGCGTGGGCCCACTTGTCTGATCCGGGTCGAGCTTCCGCACGAAGCGCTTGTGATCGAACCGGTAGCACGATAAGTGAATTGCAGTTCGCCCCGCGACACGGCTGTAGCGGAACGTAAGCCGGGTATTGATCCCATATAAGCTAAGGATGAATCGACATGCTGCGTCAGCCGACCTCAGAGTCGAGCTCCTCAATCGCTTCGCCAAGCCCCGACGCCGGCAAGACGGGCAACCCGCCCGTCGCGCTGTCAAAGAGCCTCCATGAAACGTGGCTGGATCATCTGGTTTTGCTGCTGCACGCCGCTGCAGGAGTCGAGCACGAGCTGATGGTCCAGTACCTCTACGCGGCGTACTCGCTCGGTGGCGACCAGGTTCCGGCCGATCAGCGGGACCTGGTGCAAATGTGGCGGCGCAACCTTCTCGCGATTGCCAAAGAGGAGATGGGCCACTTTCTGACGGTACAAAATATCCTGACGCTGCTCGGCGCTCCTACGCTCTGGGGACGCGGCAACTACCCCTGGGACAACCAATACTTTCCCCTCAGGAAATTCGAGTTCAGCCCGTTCACAATGGACGCGTTGTCTTGCTACGTTTACGCCGAGGCGCCAGCTAAGACGGCGGCCGTCGCTCACCGCTTTTACGGCATAAGCCCGAAAGAAGTGAACCGGATTATCGAGAAGGTTCGCGAAGAACTTCATCACGGATCGCCGCACCGCGTCGAGCAGCTTTACGCCAAGGTCGTAAGCATCCTTAAGAATCCGACGTTGATTCCCGACTCGGCGTTCCACCCGGAAACCTACGTTGTGCAGGCATCGTGGGAAGAATGGGGGAAGGGGTACAAGCCATTCGTGCTGGATCCCAACACGCCTCCGGGCCTATGGGGACCATTGCTTCCGCCAACGGGCCCGCGTGAATTTCCCTTCGCTCCGACGGCGGCCCAGGCCCGCGTTATTGTTTCGCAGGTGGCCTCCCGCACCGAGGTACTCGCAGCGCTGAAATTGATAGGCGAGCAGGGCGAGGCAGCGGAATTTGATCCCAAAGATGAGCAGCCTTCGCACTTTGACCGCTTCATTGGCATCTACGAAACATTCGAGAAGATCACGTGGAAGCCCACGCGCGACGTGCCAAACAATCCCACGACCTGGAGCGACAAACCACATAGCACCTACATCGAGTCGGAGCATTCAAGAAATTGGGCGCATCTGTTCAACCTGCGCTATCGCATGCTGCTGACCTATCTCGCCCATACCTATCGGTTGCCGACCGAAGCCGCGGATTCCCAGATGCGCGCGGGAGCCCTGCACCGTGTCTTTTCGGAGATGTACAACTTGCGGGCGATTGCGAACATTCTGGTTCGTTTGCCTTTGACGGACGAGCCGAACGACCCTCGCCGCGCCGGACCACCGTTTGATTTGCCATATACGCTCGCCTTGCCGGCGACCGACGAGGACTGCTGGCGACTGCATCGAGAACTCCTGGTGAATGCGGAGATGCTCTGCAAGAGGCTCCTGCCGGATGCACCAGTGGACGGGAGCCAGTACCTCGCGGCGCTGCGCGATCTCGATCGCGAATCAATAGCGTGGCTTGATGCAGTATTACAAGGGCCGACCTCGAAGCGGAGTTCCCGGTCATGAGTATCTTCGCGCTGCGCATCCTTCCCCCATTCGCGATTGGCCGCCTGGGTTCCGCCCCCGAACCGGTCGACAACTACACCATCGAAGAGAATCCGGAACATCCGCTCGACTTTCGCACAATCAAGGGCGCAGAGACGCTCATTGTGAATGAGGCGAGCGGCGAAATTTCCGGATTACGGCCCCCCCAGACCATCACGTTCAAGCAGGACGGACGGATCCGGCCAGTGGCGCCGTTCCTGGAGGTGTTTGCTCAGACGGATGCCGACCCGTCGAAACCGCTGGAAGCGCTCACTCTGGCGCTCCTGGCACAGCACGGACTTGGCGAAGCGGATGTCTCGTGGCGTGTATCGGTCGCCAACCGCAAGGTAGTGCGGCGCACGAACAATATAGATGATCTTGTGGCTGCGGATAGTGGCTGGTTCTCCAGCCACGAGCCGCAACGGCTTGAAGGTCATTGCAAGAATTTCATCGCCCCGGACCGCTTCATCGACTTTGGACGAGTACGGTACATCATGCCGAACGCGGCCTATCCGCAGATTCGCCTGCGGTTCACGCCGGCGCACGGGTTGATCTATGGACCGAACATCGGAGACCCTGCCAAGGAAGACGACCCGAAGATGTACCAGGTGCCAGTAGAGCGCCAGATCTACGACAAGACCAAAGGCTGGTATCTGTTCAATCCTGCTGCGCCAACGACAGGCCCGTTTATATATCCGCCAGTATCAACTGAGGATCCACCCGGGTTTTACAACGAGACCATGCCGCCGGACCTGTTCGCGATTATTCCTCCAGCACCTCCTTGGCTGAACAACGATATCGCCATCAGCCGAGGCTACCTGGACGACGCATGCGACGGTTTCGTGGATGTTGGTTTGACACTGAAAGACGGGACGCGCCTCGAAGCGTCTGCCAGGATCTGTGCGGGTGCACCGGTAGTGGTGCCAGACTCACTGTTCGTGCGTAATCTGGCAGACGATCTCGAGCAGATCATCGAGGGGCCGCAGGTGTCAGCCGACGAGCCATACGGAGTTACGCGGGCGAAAGCCGAGGACATCCTCCGGCGCGCCTACGAGACGGTGCGCTACCTGAACGTCGCGGTGATGAACGGCAATCCCCCTCAAGGCCGGCCGCCGCTGCAGTTCGACACCATGCCTGCGGGAGAAGCGTTCACCACCGAACGAATGGAGCGGCCGGTGATGGCGCCCGCGACGGTGGACACGCTCGCGATTCTGGCGCTTCATCAGCAGGTATTCACGGCATTGCGAAGTGGCGCGATCCCTTGGTTTCTGCGGATTGTCCGCCAGCCCGAAGAGGTTGCCGACTTCACCGACGAGGGCAGGAGGAAGATGCCTGCGCTGATGTGCGGCGCGGACAGCAACTACCTGGCGCTGACACGGCGCCAGATCGACACCATCCGCGCGGCCTCGGACGCCCTGCCGTTTCCGCCCGATCTGGAATGGGGCGCGAATGGTGGCGGCTCGAGTGAAAGCGTCCCGCGGCTGACGCCACGAAATCTGACAGCGCACGTGAACTACGCGGCTGCGGGCAATCCGATCAGTTCCCGTCCGGTCAATGCAATTGCGAACTGCTGCCCCGGGCTCGAAGTGGACTTCCGCGCAGTATGGCGGCGGATCTTCGAGGGCCTTGTTATGCGCGAGTACGACAACCTGGTGATTGATGTCGAACCGCAGCGGGATGATCCCGGGAAACTGAAGCTTAAGGGGCATCGCTTGCTGCGTATCAATGGGGTAAAGGTGATGGCGCAGGCAAAGGGTCCAGATCCCGCCGACCGGTTCGGCTCAGTGGTGCTGGCCACCGAGGACGATGAGAATGCGGTGCAGCCGCTTGAATGGTCGAACGTGCTTGCGCCAATCCTGCACAAAAATGCCGGAGGCTCGGTGACATGCGACTTTACCGCGGATGAGGTCTGGGATGATCAGGCGTGGTGGGACGACGACGCGCCCCCTCCCCACGTCAGCTTTACGTTCAAGTTGCGGCCGTTCTTCGATGGTGACACAGCGCTCATTTCGCGAGCGCTGGCGCAGGCCGGCGAGCTGACGCAGGGGCTCTGTTCGCCGTGGCAGAACGACTACCGCGAATGCTCGTGCTACTACTGGGCGGCGGCCCGTCCCGACTACGTCAATGTCGAGCCCTCATCCAGCGGCGTGAGCCAAGGGGACAACTGGCTCCAGAAAGAGCATACCGGGCAGTACGTACCGGACGATTACGTGGACTCACGCATGATCCTCTACGACGATCTGTTTAAGGCGTGGGAGAAGTGGCTGAGAGTCGTGGTCCGCGGACGCGACGTGCCCGACACGTCCGAGGGCACGCGTTGAACGCCACGGCTGGCAACGCATTGCGCACCGACGCGCGCTATTACATGACGGCGTCGGCGCCACGCTCGCCCCAGGCTCATCTTATCGAAAGCGCGGTGGGCCGCCATCTCTTCATCCCCGACGGCAGCCGATTGTTCGACGCAGACGAAAAATTGTTTGCGCAGTTCGACGCCGCCATGACGGAGGGCGGCGTCGCCGACCTGCTTGATCGTCTCGGATTGCGGGGTGCGCCGTTTATCGACGACACCCCGCTGAGCTCGCCGCCGATTCACGCGTTCTCGCTCGCCATCGCACAGAAGTGCAATCTGGGCTGCTCATATTGCTACGCGCAGCAGGGTGAGTTCGGCGGCACGGCGAAGAACATGTCGGCAGAAACGGCCAATGAGGCCGTAGATCTGCTGATAGCCGGTGCGGCGCCTGGTGCTCGATTGAATCTTGCCTTCCTCGGCGGCGAGCCGCTCATAAACCGTTTGGTGCTGCAGTCGGCAACGCGGCGCGCGGCCGAGTTGGCCGAGCGCCGCGGGCTGACGCTGACGTTTTCGATCACAACCAATGGCACGCTGCTCCGCGCCGCGGACGCGGATTTTTTCGAAGCCTTCGGATTCGCGGTCACCGTGAGTCTCGACGGTCCACGGGAAGTCCACGACACGCTTCGCATGTACAAAGGTGGCCAGGGGAGCTTCGACCGTATTATGCAGAATGTGCAGCCCCTGCTCTCGTGCCAGCGGCGGATGCAGGTGTCCGCGCGGGTAACGGTGACACCGCAGAACCTCTCGCTTCGCCGCACACTCGATTCGTTCATCGGCGCGGGCTTTCACAGCGTAGGTTTTTCCCCGATGCTTAGTGCGCCGAATGGACACGGCGAGATGCAGTCCGATGACCTCGAAGTGATGCTGGGCGAAATGATTGATTGCGGGCGCGAGTTCGAGCGCCGGTCGCAGGCAGGGGAGCGTTATCCCTTCGCAAATATGCTCAACGCGATGCGAGAGATCGAAAAGGGCACGCATCGTCCCTACCCGTGCGGCGCTGGCGCGGGATATTTTGCCGTGTCGGCCGACGGTGATCTGGCGGCGTGCCACCGCTTTGTCGGCGACAACGACGGCGCTATGGGCTCGTTGTCCACAGGTGTCGATACCAAGCGGCAGTCTGAGTGGCTGGCCGATCGGCACGTGCACAGGCAGCAGCCGTGCCGCGAGTGCTGGGCACGTTACCTGTGCGGCGGCGGCTGCCATCATGAGGTCATTCGGCGCGGACGTCCAGCCTGCGATTACATCCGCGGATGGCTGCATTACTGTCTGCAAGCCTATCTACGTATGTCGGCGACCCATGTTCGTCAGTGATATCTGCATCATCGGCGCCGGACCGGCCGGCAGCACGCTCGCGGCGAGAATGGCCGAGTTCGGGCATGGCGTGTGCCTGATCGAGCGCACGACGTTCCCCCGCGCTCACCTGGGTGAGTCGTTGAGCCCTGGTGTCCTTCCGCTGCTGGATCTCATTGGCGCACGTGATGCTGTCGAAGCGGCCGGCTTTTTTCGCGTGAGCGACGTGCGCGTGCAGTGGGGTGAGGGTCCGCAGTGGCGGCGTGATCCTGGTGGAGAGGGCATGCTGGTTGACCGCGGGCGGTTTGACGCGCTGCTGCTGGATCGCGCGAAGGCGATGGGAGTGCACGTTCTGCAGCCTGCGAGTGTGCGTGAGTGGCGATGGGACGGAGACGGGTGGCATCTTCTTATCCAGACAGACGAGGGCATGGTGGAGTCGAGAACGACATTTCTTGCCGACGCCAGCGGTCGGGCCGCCGCCCTTCCCGCGCGGAGACGCCGCACCGGGTGCCGCACGCTTGCCCTCTACGCCTACTGGCGTGGCCGCCGCCTCCCTGCTGAGCCACGCATCGAAGCCAGCGCCGACGCGTGGTACTGGGGCGTGCCGCTCCCCGACGGCAGCTACAACACCCTGGCTTTCGTAGACGTCGAACAATTTCGGAACGCGCCGCGTGTTTCAGTGGCCGCCCGGTTTCACGAGCTTATTGTTCGATCGGGGCTTATGGAGGGATGTCAGGACGCGCGTCTTGCGGGTTCCGTCCTGGCCGCCGATGCCACGCCCTACGTCGACGACGCGTGCGTCACCTCCTGCAGCATCAAAGTCGGTGACGCGGCGCTGGCGCTCGATCCGCTTTCATCGAGCGGCGTCCAGAAAGCGATTCAGAATGCGCTTGCGGGCGCCGTGGTCGTGAACACCCTATTGTGTAAACCTGATTCGAGTGCGGCGGCCCTCCGCTTTTTCCGGGAAAGCGTCAACACAGCCTCGGACTTGCACTGCGGCTGGGCTGCGGCGAACTACCTCCAGGTGGCGCAGCGCGGGGGAGGGCCGTTCTGGCAGGACCGCGCCGCCGGACCCGCCTCCGCGTCGCAGCCGGCAGCGCCTCCAATGTCGCTCGATGAACGACTTTGTCCTCACACTATCGTCCAGGTGTCACCCCGGCTCGAATTCGTCGATCTCCCGTGCATTGAGGGCCAATTCGTGACGATCAAAGCTGCGCTGCGCCATCCAAATCTAGACGGACCGGTAGCCTTCCTGGGTGGCTGGGAAATGGCACCGCTACTGAAGCACCTGCGCGGGGGCCTGACGCCCGTTCAGGTCGCGCGGTCTTGGTCGAGTCGGGTTCCGCTGGAGTCCGGCCTTGCGCTGCTCAGTTGGCTCGTTAGCCGCGGCATCCTCGTACAGGAAGTATTCGCTCCTCACGATGGAGGGAGGGTCCCGCAGCGAACTGGCGAGCCCGCCGATAATTGATGAACTCGAGCCGTTAGCGTCCGGAACACGTCAACGGAGTGAAATCGATCTTTTGCCAAATAATCTGTTTAAGGCGCGCCAAACCTCTCTGCATTCATTGACTTGCCCACTTTACCGACGGTAAGATTCGTGCACGCAGTGATCGGTCAAACCATCTCGCACTACCGAATCGTGGAGAGCCTCGGCGGTGGCGGCATGGGTGTGGTTTACAGAGCTGAGGATTTGAACCTCGAACGCTTTGTCGCTCTCAAATTCCTACCCGAAGACGTTGCTCAAGATCGCCAAGCTTTGGAACGATTCCGGCGTGAGGCAAGAGCTGCCTCGGCCCTGAGCCATCCCAATATCTGCACGATTTATGACATCGGCGAGGAGAATGGCCAAGCCTTCATTGCGATGGAGTTTTTGGATGGTGTGACACTGAGCCACCGTATCGCTGGGCGTCCGATGGAGACTGAACAGATTCTGTCATTGGGCGCCGAGATTGCCGATGCACTCGATGCGGCGCACGCAAAAGGAATCGTTCATCGGGACATCAAGCCCGCGAACATTTTCGTGACCACGCGAGGCCACGCCAAGATTCTGGATTTCGGCCTGGCGAAGGTCGCGCCTGCGGCCGGCTCATCAAGCCAGTCCGCATCTGCCGACACACCGACGCGCACCGTCGACGAACATCTGACCAGTCCAGGAACGGCAGTGGGAACCATTGCCTACATGTCACCGGAGCAAGTCCGCGCCAAAGAATTGGACAGCCGCACTGACTTGTTCTCATTTGGTGCCGTGCTCTATGAGATGGCGACAGGCGCGTTGCCATTCCGCGGGGAGAGCTCGGGAGTCATTTTTCATGCGATTCTGGAGCGCCCGCCTGCGTCTGCCGCGCGGCTGAATCCCGATCTCCCAGTCGAACTGGAGAGGATTATCAGCAAGTGTCTGGAGAAAAACCGGAACCTTCGATACCAGCACGCTGCGGACGTCCGCACCGACCTTCAGCGGCTCAAGCGCGACACCGAATCCACCAAAATATTGATACCAGAAGCCCGTAACTGGATTCTCAAGCCTCGCAAGCTCGGAGTGGTCCTGATCGCCTCCATCGCCGCTATCGGACTCGCCGCGGTTGGTGCCTGGTACTTGCGATCGACATCCCAGATCAATTCCATTGCCGTCATGCCTTTCACCAATGGAGCTGGAGATGCCAATACCGACTATCTCAGCGACGGCATCACCGAATCATTGATCGATAACCTCGCCCATGTGCCCCAGCTTAAGGTGAAGTCGCGCAACTCGGTCTTCCACTATAAAGGGAAGGATGTGGATGTGCAGAAGGCCGGCAGTGAGCTGGGCGTGGCGGCGTTGGTGATCGGGCGAGTTGTGCCGCGGGGGGACAGCATCGAAGTGAGCGCCGAGCTTACCGATGTTCGGGACAGCACCGAAATCTGGGGACAGCACTACAGCGGTACGAGCGCAGACATCATCTCGTTGCAACAGCAGATTGCGGGCGACATCGCGGCGAAGTTGCGTTCCAAACTCAGCACTTCAGAAAAGCAGCAGGTCACCAAGCAGGGCACGCAAAATCCAGATGCCTATCAGTTGTATTTAAAGGGCCGTTACGCGTGGAACAAAAGGACAGCTGCAGACCTTGCGGCGGCAATCTCCTATTTCAATCAAGCCATCGCCAAGGATCCCGGTTACGCTTCGGCGTATTTGGGTCTGGCCGATTCGTATACCGTACTGCCGACTTATGGTGGCTCTCCCAGCGAAGACTTTCCCAAGTCAAACGCCGCCGCCCGCAAGGCGCTGGAATTGGATCCGACCTTGGCTCGTCCGCATGCCGTTCTGGGCAGCAACGAGTTTGAGTATGAGTGGGACTTTGCCGGAGGAGAGGCTGAGTATAAGAAGGCTTTGGAACTTGATCCCAACGATGGCACCCTACACGAGTGGTACGCGTGTGATATTGGCATAATTGGTGGCAGGGAGCAGGAAGCTCTTGCCGAAGTCAATCGTGCCCACCGGCTCGATCCGCTGTCTCCGGTTTTCAGCACCTATGTCGGAATTGTTCATGTCTTTGCACGACAGTACGATGAGGCCATCACCACATGCAAGAAAGTGGCAGATGAAGACCCGACATTTTCGCTATCACACTATTGTTTAGCCCAGTCTTATTGGGGCAAGCGCATGTACCCGCAGGTCATTGAAGAATGGAAGGCCTATGGCAAAATCGCCGACGACCGGAACGAATCTGAATTCGCTTCTGCTCTGGCGCAGGGATTTCGTTCCGCAGGCTGGAAGGGTGCTCTCACCAAAGGCATTGAAATCCGGCAAGCACAGCGAAAGACTGGGTACTCTTCTGCCTCCACGATTGGTGCTCTCTATGCCGACTTGGGAGACAAAGATCAGGCCTTCCAGTGGCTCAACACCGCTTATCAGGAGCGCGATTATTGGCTGGTTGGTTTGAAGACTAACTTTTTATTCGACCCCATACGCTCCGACCCACGGTTTGCCGAAATGGCGCACAGAGTCGGACTCCCGCAGTAGCGAAGGCCCTCGACCTTTCTCGCGCTCAGGAACAACGACGACCCTAACACCCCCATCCTAAAGGAAGACAAATCAGGTACAGACCTCCCCCAAGTTTCTGTTGACAGAGGACTAAATACTTGTAGAATGCCGCCCGTTACTTCCGCGCACAGCTTTTCTAATGGACGAATCCGGAATAGTTCCCTCTGGGGCAAACTGTGCCGTCAGGCCTAATACTTAGGCTCTTTGAACGATTCTCGATGGAGTACCTTGCGGTTGGGCTTGCTTTGACATAGGTGAAGGCTCTATCTGCTACTCGCAAGGATGGGCTCCTGAATAATCTCGCGAGACGCCACGGCCAAGGTCAGCCAGGAGGTCAGGAAATGGCACGAATGAGGAAAAGACTCCAATTGAAGCTGTTCATTGCAGCCGCAGCCCTTGTCTTCGGCTGCTCTCGCAATGTGGTGCATGCACAGGAGGATCCGACTTTCGGGACGTGGACCCTCGGGAATCCGGCGCCCGGCCACATGCTCGCGACGCACTCAACCTTGTTGCGCAACAACAAGATTCTCGTGGCTTCGGGAAGCAGCTACAACTGTTGTTACGCGTGGGGAAAAGAAGAAACGCGCTTTTACGACATCGCCAGCGGTTCATGGAGCGCGCCGCTGGGATCTCCCGCGCCTTACGGAAGCGATAAGGATGCATTTTGCTCGGGTCATGCGCACGACAACACTGGCGGCGTAATCTTTCAAGGAGGCCTCGTCAGCTATGTCAACAACGGGCATGGCATAGACAACGCTGCCCAATACGATCCCATCACCGGCGGGTGGACCCAGATCAGTGGCGCCGCCGCGCATTGGTATCCAACGCTTGTCGCCGGTGTCAGGGAAATATTTATCTTCCCCGGCCGTAACACCCAACCCGATACGGTCACCCCAGAAGGAAGTTGCATTGAGAAGCTAGCTTATGGGACGACGTCCTGGACGACAACCGGCGTCTCGATTTTGACCAAGGCAACCTATCCGCGGGTGAGTTTCCTCCCCAGCGGCAAGCTGTTCGTGGCATCGCCCGCGGACCAAGATCGGAAGAATTATCTCTTCGATCCGGCGACGAATACGCTCGCGCCAGCGGGAAATGATGTAGTACCCGAGAGTGAGCCCCCTGAGGTCCATTGCTGCGAGAGCTGGAGGGGAACGGGGGTGCTGCTACCGTTCGTTCCCAATCAAGGCGCCTACCCACAGGCGCGGTTTGCGCTCATCAATGGAGTGCAGGCCTACGTCAAGGACTTGGGTCAGCCCAATCCCACGTGGCGGCCCATGGGGACAAGACCAATTGAACTTGGCATGCCTGCTCCCGTGCGCAACTTTGCAAATTCTACCCTGCTGCCAACGGGCCAAGTAGTTGTGACAGGGGGGGTGGGCCCCAGCGAGCTCGACAGCGAGGCGGTGAAGAAGGCGGAAGTTTTCGATCCCGAGACAAATAGTTGGTTACTTACCTCGGCGGCAACTGTCGCACGAAATTATCACGGCGTGGCGCTGCTGATGCCGGACGGCCGAGTGTGGACGGCAAGTGGGAGCCAAGACCATTCCGGCTCCCAGTGTGGACCAGACTGCACTGGACCTGAGAAAACCGAGGAAAGGGTAGAAATCTTCAGCCCATGGTACTACGGTCGGAATGATCGGCCAGTCGTGACGAGTTGTCCAGCGAACATGGTCACGAATGGCACACCGTACAACGTTGCTATTGGCGCATCACAGGGGGAGGACATCAATCGCGTGGTGTTGATGCGGGCCGCCAGCGTCACACATTCCTTTGACACCGACCAACGATTGATTCAGCTGGACATCCTTGGCAAGTCCGCCTCCACTGTGACTGTCGCTGCCCCCTACGCAGCCACCGTCGCACCGCCAGGCGACTACATGTTATTTGCTCTTCGACAGATCGCGACCACGGGTTTTAAGAGGTGGGTACCTTCCGCAGCCTGTTGGACTCGTGTCGCGACTCCGGTAGCAGCTGGTGCGCCGATCTGGCGCTACACAGGAACACCGTGTACGGGCGAGTCTTGTCCGGGTTGGCAACGCCTTGACAATAATCCAAAGACGGTCGCCATCACCGCGACCGGCAGTCACCACTTCCAACTCCTTTATCAACTCCACAATGATGGGTGGATTTGGCTTTACACCAACACACCGTGCCAGGGTGATTCGTGCCCCGGATGGCAAAGACTCGACAACAATTCCAAGACCATCGCCGTTGCCGCTGACAGCAGCCAGCTGTATCAGTTGCACAATGATGGCTGGATCTGGCGCTACACTGGAACGCCCTGCAATGAGGACAGTTGTCCGGGCTGGCAGCGGCTCGACAACAACTCCAAAACCATCGCCATTGCCGCTGCTGGCGGTCAGCTGTACCAGTTGCACAACGACGGCTGGATCTGGCGCTACACTGGAACGCCCTGCAATGGGGACAGTTGTCCCGGCTGGCAGCGGCTCGATAATAATTCCAAGACCGTCGCCATTGTCGCTGCTGACGGTCAGCTGTACCAGTTGCACAACGACGGCTGGATCTGGCGCTACACTGGA
>Ga0070697_100000096_pt1 | contig 73635 bp, 60 predicted proteins | sample KBSK1501metaG_FD_65475 | JGI IMG/M metagenome (GOLD analysis project Ga0070697, IMG submission 65475) | Corn, switchgrass and miscanthus rhizosphere microbial communities from Kellogg Biological Station, Michigan, USA - KBS K1-50-1 metaG | ecosystem: Host-associated > Plants > Roots >... | reverse complement strand
ACCAGCTCCTTGCCGGTGCCGCTTTCGCCTCTGATCATCGCCGGCAGGTTGCTCGGGGCGATGCGTGTCAGCAGGGTGTAGACATCCCGCATCTTCGGGCTGCGGCCGATGAGGTTCTCGAAGCCGTAGCGCTCCTGCACGGCCTGCCTCAAGTACTGGTTCTCCTGGCGCGCCTGCTCGTACAGCCGGGCGTTCTCGATGGCGATCGCCGCCTGGTTGGCGAACGCCTCGAGGAACTCGAGGTCGGCCTGGGTGAACACGACGCCGGTCTTGCGCGTGTCCACATAGACGGTGCCGATGATGCGGCTCTTCAGCTTCAACGGGACGCACAGCAGCGAGCGGATGTTGTAGATGTTGACGCTGCGGAACTCCTTGAAGCGCTGATCGGTCGCGGCGTCGTGCGACAGGATCGAGCCGCCGTGGCCGACCTCCTTCAAGATGCTGCGGCTGTACTCGGTGGCGTCCTTGATCGTCTGGCGCTCGATGTTGCGCGCCACCACCATCTCCATCTCGTCCGTCTCGCTGCGGTACAGGAAGATCAGGCCGCGCTCGGCGCCGACCAGGTCGATCGCCAGGTCCATTACCTTGTTGAGCAGCTCCTTCAGGTCGAGGATCGAGTTGATGATCTGGGTGATCTGGTAGATGGTCGTCAGCATCTTGACCGGATCCCCCTTGGCGGCTCCGGCCGGCGCCTCGCTCGCCGAGCGGATGCCGGACGGCTGGTCCGCGCGGGACAGCACCGTCTGCCGGGTCTCTTCGTTCTCGTAGTCTTTGCGCATGACCGTGTCTTCGATCTCCGATGCGGATTGTCTGATGAGATCGCGCGCCGCATTATAGAAGCGGGTCGCCTCGCCGGGCAAACCTTTCGCCGTCAGTGAATCACCCATCAGCGCGTTGAGCCGCCACTGAAACTCGCGCATGCCCGCCTTCTCCGCCGCCGCGAGCCCGGCGCGGGCCTCGCGCTCGGCGTCGGCGGGACGGCCGGCGTCCAGGGCGCAGCGGCCGAGAGTGAGGTAGAGAAGGAGCCGGTCGTGGTAGCGCAGCGGCCGGGCGTCGAGACGCGTCAGGGCGCGCGTCGCCGTCGCCAGGACGCGGCGATCGCCGCGGCGCGCCGCGGCGCGCGCCAGGACGCACTGCGCGACGCACACGATCCTGGGTCGTCCCAGCTCGCGGCCGATCGCGAGCGCCTCGTTCGCCGAATCCTCGGCCGCCTGCAGGGCCTCTTCCTGCAGGAGATCGGTCGCGAGAGCGGCGACCAGGAAGCCTTCCTGGACCCGGTCGCCGACCCGGCGCGCCAGCTCGATCCCCTGGCGGTGCTGGTCCTTGGCCTCCTCCAGCCGGCCGAGATCGCGCTGGATGGCGCCGGTGAAATCGAAGATCGGCAGCAGGACGGATCGATCGTTCGCCGCGATGCGCAGGGTCCGCTCTTCCGCAAGCGCGGCCAGGGCCCGGTCGAAGCGTCCCGCCTGTGCCTCGAACAGCCCCAGGTTCTCGAGGCTCTGGTGGAGGATCTCCTGGGTCAGATGCTCGCGCGCCCAGCCGAGGGCCTCGTGCGTGGCCTGGAGAGCCCCCGGGAGATCGCCGTTGTCATAACGGGCCACCGCCAGGGTCGTCAGGTAGCGGTGCAGCGCGTGGGGGAGGCGGTGTTTCTTCGCGATCTCGATCGAGTCCTCGACGATCCTCAGGGCTTTCGCCGGCTCTCCCATGCCCAGGTAGTTCAGGCCCGCGTTGTTGCAGATGGTCACGAACGGTGCGGTGGCGCCGATCGCCTCGGCGATGCGCTGGGCGTCGTCGAAGTATTCGGCCGCGGCGGCGTTTTCCCGCTGCCGGCCGCACAGCGTGCCGAGGGTGTTCAGGGTCCACATCTCGTGCAGCCGGTCGCCGACCGAGCGGATGAGGGCCAGGGCGCGCCGGCCGTGCTCCAGGGCCGCCGCGTGTTGCCCGAGGAATCCCAGGTTCCAGGCCATCTCCCTCAGTGCGATGGCCTCATGGGTCGTGTCGCGGGCCCGGCGAGCCTCTTCGTGGAGCTGCCGGGCATCGCGCAGGGCGCCCTCGTGGTCCCAAAGGTCGCTCGACTTCACGGACGCCGAGAGCGCCAGCGCGGGCAGGCGACGGGCGCTGTCGTCCGCCGGCAGGAGCTCGAGGGCCTGCTCCAGGTACTGCGTCTGGCGCTGCGGGTAGAACAGGTCGTCGGCCTTGGCGGCGGCGCGCAGGCAATAGTCGGCGGCGCGGCCGCGCTCTCCGGCGGACGCGAAATGGTGCGCCAGCTCCTCGACGACGGTGTCGATCGACGTGGCGTGCGCCGCTTCGATCGCCGAGCCGACGCTCTGGTGCAGGGCGCGGCGGCGCTCATCGGGGATGGCCTGGTAGATCGCCTCGCGGATCCGGCTGTGCGCCAGACCGACGACCACCCGGCCACCCGACTCGGTCTCCTCGACCGCCAGACGCAGCCGTTCGAGCGCCTCGATCGCCTGCTCCAGCCTGGCGGGCTCCAGTCCCGCGGCAGGCGCGACAACCTCGAGGTGCACGGGACGGTTGAACACCGCCAGCACCTCCGCCACCAGGCGCTCCTCCTCCGCCAGACCGGTGAGACGCTGCACGACGACGCTCGCCAGGCTCGGGGGCAGCCGGATGGCGTCGAGGGTGCGGCTCTCGGCGATCCAGGCGCGGCCGTGGCGCCTGAGGGTCCCATCCTCGGCCAGGGCCTTCATCAGCTCCTCGAGGTACAGCGGGTTCCCGGAGGTGCGATCGACCAGGATGCGCGCCAGCTCGGCGGGGCGGTCCTCGAACGGGACCATCGACGCGATCAGGTCGGTGACCTGCTCCGCATCGAGAGGACGAAGCGCCATCTGCCGCACCCGCGCCGCGTCCGCGAAGCGCTTCACGAACGCTCCGAAGGGGGCGGTCTGCGCCTCTTCGTCCCGCAGGCTGCCGACGAACAGCCAGGGACCGGGGCCGGTCTTCTGGACCAGGTGCTCGAGCAGATCGACGCCCGGCGCGTCGCTCCAGTGCAGATCCTCGATGAACAGGACGCCGGGCGACCCGCCCGCGTAGTGAGCGAGCGATTCGGCGAGACCGGCGATGAACTCGTCCTTGCCGATCGACTCCGCCGGGCGTCGCGGCCCGGCCGGGGCGGTGACGCGCTCGTCGCCAGCCGCGTCCCCCTCGGACGGCATGAGCTGGTCGAGCACGGCGCGCAGGCCCGCGGGCAGTCCTGGCGGCGCGGGCAGCTGGCGCAGGGCGTCGACGAACGGCTGGAACGGCACGCCGCCGTCCTCGAAGCAGCGCCCGGTGAGATTACGGATGCCGGCGAGCTGCAGGCTGTTCCTCAGCTCGCGGAGCAGCCGGCTCTTGCCGATGCCGCCCGGGCCGCTCAAGGTGACGAACCGCGGCAGGCGGTCGTCCTTGCCGGCCGAACGGACGTGCTCCGTCGCCAGGCCGACGAGCGTCTCGAGCTCCTGATCCCGCCCGACGAAGCGGCCGGAAGTCACGAAACTGGCGTAGGTCTCCGGCGTGTCGAGGCGCAGCGGGGCGGGTGCGCCGTCGTTCAGGAGGTCGAGCGCCTCCGCCGCCGTCTCGGGGCGGTCGTCGGGGTCGAGGGCCAGTAGCGCCATGACGAACGCTTCGTGGCGCTCGGAGATCGAGGCGTCGCGGGTCCGGAGCGGCCGCACCGCGCCGCGCAGGATCGAGCCCACCACCTTCCCCGGGTCGTCGCCCTCGTGCGGCAGCGCGCCGGTCAGCACCTCGTACAGAACGACCCCGAGGGAGTAGAGATCCGAACGTCCATCGACGGCTCCGCCCTTCAGCCGCTCGGGGGCGACGTAGTGGATCGTCCCGCTCAACCCGGACCCGGGGGAGTCGGCCTGCGAGCGCGCCAGCCCGAAATCGAGCAGCTTCACCTGGAACGGCGGGTGCACCATGATGTTGTGCGGCTTGATGTCGTTGTGCAGGAGATCCCGGGAGTGGATGTAGTCGAGGGCCCTCAGGCACTGGACCGTCAGGTTGTCGAACCGCCGCGCCGTCTCGGCGCGGGGCAGCCGGGGCAGCTCGCTGCCGTCGACGTACTCCATCGTCAGGTAGTGGCGCCGCTCCCCGTCGTCGTCGATGCCGAAGTCGTACACCTCGGCGAGGTTCGGATGACGCAGGCGCGCCATCGAGCGGAACTCGTTCTTGAACTGATCGATGTTCTCGGCGGCCAGACTGTCGGGCCGCAGGAACTTCAGGGCGAGCGGGCGGTTCCCCAGGCGGGTGTCGCGCACGAGGTAGACCGTCCCCATGCCCCCTTCACCGACCAGCCGGACGGTCATGTAGCGTTTGTCGATCAGTCGGTCAGGACTCAGGGGCATCTGGCCGCTTCGTTGTCGCTCTCGAGTCGGTGCGCGAGCCCCGCTTCCCCCGGTGCGCAGGTTCTCCAACTATGGGCCGGGAATGAAGGTCGGACCTCCCGGGGCCGATGGCGGGAAAATACTACTAATTGATTGACAGCGCAAAGGTTTTCTTGGATGAGGACGCGTCAGAAAACCGGCGGACTCAGTTGACCGGGACGGAGCGGCGCCCACTGAATCGCTGGTACCCGGATCCGTCCGGCGCGTCCTTGCGGTGGGTGATCTTCGCCTCGTACATGCGGGCGTCGGCGACGGCGATGAGGGCGTCGAAGGTCTTGCCGTCCTCCGGAAACGAGGCCGATCCCATGCTTACCGATAGCCGGGCCGGTTTTCCCCCGTGCACGACGAACTTGTGGGCCTCGATCGCCGCGCGGATCCTCTCCTGAAGCCGGCCCACTTCCTGCTTGCCGACACCCGGCACGGTGACGATGAACTCGTCGGCGGCGTAGCGGACGCAGGTGTCGCAGCCGCGCAGGAGAGAGCGGATGACCCGCGCCAGCTCGCGCAGCATGCGGTCACCGACCGGATGTCCATGATGCTCGTTCACCTCGTTGAAGTTGTCGACGTCAAGCTCGATGATGCTGAGGGGGACCTGCTGCCGCGTGGCCCGGTTGATCTCCTCCTCGAAACTGACGAACAGGTACCGGGCGTTGGGAAGCCGGGTGAGCGGGTCGATCAGGACGCTGCCCTTGGTGGCGCCGTAACGGAGGGTGTTGGTCACGGCGGTCGCCACGTGCTTGGCGACGATCGAAATGACCCGGAGGTTGTCGTCCTCGTAGGGCCTTTCGCGACGATCGTAGAGCGCAAGGACGCCCAGGAGATCGTCGCCGTCGAGGAGAGGGGCGACGATGGCGCTCTCGAGCCGGTCCACCGTCTTCCCGTCCAGGAGATCTTCGAGGTCCGAGCGGCCGCCCTCGCGGCGCACCGGCTCCTGGTGGGAGACGCCGTGGATCGGCAGGCGGTGGACCGCGGCCCAGCCGCTCATCTTCTCGCCCAGGGGAATCGTGTGACCCTCGAGCCGCTGTGACTGGACGCCGTGAACGAACCGCGCCTCGAGGATCTTGCGCTCCTTGTTGTGCAGGTAGAGGACCAGGCACCGGTAATGCAGCAGGTGGGCGATCTTGCCGGCGATGAACCCCATCGCCTCCTCCAGGCTCAGGCTGCGGGCGGTGCTCTGGGCGATCTCGTACAGGGCGTACAGCTCACTCTGGGCCGAGTGGATGTACTCCATGATCGAGGTCCGTATCTGGTTGACGTCCCGGTTGAGCGGATCGGTGCCTTTCGCCAGGCGGCGCTTGTCCGGGGCGGTCGAGGTCTCGTGAGACTGGTTGATCTCGTCGGCCATGACCTGCAACCGGCTGATGTTGCCGACCAGGGCCTCGACCACCTTGGGGTCGTACGAAGTACCGGCTTCGTCCCGCACGTATTTGAGCGCCTCCTCGGCGCTGAGCGGCTTGCGGTAGGGACGGTCCGATGTCAGGGCGTCGTAGCAGTCGACGACCGCCAGGATACGGGCCGTCATCGGGATCTCCTCGCCCTTGAGGCAGTCGGGATACCCGGTGCCGTCCCATTTCTCGTGGTGCGAGCGCACCACCTCGGTCAGCGGGAACGGGAAATTGATGGTCTCGAGGATCTCGACGCCGATGCGGGGATGGATGCGCATCTTCTCCGTCTCCTCGCGCGTCAGCGGCCCGGGCTTGCACAGGATATGCTCCGGAACGGCGAGCTTGCCGATATCGTGCAGGAGCGAGCCGGCCTTCAGCGCCTCGAGCTCGCCCGCCGAGATCCCGAGCGCCTTGCCCAGCTGCACCGCGTACATCTGGACTCTGCGGATGTGTCTCTGGGTGGTGCGGTCCTTGGCGTCGATCGCGAGCGCCAGCGCCTCGATGACCTTCAGGTAGAGATCGGCCATCTGCTCGCCGTGCTGGCGCTCCTGGAGAACCTTCTCCGCGTACAGCTTGAGCGAGAAATACAGGATGTACAGCAGCGGCACCGAGAGGGCGAGCGCAAGCAGGCCGAACTGTTGCAGACCGAAAGTGAGAGCGGCGCCCAGGAGCGCCCCGGCCAGATAGGCCGGTCCAGTCCAGAGGAAATTGGCGCGCCAGTTCGGGAAGAAGGGGATGCCGTCCGTCAGGCTGACGGCCCCGGCCACGAGACACGAGTTGACCACGAAGAACGCCGCGGCGGCCAGGACGACGGCGAGCCACTCGCTGCCCGGGTCCAGCGGCCCGGGGAGGCCGCCGGCGGCCCGGAAGATCGCGCCGGCGGCGGCGGTCGACACGGAGAGCTCCGCCACGTTGAACACGATGCGATGCAAGGGCGGACGCGGCGCGGGCCGCAGGAGGGAGGCGGTGAGTCCGGCGATCGCCGCCGACAGGACCGCCGCGGGCGTCCCGAGCAGGATCAGCGCCGCGAAGATGAAGGTGAAGGCGATCGATACATTGCCCAGGACCGGCAGCGGGATCCTGAACGGAGAGGACAGAATCGCGGCGCCGAGGGCGATCAGCAGCGGAACGGTGTCGGGGCGGATGCCGAAGAACCAGGAGCCGGCCAGCGCCAGCAGACCCGTGGCGTAGACCAGCAGAAGGTACGTCCGCGCTTCCGTTTTCATCCGCGGCGCAAGTCCCGCCCGCGCCTGCGGCCGATGCGCGATCGAGCCGCGCCGGCGCGATCAGTCGGGCACAGGCCAAAACATTGGGCCGGCCGCGGAACGCGTCCATTTCAATTTCGAGATCGGCGGGCCGGGCTCCGGGTCCCGGTGCCCCGCGGGAGCGGATGCTATACTCGAAACACGTGCCAGGCGGCCGTGCCGGGCGCCTTCCCGGGCACGCCGGGCGCCCTCTTCAGGGGAGAGCCAGGTTGGCCTCACGTTCCTCCGGACCGCCACGAACCGACCCTGCCGCGCCGGGGGGGACCCGGAGCCGCAGGCGGGCGGCCCTCACGGGTCTCGCGGGGCTCCTGACGGTCCTCGCCGCCGCGGTGTTGTGGGTCTCGATCGTCCGCGTGGACGAGGGGGAGCGTGTCTTCCGCCGCACCCTGGCTGGAGCGCCGGTGCGCCTGGGCACGGGGATCCATCTGTCCCTGCCGTTCCTGCAGCATCTCGACCGGTTCCAAGACGGCCCGATGCGCGCCGCGTCCACCGTCCAGGTGCGTTCGACGGAGGGGGTCGAGCTCGAGATCCCGTTCGAGGTCGAGGCCCGGATCGACGATGCGTCCCTGGCGACACTCCTGCGCTCGCCGTCCCGGGCCGGCTCACCCGAGACGCTGATGCAGCGCGTCGCGACCGAGACTCTCACGGCATGGGGCGGCCGCTCCCCGGTCCAGTCGCTGGCGCTCCTCGAGGGGAGACCGGACCTCGAGCGCGAGCTCGGTCGCCGGCTGGAGGGAGAGGGGTTCACCGCGATCGTCCTGCGCATCGACCGGCCGAGGGGAGCCCCGGAATCGATGGCCGCCATCACCCTGCGCGCCCTGCGCGAGCGGATGTCGACCACCAGCGTCAAGATCGCCCTCCTCGGGCTCGACGCGGCCGACTGGGAGATCATCGATCCGCTGATCGCGAAGGGGCAGCTGCCGAACCTCGCCCGGCTGAAGGCACGGGGCGCCTACGGGAACATCAAGACGATGATCCCCGCGCTGTCGCCGCTTCTGTGGACCAGCGTCGCCACCGGCAAGACCCCCGACGAGCACGGCATCGTCGATTTCCTTGAGAAGGACACGAAGACCGGTCAGCCGGTGCCGGTGCCGAGCCACCGCAGGAAGGTCAAGGCTCTGTGGAACATCTTCACCGACGCCGACCGCTCCTCGGCCTTCATCGCCTGGTGGGCGACCTGGCCGGCGGAGCCGGTCGACGGGTTCATGGTCTCCGACCGGGTCGCCTACAGTCTGTTCGGGTTCGTGCTCGATCGACCGGTGCTCGCGGGCGCGACCTATCCCGAGGACTATTTCGGCGAGGTTCGTCCTAAACTCGTGAACGACGGCGCGGTCACGCTCGAGGAGATCCGCCGGTTCGCCGACGTCACGCCGGCCGAGTTCGCCGCCTTGAGACGAAAGGTCCAGGACGACCCGAAAGAGGCGTACGCCGATCCCATCAACCATTTGAGGAAAATCGTGGCGAGCGCCCGCTCCTACCAGGCGATCGCCCTCGATATCCTGGTGCGCGGCCAGCCCGATCTGTTCTCCGTCTACTACCAGGGGATCGACGAGGTCTGTCACCGCTTCGCGCACTACATGCCGCCGAAGATGGACATGGTGACGGACGCCGAGTACGCCAAGTACCGCGACACCGTGTTCGCCTACTACCGCTACCAGGACCGCCTGCTGGGGGAGATCCTGGCGAAGCTCTCGCCCGACACGATCGTCTTCGTCCTGTCGGACCACGGTTTTCAGAACGGCAGCAGCAGGCCGGCGCACGACCCGCCGTACATCGAGGGGAAGCCGGGTCTCTGGCATCGGCGCTACGGCATGCTGATCGTGGCCGGCCCCTCGATCAGGCCGGGGCGCCTCGATACCACGAGTCTCCTGGATATCGCGCCGACCGTCCTGTATCTCGCCGGCCTGCCGGTGGCGGCCGACATGCCGGGGCGCGTCATCAAGGACGCGATCGACGGCGCCTTCCTGGCGCGCTATCCCGTCCACACCCTGCCCTCGTACGAGGTCGTGGGTCGGTCGCTGGACGAGCTGCGGCCCGCGGCGGTCCCGAACGTCGTCGACGAGGAGGCCGTCGCGCGGCTGAAGTCGCTCGGGTACGTCAGCGGCGCCGACGCGTCCGTTCCAGGCGCCGCCGGGGCCGTCGGCGCCGCGGACGGAACCGACTCGAAGACCGGGGGAGAAGGGGAGGCGCTCGTGACCACCCGCCTGAACGAGGCCGACCTCTATCTCAAGAAGAAGGATTACGCCCGCGCCCGGGCGGCCGCCGCCGAGGCGCTGAAGATCAGCCCCGATTCCGTGTCCGGCCTCCTGCTCACGATGGAGATCGAGCAGGGCGAGGGTCACTACGACCGCGCCATCGAGATCGGGCGGCGGATCGTCGCGCAGCATCCGGACGACGAGCGCGCGGTTTATCTCGAGCTGGGGCGGATCTACAAGAGCGGCGACCGGGCGCGGGATGGGGTCGTCTACTTCCAGCCGCTCGCCCGGGAGCGCCCGGACGTCCCGGAAATCCGGGCGGCGCTCGGCACGCTGCTGCTCAAGGACGGCCAGGAGACCCCTGCGGAGAAGGAGCTCCTCGAGGCGCTCCGTCTCAACCCCGCTCTAGCCGATCCGCTCGCCGATCTGCACCTGATCTACCGGGACTCGCCGCGGGTCCTGACGCTCGAGCCGATCGTCCGCAAGGGGCTGGAGATCAACGGCAAGTCGGTGGTTCACCTGAACTGGCTCGGTTTGATCGAGGAGTGGAAGAAGAACCTGCCGCAGGCCGAAGCCGCCTTCCGGAGGGCGATGGATCTCGACCCGGACTATGCCCCCACCATGGCCAACCTGGGGGCTCTCTACGGGCGCAGCGGCCGGCTGCAGGAGGCGGTCGATATCCTGAGCCGGGCGGTCGTCAAGGACCCGGACAACATCGAGTCGTGGGTCAACCTGGGGGCGGCGCAGGGAAGACTCGGGAGGTCGCGCGAGGCGATCGAGGCGCTGGAGACGGCGCGCGGCAAGGGGGTGCGCACCACGACGCTGTTCAACGCCCTTGCGCTGGCCTACCTGCAGGACCACCAACGCGACAAGGCAGTGCAGTATCTTAAGGAATCACTCGCGATCGATCCGAATCAAAAAGACGCCAACGATCTGCTGAAAGCCGTGAGCCGTCGCTCGTGATCAGACGATCCGGCTCGCGCAGCAGCTCGGCGATCCGGCCCCACGACGCCGGGTGCTTCTCCTTGAACAGGGCCTTCAGCGCCGCGTAGTGCTCGCCCTGCCGGTCGAGAGCCTCGCGGAACTCGTCGGGTCGCAGGCCGGGGTAACGTCCGGCGCGGGCCTCGGCGACGTTGTACCCCCAGGCGGCCGCCTCGTTGTAATGCCTCTCGATATCGGCGCCCGCCCCGCTGGCCAGGGGCAGCAGGGTCCCTCCCGCCAGATGACGCGCGTGGAAGTATTCGTGATCGAGCAGGAGGTAACGGAACGCCAGACTGTGCCCCGTCAGGATCGCCACCGCGTCGTACACGATGTCGTTGCGCGCGCCCGGACCGGCGTACGGCGCGCTGTCATGATCGGCGGGATCGCCCGCCCCCGGGCGGACCAGCGCCATGTACAGACGCCGGCTGATGCCCGGGTCCAGGGGCCGCACCCCGGAGACGTACTGGCGGTAATCGGGATGGAAGCGGGCGAGCGCCCGCATGAGAGCGGGTGGATCGAGGGCGGCGTCGCCGGTCGGGTCGGCGGGAAGCATCCCGGTCGCGATGCAGGCGGCGACCCCGGCCGCGAACAGAGCCGACTGGAAGCGTCGCGGCAGCGCCCGGTCCCGTCGTTGTGGCATGAGACCTTTCCATGTACTTCGAGAGCCCCGTCGGTTCAACGTCAAAGAACGGACGCTGCCGCTTCCCCATGGACAAAGTTGCCATGTGGTATATTCGCGGCGAAATGAAACGCGTATCCAGAGAGGGCGGCACGTATACGACGAATGAGCAGATCGCGCGGCGCGTCTATCGGGCCCTGAAGACCCCGAGCGACACCGACCGGACCACCGATCCGATCGTCGCCTTCCACTTCAAGGGCAAGAACGACTACATCCTGATGCGCTGCAACAAGGCGCCCGAGGTCAGCATCAAGGGCAAGGACCAGACCGCCGGCGAGGTGAAATTCTTCGCCTACAGCGACTTCAAGGATTACGATGAGAGGTCGGTCCTGTTCAGGCTGAAAGAGGACGTGACGCTCATCGAGCTTTACAGCAAGGGCGCCATCCGGAAGCTCACCTGGGAATCATGGGACAAGTTCTGTCGCTGGCTCGATGTGCTCGACCCGGACGGCGTGCAAATCTCGCTCAAGCTCCCCTGCCTGGTCTACGAGAGCGTCAAACACCAGAAGCCTTCGATGCAGAATTTCATCGTCGAGGCGATCAAGGCCACCCTGAAGGGCAGAATCGGCAAGGAAGACGAGTGATCCGGGTCGTCGCGGTCTGGAGGGCCCGCGGTCGGGTCCGGTCATCGGAGCGCCCGCCCGGTCTCTGCGCGCTCGCCGCCCTCCTGCTGCCCGTCTTGATCGGAGCCGCGCCGTCCGTCCCGAACCCGGCGCCGCGCGAGGCGGAGCCGGTCCCCGGACCGACCGCCTTCCTGCCGCTCGCCGACGTCCGTCCCGGGATGCAGGGCACGGCACGGACCGTATTCGAAGGGGATCGTCTCGAAGAGTTCAACGTCGAGATCCTCGGTGTCCTGAAGAACGCCATCGGCCCCCAGCAGGACCTGATCCTCGCCCGCCTGCACGGCGAGAAGGTGGAGTACACCGGTGTCGTCTCGGGTATGAGCGGCAGCCCGGTCTATGTCGATGGAAAACTGGTCGGGGCGCTGTCGTATCGCCTGGGACCGTTCGCCAAGGAGGCGATCGCCGGCATCACGCCGATCGCCGACATGGTGAAGCTCGCCGGCGCGCCCCGGACCGCCGCGGCGTCGTCCCGGGCGCCCGACCTGCTTGGCCGCTTCGTGGCGGCGCAGGGGGGCGGAGACAGCGCCCTCCAGGGGCCGGGCGCCGGATCGACGGTGGCCGAAGGGCCGGCGATGGCGGCGGGCGGCGGCCCGCCGGGCGGCCTGCAGCCGATCGGGATTCCGCTGGTCTGCTCGGGTTGCGACGCCGGTGTGCTGCGCTACTACGCGCCGATCTTCGAGTCGTTCGGCCTCGAGCCGACCGCCGGCGGCGGGGTCGTGCAGGGGGCGTCCCGCCAGCCGCTCGCGCCGGGGACGGCGATCGGGGCGGCGCTCGCGACCGGCGATCTCAGCGTGGTCGGCATCGGGACGCTGACCCACATCGATCACAACAGGGTGTTCGCGTTCGGGCATCCCCTCCTGGGGACGGGGGCGATGGAGATGCCGATGACGCAGGCGCAGGTCCTCCTCACCTTCCCGTCCACGGCCGCGTCCTTCAAGATCGCCAACGCCACGCCCCCCGTCGGCAGCATTTTCCAGGACGGCCTCACCGCGATCGTCGGGGAAGTCGGGCGAACCGCGCCGACGATCCCGGTGTCGGTGCGCGTCACGTCGGGCGCCGGCCGGCGGGAGTTTCACTACGATATCCTGCGCAACCGGGCCTGGTCGGCGGTCCTCCTGGCGATCACCACCGCCAACAGCCTGGTCCGGACGACCGACTACGAGGCCGCCGCGACGCTGGCGCTGACCTGCCGCATCGGCATCGAGGGATACCCGACCGTCACGTACGAGGATCTCTATTCCGCCACCAGCGCCGCGCAGCCGGTCCATCTGGCGCTGGCGAACGACGCCGGCAGCCTGTTCAACCTTATTCTGAACAACCGCTTCGAGGAGCCGCGCGTGCGCTCCGCCGAGCTCGACGTCCAGGTGCTTCAAGGCTCGCAGGTTGCGACCGTCACCTCGCTGCGCGCCTCGCGCACCGAGGTCCGTCCGGGCGGGGTCCTGACCGTGACCGCCGTCCTCAGCCTGTTCCGCGGGCGCGAGTGGGAGGAGACCTGGGACGTCACCCTTCCCGAGGACACGCCCCAGGGCGACACCGAGATCATCGTCGGCAGCGGCCCGGCGATCGACGGCCTCGACCGGCGCATTTTCGAGCGTCAGATCGCCCAGGCCGATCGCCTTGGAGACCTGCTTCGTCTGGCGAGCCGCGAGCGCAAGAGCCGGACGCTCTATCTGAGGATGTCGCGCCGGGCGCCGACGGCCATCGTGCGCAGCGAGGTCCTCCCCGATCTTCCCTTGTCGATCTTCAGCGTGTTCAACAACCCGCGGCTGAGCGCCGACACGACCCTGATGAGCGAGGCGCCGTATCTCGAGATCCCGAAGGACCTCGACGTCGTCGTCATCGGCGGGCGCCGCATCTCCGTCAGGGTGAAATGAAGAGCGCCGCCGGAATCGTCGCCGTCGCACTCGGGTGTCTTTTCGTCCTCGTCTCGGTCACGACCTCGCCCGCCGTCACCTCCCAGACCTGGCGTCAGAGGGAACGGGACGATTTCCTCAAGGGCGAGCTGAAGAGCGTCTCGCTGATGGCCGATGGAACCCTGCGTCTGTCTCCCCGCCTCGAGACTCTGTACGAGGCCAAGCAGCCGTACCTCTGGGCCGTCGCCCAGGCCCCCGACGGAACGCTCTATGCCTCGGGTGGAAACGAGGGGACCGTCTATCGCATCGACCGCCGCGGAGCGGTCGTCTTCTTCAAGGCCGACGAGCCCGAGGTGCACGCCCTGGCGATCGATCGGGCCGGCAACGTGCTCGCCGGCGCCTCGCCGGGCGGACGGATCTACAAGATCGCCCCCGATGGCAAGACGCTCTGGGCCTACGACAGCGGTGAGAAATACGTCTGGGCGCTCGTCTTCGATCGCGAGGGCTCGCTCTACGCCGGGACCGGCGTGGAGGGGCGCATCCTCAAGATCGACCCCACCGGTCACGGCCGGGTCTTCTTCGACAGCGCCGAGACGCACATCCGCTCGCTTGTGCTCGACCCGAAGGGCGACCTGATCGCCGGCTCCGACGGGCACGGTCTCGTGTTCCGGGTCTCACCCAAGGGGGACGGGTTCGTCCTCTACGACGCGCCGATGAACGAGGTGGTCGCGCTCGCGTTCGGCAAAGACGGGACGATCTATGCTGCCGTCGCGGGAGAAACAGGAGGCCGTGGCGGAGCACGCCCGGCGGCGCCGGCTCCCGCACCGGCCGCCGCGCCGGCTTCCGCGCCGACCGACGGGCCGGCGGCCCAGCCGTCTCCGTCGCCGCCGCAGGAGCAGACGCCGGCGCCGGAGCAGCGCGTGCCGATCGGGATGGAGGGGAAGGTCCTGGAGATCTCGCCCGACGGATACGCGCGCGAGGTCTGGTCGGGGACCCAGGAGGCGATCCTCAGCCTGGCGGTGTCCCGGTCGGGCGATCTCCTGCTCGGCTCGAGCGCGCAGGGTCGCATCTACACCCTCGACTCCTCGGGCAACGCCAGCGAGCTGGCGCGGCTCCCCTCCGGCCAGGTGACGGCGCTCCTGCGTCTCGGGGCGGACGGCAGCGCGCCGGCCGCGGCACCCGCGCGCAGGAAAGGGGCCGCAAGCGACGAGCCCGGCACGGAAACCGCCGGTCCGCCCCGGCAGGGCGATGTCGCGGTCGCGGGCAGCAACTTCGGCAGCCTGTTCCTCCTGCGACCCGGTTTCGCCCCCAGCGGCACCTACGAGTCGCGCGTGCTGGACGCGCGCTCGTTCGCCACCTGGGGACGGGCGTCCTGGCACGTGGAGACACCGAAGGAGACGTCGATCGCACTGAGCGTCCGTTGCGGCAACACCGAGGAGCCCGATCGCACCTGGACCGACTGGAGGAGCGCTCCGTTCACGTCGGACGGCGCCCTGCTCGACTGTCCGGCGTCGCGCTTCCTGCAGTGGCGCGCGCAGATGAAGTCGAGCGAGCCCTCGCGCACTCCGTCCCTGCGCGAGGTGTCGGTGACCTACCTGCAGGCGAACCTGCCGCCGGAAATCCGCAAGGTGGAGGTACAGGCCCCGGGCGTCGCGTTCCAGAAAGTGCCGGGCGCGCCCTCGGGCGGGTCGGCGGACTCGAAGCCCGCCGCCACCGGCGGCAGCGACGTGGAAGGGGGCGTCCGGAAGCGATCGCGCCCGCAGTCGCGGCGCGGATTCGACCCGGGCGCGCGCAGCGTCACTTGGCAGGGGGTCGATCCGAACGACGACGATCTGGTCTACGACGTCTACTATCGCGCCATCGACGAGAAGGCCTGGAAGAAGATCCGGAGCCGGATCGACGAGGATTTCGTGACCCTCGACGGCACGGCGATCCCGGACGGCACCTACCTGTTCCGCATCACGGCGAGCGACGCGCCCTCCAATCCCCCCGGGCGCGCCCTGACCGCGGAGAAGCTCTCCGATCCGTTCGACGTCGACAACACGCCGCCACGCGTCGAGGAGATCAAGACGCAGGTCGCCGGATCGACCCTGCGGGTCACCTTCACCGCCTCCGACTCGTTCAGCATCATCCGCGACACCGCCTACTCGATCGACGCGGGCGACTGGGTCGCGGCGCAGCCGGTCGACGGTCTCAACGATTCGCCGAACGAGAAATACGACCTCGCCCTGCCGCGCCCGGGGCAGGGAGAGCACAGCATCGTCGTGCGCGCCATCGATGCGGCGGGGAACACCGGCGCCGGCCGGGTGGTCGTCGACATCCCCTAGGACACACTCCTAATCGCGGCGGAACCAGTTCACGAGGCGGGTGACCCAGGACTCGAAGCCGCCGTGGTGCGACTCGCACTCCGGCGGCTGCGTGCCGTCGATGAAGATCTCCCTGACGGTGTCGGGGCAGCGGCCGGACGCGAGCTGTCCGGTGGTCGGGTCGACCTCCTCCTCGACGATGTCGGGAGGTGCCTCCCAGCGCCGCCCGTCGTCCAGCCCGGCGCGATGGGCGATCTGCGCCCAGATCGGCAGCGCCAGGGTCGAGCCGCCGAGACGCAGCGGCCGGTTGTTGTCGAAGCCGACCCATGCCAGCCCGAGGAAGTCGGGGTTGAAGCCGATGAACCACGCGTCCCGGCCGTCGTCGGTCGTGCCGGTCTTGCCCGCGAACTCGCCCTCCACTCCGAACGCCGAGATCCCGGCGCCGGTCCCGTACCGGACGACGTCACGCATCAGGTCCACGGTGAGATAGGCGGCCTGCGGCGTGGCCGCCTCCTGCGACGGCTTGGGTGGAATCTCGGTGACCTTGCCCTGATCATCCACGACGGCGACGATGGCGTGCGGCGGGACCCTCGGGCCGAGATTGGCGAACGTCGTGTACGCCGACGCCAATTCGAGAGGCACCACCTCGAAGGTGCCCAGGGCGATGGAGGGGACCGGCTCCAGCGGGCTCTCGATCCCGCAGCGTCTGGCCATCCGGACCACGTCCTTCAATCCGATCGCCTCGGCGGCGCGGATCGTCGGCACGTTGAGCGACAGCGCCAGCGCCTGCCGCGCGCTCACCGGGCCGCGGTACTCCTGGTCGAAATTCTGCGGCGCCCACTCCTGGCCGGCCACCTGCATCACCAGCGGCGAGTCGTCCAGGACGGTCGCCGCGGTGAACACCGGGCCGTGCTCCTGCTGCGATTTCGCAAATCCCGCCAGGTAGACGAACGGCTTGAAGGCCGAGCCGGGCTGGCGGCGGGCCTGCGCGATCCGGTTGAACTGCGTGCGGGCGTAGCTCCGCCCGCCCACCATCGCCAGGATCGCGCCGTCGGACGGCCGCAGGGCGACGAAGGCGCCCTGCAGCTCGCCACCCGGGAGCGGGCGCAGGTGCTTGTAGCTGATCTCGTACTGGCGCAGGCCGTCCTCGAGGGTCTTCTCGGCGCGCGACTCGAGGAGGGGGTCGAGGGTGGTGAAGACCCGGATGCCGAGACGCGACGCCGGATCGCGCAGGCCCTGTTCCTGCAGAAGCTGGGCCACGTAATCGATGAAGTAAGGCGCCTGGCGCGCGTCGGCCGGCGGCTCCGGCCGCAGGCGGAGGGGCGACTCCGCGGCCTCGGCCGCCTGCTGTTTCGTGATGAATCCCTCGTCCGTCATGAGCCGCAGCACCAGGTTGCGCCGCTCGCGGGCCTCGCGCGGATGCCGGTAGGGATGATAGTGGCCGGGCGACTGGATCAGCCCGGCCAAAAGCGCCGACTCGGGCAGGTCGAGATAGCGGACGTCCTTGCCGAAGTAGTGGCGCGCGGCGGCGCCGGCCCCGATGATCGACGTCGGGCCGCGCTGCGCCAGGTAGATCTGGTTCAGGTAGCGCTCGAGGATCTCGTCCTTGCCGTGCAGCGCCTCCAGGCTCAGCGCGGCCAGCGCCTCCCAGATCTTGCGCGCCACCGTCCTCTGGCCGCTGTTCGGATACAGGTTCTTGGCGAGCTGCTGGGTGATCGTGCTGCCGCCCTGCACCACCTCGCCGCTCTTGACGTTCGCGAAGAGGGCACGCGCCAGGGCGCGCGGGTCGATACCGGTGTGCCGGTAGAACCGGCGATCCTCGACGGCGACCACGGCGTCGAGCAGACTCTTGGGCACGTCGTCGATGACGATCGCCAGTCTCTCCTCGCGGACGTTTCCGGAGAGGGTGCCGAGGGGCTCCGGCTCGAGCCGGGCGTTGTCCAGCGTGTCGCCGGTCGACAGGTTCTCGACGCGTCCGATGTGGCCGAAGCCGATCTTCACGCGCAGCGGCATCGCCTCGGCCCGGCCGTTCGGGTAATCAAAGGCGTTGAGAAAGACCTCGAAGGATCGGAAACGGGTGGAGTATTCGCCGGGAATCTGGGGGTGCCCCTCGACTTGATGGTAGCCCAGGCGGGCGAGCCGCTCCTGGAAGTCCTCGCGCGTCACCGCGGTGCCGTCGCGGAGATCGAACGGGGCCGAGAACACCCTGGCCGGAGCCGCCGCTTCGAGGTGGGCGAAGCGCCAGTTGGCGTCGATGGCGGCGAGGGTGAGGAGCCCCGCGAGAACGAGGGCGAGCGCCACTCCGACACGCAGCAGGATCCGCGTCGGGTCGAAACGCCACCGGCCGCCCGCTCCGTTTCGAATCGAGGGCATGAGCCTCCTTTCCACTAGGTTACCACGCGGGCCGGCGCGGGGTATGATGCCGCGCCATGCGCAGGGAGGGAATCCAGGTGACCACGGGGAGGCGGCCGGTCCGGCGTCGCCCGCTCGCGGCGGGTCTGGTCCTGCTCGCGGCGGCGTGCGCCGTCGCGGGACCGGCCATGGCCGGACAGGTCGAGGACGCGGCGGCGCTGGTACGCGGTCTGTGCTCGATCGGCGGAGTGGCCGGTCACGAAGGCCAGGTGCGCGCCGCCATACGCAAGGCGGCTCCCTCCTGGGCGACGTTCGAGGAGGACAATCTCGGCAACCTCACCGTCACCGTCGGGTCCGGCGGGACCGGGCTGCTCCTCGTGGCCCATATGGACGAGCCGGGCTACGTGGTCAGCGGCATCACCGACCGGGGCTATCTGAGGCTGCAGCGTCTGTCGCGGCAGCCGCTGCCGGCGCTCTTCGATCAATTCCACATGGGTCAGCCGCTCGTGGTCCAGACGCGCCGCGCCCAGGTGCCGGCGGTCGCCGTCGTTCCCTCGACGCACCTCTGGCGCGGCAACCCGGCGCCGCTCAACCGCCCGATCCTGGACGAGGATCTCTTCGTGGACATCGGGGCGCGCGCGCCGGACGACGTCGCCGCCGCGGGCGTCGCGCTCCTCGACCCGGTCGTGATCGGCCGCCGGGTCGTCGATCTGGCCGCGGGACGCATCGCCGGTCCGGCGATGGACGACCGCGCCGGCTGCGCGACGTTGCTGCGGCTGCTGCAGACGCTCGAGCCGTCCAAGCTGCGCGGCACGCTGACCGTCGCGTTCTCCGCCCAGGAGGTGATGGGCGGGCGCGGGGCCGAGCGCCTCCGCAACCGTCTTCACGTCGGCGATGTGCTGGTGATCGACGCTCCCGCCGCCGGGCGGGCCGCCGCGGTCCCGGGCGGCGGACCGGCGGTCTCCGCACCGGGCGGCAAGGAGGGCTACTCGCAGCGTCTGTACAACCTGGTCGCGGAGCAGGCGGCGGAATCGCAGATCCCGCTGCAGAACGTCGCCTTCACGGCGGGCGGGGCCCAGGCCGCGTTCCAGGGAAAGACACAGGTCCTGGCGATGGGCGTGCCGGTCCAGTATGCGGGCACACCGGGCGAAGTCACGGACGCGCACGACGTCCTGGCGCTGGCGCAGCTGCTCAAGGCGATCGCGGAGGCCGAGCGATGAGACTGTTCCGGAGCGGCGCGATCCTCGTCGGCGGCGTTCTCGTCCTGTGCGCCCCGGCGCGGGCCGCGCGGCCGGCCCGCGAGGGCGGGAGTTTCACCATCCTCTCGACTCTCGTCGAGACACCGGGAGTGTCCACGCGCGAGCAGGCGGTGCGCGATCGGGTCCGGGCGCTCCTGCCCTCGTGGGCCAGGCCGGATATCGACGCCAAGGGGAACCTGCTGGTCGCGGCCGGCCCGGAACGGGGCGCCAGGACCTTGCTGTTCATCGCGCACATGGACGAGACCGGCTATCTGGTGAAGACGGTGCGCGACGACGGGTCGCTGGAGGTGAAACAGGTCGGGGGGTTCTTCGAGACGCTGTACGAGGGCCAGGTGGTGCTGGTGCACACCGTGAAGGGCGACGTCGGCGGCGTCGTGCCGCCGCGTCCGAACTACCTCGAGACGGCCGCCGCGGAGGCACCGGCCGCGTTCGGCGGCGACGCGGTGCACGTCGATCTCGGCGTCACCACGCGCCAGTCGGCCGAGGCCCTCGGCGTCGCGGTGGGGGACTCGATCACGATTCCGAAGACATTCCAGCGGCTGTACGGATCGTACGGCTCGGGCAGGGCGGTCGACGACCGCGCCGGCTGCACGGCGCTGCTCATGGCGCTGCGCGGACTGGACACGAAGACGCTCCGCAACCGCGTGATCTTCGCGTTCTCCGTCGAGGAGGAGATCGGACTCAACGGGGCGCAGGCGCTGGCGCAGACGCTGCGGCCGGATCTGGCGATCGCGGTCGACACCTTCGTGTCGTCGGACAGCCCGCTCGAGCGCGAGGCCTTCGCGCACGCCGTCCTGGGGAAGGGGCCGGTCGTGCGCGCGATCGACAGCAGCAACATCACCGATCCGGCCATCGTCGATCGCGTGCTCGCGCTGGCGCGCCAGAACGGCCTGCCGATCCAGTACGGTCTGACACGCGGAGGCAACGACGGCTCGGTCTTCCCCGAGTTCGGCACGCCCGATCTCGCGCTGTCGTGGCCGACGGTGCACTCCCACTCGCCCGTCGAGGTGATTCACGAGCGCGATCTGGATGCGCTGGGAGCCCTGGTCCGATTGATCGCCGAGCGCTGGTGAGGGCCGGGGTCAGCGCGGCTCGTCCTTGCCGCCCTGGCCGATCGTATCCTCGTAGGACGCCTTGAAGATCGCCGACAGGTCTCCGTCCAGGATGTCCGGCGGCATCGAGGCGCGGTCGACGATGACCCGGTTGCGCGACACCTGCTTGGCGCGATAAAGCGCCTGGTCGGATGCCCGCAGCAGATCGTTCTCGTCGCGCACCTGCGTGTTGGCGGGATACGACGCGACCCCGGCGCTGACGGTGATCCGCACCAGCAGCTCCTTGGACTTGTAGAGGTGCTCCTCGGCCGCCTTGCGGATCCGCTCGGCGACGATGGCGGCGCGGATCCCGTCGGTGTTCGGCAGGACGACCAGGAACTCCTCGCCGCCGAATCGACCCACGATGTCGGTGGTGCGCGCGTTCTCGGACAGCAGGCGTCCGAATTCCCTCAGCACCAGGTCGCCGCAATCGTGCCCGTACTTGTCGTTCACCTGCTTGAAATGATCGAGATCGAGCATGGTGACCGACAGCGGCGTGCCGTAGCGCTGCGCCCTCTTGAACTCCTCGGCGAGGCGGCGCTTCAGGTAGCGGTCGTTCAGGAGATTCGTCCGCTCGTCGGTCACCGTCAGCTTCAGGAGGCGGTCGTTGGCGTCCCGCAGCTGCTGGTTGGCGCGCTCCAGGGAGGTATAGAGATAGCGCTTCTTGAGGGAGGAGCGCACGACCGCGTCGAGCTCGTCGAAGTGAAACGGCTTGACGATGTAATCGTCGGCGCCGCTCTTCAGGCACTCGACCTTGCTCTTGACGTCGCGCTTCACGGTCATCACGACCACCGGGATCGTGGACAGCACGCGGTCCCGCTTGATGGTGCGCAGGACCTGCATGCCGTCCGGCGGCGGGATGAGTAGATCGAGCAGGACGAGGTCGGGACGATCGGTCGGGATCCGGCGCAGCGCATCCTGACCGCTCCGGGCGCTCGTGACATCGTAGCCGCCCATCGTCAGCCACTGAGTGAGCAGATCAATACCGTCCCGGTCGTCATCGACGATCAGGATCCGGAACTTGCGCGTCGCCACCGTGGGGACTTTCGGTGGGGTGGCGGTGCCCTCTCCCTGCATGAACGCCCCCGGTCTCGGGGGCTCTCTCCTTTCCCCGATCGCCTGGGTATTCTATACCACCGGCCGAATCGGGCTGCAACGTGAAAATCCAGGTTTGACGCGGGTTTGCGAGGATCTGATGTCAGACGAACGTCGAGTCGTCAAGGACGTGGCGCGATGGCCGGCGGCGTCAACGCGGGACGGTGACCGGCGCCGCGGCCGGTCCCCACGAGGCGAAAAAGGAGGCCTGCTCGCGATAGACCTTCCAGGTCTCGAGGGGGTCGACACGCGCGACGTTGAGACTGGCGAGGCTCGGAACCCAGTCCGGCTTCGGCGCGTCGGGCAGGAAGGTGATCAGGGCGTAGTCGTTCTGGCCGAGCAGCCACGCCCCCTCGGTGGCGAAGAGATAGCCGTACAGACCCTTCGCCTGGGCCGGATGGGGGGCGCCCCGCACCAGGACCGCGACCTGGGGGGGCACCACGGCCCCCTGGCCGATCCGATCCGGGAACAGGATGTTGATCGGCGCGGCCTCGCGTTTGGCGCCGATCGCCTCGTCGAGGCCGATCACCGCCCACGACGCTTCACCCGACGACACCAGCCGGAGCGCCGACGGATCGTCGTCGACGATGCGTGTGCCATCGGCGCGCAGGGCGTCGAAGTACGAACGCGCCCGCTCCGGGCCCCACAGGGAAAACAGGGCGGCGGCATGGAACGCCGCCGGCCCCGAGCCGATGCGCGGCACGGCGCCCCGTCCGGCCCAGGGCGCGCGGGTCAAGTCGGCTATTCCGGCGGGCGCCTCCCCGGGCTTCAACCGCGCGTTGTTGTAGATGATCACGCGCGGGTTGGCCGCGAAGCCGATCCAGCGGAAGTGCCGGTCGCGGTACTGCTCGGGGACCGGTCGCGCACCCATCGGCCGGAACGGCTCCGCAAGATCGGCGTCGACGATCTCGCAGGCGGACAGGGGAGATTCGCCCCAGAAGAGATCGATCGTCCCCTTCGCGGCCTTCTCCTTGAGGGTTGGCAGGAAGCGGTCGCCGAGTGTCTCCTGATAGGTCGCGTCGACGTGGATCCCCGTCTGCTCCTCGAACGTCCTGAGCAGAGGCGCGGCGGTGCGTTTCGGGGCCTCGACGTAAACGACCACCGTTCCCTGGCCGGGAACCTTGACGATCTCCTCGGGCGGCCCGGCCGGGCCGCCGCCGGTTCCGCAGCCGACACCGATCGCCAGGTGAGCCCAGAGGAGAGACTGTCCGATCGCACGCGCGCGGGTGGTCATCGGGGGCGCGACTGTACCAGTCCGCCTGCCCGCCCCGCAAGCCGGGTTCGGACGGTCGTATCGGGGAGACGAGGCGCGCGGTGTTCGCCGCGGCGGGGGATGCATTAGAATGCCCGTCATGAGCCCAGCGAGGGGGCAGCTCCGGACGATTGATCCTTTGGACCCGGCCGAGCCGGACGAGTCGGCCCGGTCACGCCGTCGGGGCCTCCTCAAGTGCGACTACCGGCCCTCCGACGCCGACTTCTTCTGCTGGAAATACGGCGTCTGGTACAACGTCATGGACTGCTGTTACCGGCACGCGCGCCAGACCTACTCCGGGTGCACCGGCTGCGGACAGGGGGCGAACAACCTGAAGGCGAACAAGGAGCGCTTCCACTCGGTCCGCCACCTGGGCGATCGACCTCGCAACGGCCGCTGACGCGGAGCCGATCCTGGATCTGATCATCGCCAACGGCGAGGTGGTCGACGGGACGGGACGGTCGTCCTTCCGCGCCGATGTCGGGGTCGCGGGCGACCGAATCGCCGTGGTGGCGCCTGGCCTGTCGGGCGCGCCGGCCACCCTCGATGCGCGGGGACGCGTGGTGGCTCCCGGCTTCATCGATCTGCACTCCCATTCCGACCTGTGCGCGACCCTGCCCTTCGCCAGGCAGGCGCCTCTGTTCGAGGGACGCGTGCGGCAGGGAATCACGACGGAGCTCCTCGGCAATTGCGGAATCGGCTGCGTCCCGTTGTTCGAACGCACGCGGGACGACATCGAGCGGGTGTGCGGTTTCATCACGCCGGAAGGGGTTCCCTGGTGCTGGGACTCGTTCTCCTCCTACCTGGATCATCTCGAGGCCCAGGGATCCGTGCCCAATCTGGCCTCGCTCGTGGCGCACGGTCCCCTGCGTCTGGCGGCGATGGGAGCCCGGTCGGGCCGGCCGACGTCCGACGAGCAGGAGGCGATGAACCGCCTGGCGCGCCAGGCGATCGACGAAGGGGCGTTCGGGGTCTCGTTCGGGCTCATCTATCCTCCCGGCCAGTTCGCCGACACCGACGAGCTCGTGTCGGTGGCGCGCGCGGCGGCGGCCTCCGGGGGATTCGCCGCATTCCACCAGCGGGGCAGCAGCCGGGAGACCCTGTCGCAGGCGGTGGCCGAGCTGATCGAGGTCGGCCGGCGGGGTCGGGCCCCCGTGCACCACTCCCACGTCGAGACGGTGGGGCGACGCGCCTGGCCCGGAACCCCCGGGGTTCTGCAGGTCGAGGAGGAGGCGGCTCGCGAGGGGATCGAAATCACCGCGGACGTGATCCCGTACACGGCGGTCTGCACCACGATGCTGGCCCTCTATCCTCCCTGGTCGCTCGCCGGGGGCGCGCACGCCTTCCTCGAGCGCCTGAGGGATCCCGTCGTGCGGGCCCGGATGAAGCAGGAGATCGCGGAGACGTCACCGGTCTGGCCGCCCTGGAAGGAAGCCGGGCGCTGGACGATGAACATCGCCCGCGAGTGCGGCTGGGAGCACATCCGGCTGGCCCACGTCGACGGGGCGGCCAACAAACGGTACGAGCACCTGACGATTGCCGAAATCGGGAGGAGGCGCGGAGCCGATCCGTTCGACGCGCTCTCCGACCTGCTCCTGGAGGAATCGGGGGTCGCGACCCAGCTGATCTTCGGCATCTCGGGCGACGACACCACGGACGAACCGCTGCTGCCGCTGCTGGAGTCCGCGCGGCTCGCGCTGGTGACCGATGCGTGGGAAATCGGCAAGGGCTTCCCGCATCCGGGCGCCTACGGGGCGTTCCCCAGAGTCCTCGGCCACTACGTCAGGGACCGGGGTCTTCTTCGTCTGGAGGAGGCCGTGCGCCGGATGACCCTGCTGCCGGCCCAGAGACTGGGGCTGCGCGATCGCGGCCGGGTGCAGCCGGGCTGCGCCGCCGACCTGGTCGTCTTCGATCCTCGAACGGTCGCCGATCGGTCGACGTTCATCGAGCCCCGGAGGTTCGCCGCCGGGATCGACGCCGTCCTGATCAACGGCCGGCCCGTGGTGCGCGACGGCGGCTACCGCCCCCACCCGGCGGGCCGCGTCCTGAGGAGAACGGAATGACCGTGCGCGCTCCCGCGACACTCGCCCTCGCCACCGCGCTCGCGCTCCTGACGCCGGGCGGCGCACCCGCGGATCAGACGACCGGCCTGGACGAGGTCATCCACGCGAACAACCGCGGCGCCGCGCTCATGGAGCAGTACAAGCACGCCCAGGCGATCGAGCAGTTCAAGAAGGTGACGGCCGGTGCGCCCGGCTGGGCGCCGGGGTTCGTCAACCTGGGGCTGGCGGACCTCTATGCCCGTGACACGGCCGGGGCCGAGAGCGCGTTCACGGAGGCGGCGCGTCTCGACCCGGCCCTGCCCCAGGCGAGCTACGGGCTGGCCCTCGTCCTGAAGAGCGAGGGGAAAACGACGGAGGCGATCGCCGCGCTGGAAAAGGTCCGGGCCCTGGACCCCGGGGACGCCGATGTCCTGTACAACGTGGGTCTGTTGCACGCGCGCGACCGCCGTTTCGAGCCGGCCATCGCGTGCCTGACGCGGGCGCGCCAGATCGATCCGAACAGCGTCTCGATCCGCTACCAGCTCGCGCGCGCTCTCCTGCAGGCGGGCCAAAGGACCGATGGTGAGAAGGAGATGGCCGCCTACAAGAGGCTGTCGGCGAATCCGAAATTCGCCGTGCCGACCGGGAACCAGTACGGCGAAGCGGGGCGTTATGCGCTGGTCATCACCGACTACCGGGCCCTGGGCGGCCCGCCCGCGCCGCCGCAGCCGATCGCGCTCCGGTTCAGCGACGCGGCGGCGGCGTCCGGCATCGTCTTCCGGCACGGCGGTCCGGGGGGGGAGCCGGCCGGGACCGCGACGACGACATCGGCCGGGCCGCGATCGGCCGCGGCGCGCTACGGCTCCGGGGTCGCCATCGGGGATCTCGACGGCGACGGGCGCCCCGACCTGGTGCTCGCCAACGCGTCGTCGGACGGCAGGGCCCGCCCGGCCGTCTACCGGAACGTGGACGGCTTCCGTTTCGAGGACGTCACGGCCACCTCCGGTCTGTCGTTCGAAGGGGTCGGCATGGCGGCGGCGCTCGGGGACTTCGACAATGACGGCGATGCCGATCTCTACCTGACCCGTCTGGACGGCGGCGCCCTGTTCGAGAACGACGGGAAGGGGCGCTTCCGTGACATCACGGCGAAGGCGCATGCGTCGATCACGGGGTTCGCTCTCGGCGCCACCTGGGCCGACGTCGATCACGACGGCGATCTCGACCTGCTCGTGAACCGGCTGCGGCGGCCGGGAACGACGGAGGCGGCGACTCCGATCCTGCTGCTGAACCGCGGTGACGGCACCTTCCGCGAGGCGACCTCCGATCTGAAGATCAGCGGTCCTGCGGAGGGGACCGTGGCCGCGGTCTTCGCCGACTTCGACGCCGACCGCGACATCGACGCCGTGCTCTCCTCGGCCGGCGGACAGGACACGCTGCTCGACAACCGCCGGGAGGACGGCTTCGCGGCGCTGGGCCGGGCGGCCGGGCTGCCGGCGCGCGGGACCGGGCGCGGGCTGTCGGCCGGCGACCTGAACGGAGACGGTCTCGCGGACCTCGTGTTCGGCGCCGGTCCTTCGGACCCGCTCAGGCTGTACCTGAACGGGCCCGGTCTGCGGTTTACCGCCCGGGAGATCCCGAAACCGCGCGGCGTCTCGTTGTTCGGAACGACCCTGTTCGACGCGGACAATGACGGCGACCTCGATCTGTTCGCGGTCGGGTCCGCGCTCCTGCTCTTCCTCAACGATGGCGCCGGTCGATTCAGGGACGCCTCGGTCGAGACCGGTCTCGATCGGATACCGGTCAAGGACGGTCGCGGAGTGGCCGCGGTCGATCTGGACGGGGACGGTGATCAGGACCTGGTCGTCACACAGAACGGCGGACCACCCCTGCTCCTGCGTAACGAAGGGGGAAACCGGAATCGCTGGCTCGATGTGGAGCTGCGCGGTCTCAACAGCAACAAAGAGGGGATCGGGACCAAGGTGGAGGTGCTGGCCGGCCCGGCCTGGCAGAGACGCGAGACGCAGGCGGGGGGCGGCTATCTGTCACAGGGGCCGCCCGCGGCTCACTTCGGCCTGGGCGAGCGGGCGCTCGCCGACGTCGTTCGCATGATCTGGCCGGGCGGAGTCCTGCAGTCGGAGATGGACGTGCCCGCCGGACAACGCGTCCAGGAGGCGGAGCTCGACCGCAAGGGTTCATCCTGCCCGTTGCTGTTCGCGTGGAACGGCAGGAAGTACGGCTTCGTGACCGATTTCCTGGGGGTCGGCGGTCTCGGAATGTGGATGGCGCCCGGAACGTACGGCACGCCGCAGCCGGAAGAGTACGTGAAGATCGAGCCGGAGCAGCTGGCGCCGAGGGACGGCGCCTATCAGATCCAGGCGATCGAGAATCTCGAGGAGGTCACCTACCTCGACGAGGCGAAGCTGATCACGCTGGACCATCCGAAAGAGATCGATGTCTATCCTCTGGGGGCGTTCGGCGGCAAGGAGCGCCAGCCGTATCGCATCCTGGCGATCCGCAAGGAGGATCGCGTCTTTGCGACACGCGCCACGGACCACAACAACCGGGACGTCACCGACGCCGTCCTGAAGATCGACAGGCTCTATCCGGACGATTTCCGCATGGATCGCCTGGCCGGCTACGCCGCGATGCATTGGCTGACGCTGGAATTCCCCGAGAGCGTCACCCGCCTGGAGCATCCGGTCCTCTTCCTCGACGGCTGGGTCGACTTCGAGTACTCGTCCGCCAACTTCGCCGCCTACCAGGCCGGGGTGACGCTGACCGCGCCGGTGCTCGAGATGGTGGACAGCACGGACGGGCTGTTCCATCCCGTGCTGGATCCCCTGGGATTTCCGCCCGGTCTGCCGCGCATGATCAGCGTCGACCTGTCGTCGATGGCACCGTTGAAATCGAGACGCCTCCGTCTGCGCACCAACATGCGCCTCTTCTGGGACCAGATCTTCGTGGCCGAGCCGCTGTCGGAAGAGGCCGTGGCGGAGAAGGTCAAGGTCAACGAGGTGAAGCTGAGCGGCGCGCACCTGCATCGCCGGGGCTTTCCGAGGGAGCACAGCCCGGATGGTCGCGAGCCGAGGATCTACGACTACTCGATCCTGGACAACACGCAGCCGTTTCGCGTCATGACCGGCCGCTACACCCGCTTCGGACGCGTCACCGATCTCCTGACGCGCACGGACGATCGGTTCGTGATCTTCGGAAAGGGGGAGGAGATCAGCCTGGAGTTCCCGACCAAGGGACTGCCGGAGGTGCCGCGCGGCTGGACGCGCAGCTTCTTTCTGTACGCCAACGGCTACTGCAAGGACATGGACCTGCACACCGCCTTTCCGGACACGGTCGAGCCGTTGCCGTTCCACGACATGTCGGCTTATCCGTACCCGGACGGGGAGCATTACCCGGACGACGCCGAGCACCGGGATTACCGCGCCACATGGAACACGCGCCTTCTGGAGGGACGCTGAGCGGCGCCCCGTCCCGTCCCGCGTCCGGCGCGCCGGCGGGCGCGGCCGCGGCCGTCCGGGCCGAGCGACTGACCAAGGTCTACGTGAAGCGGCGCTCGCTGCGCGAGATCGGTGTCCATCCGTTCCGGCGGGCGGAGCGCATCACGGCGCTGTCCGAACTGACCCTGGAGACGCGTACCGGCGAGATCTTCGGGATCCTGGGACCGAACGGCGCCGGCAAGACGACGTTCCTGAAGATCCTGGCCGGTCTCATCCTGCCCACGACCGGGCGCGCGGTGGTGGCCGGTATCGACGTGGCGCGGCATCCCCAGGTGGTCAAGCGGTCGATCGGGTTCGTCACGTCCGACGAACGATCCTTCTACTGGCGGCTGACCGGGCGCGAGAATCTCGAGTTCTTCGGACGCCTGTACGGTCTCAGCGCGGCGCAGTCGCGCTCCGCCGGCCGTGAGCTCCTCCACGTCATGGAGCTCGAGACCCTGGCGGACCGGCAGTTCATGGGCTACTCCACGGGGATGAAGCAGCGGCTGGGGATTGCGCGGGCGCTCCTCCACGATCCCCCCGTCCTGTGTCTCGACGAGCCGACGCGCAGCCTCGATCCGATCGCCGCCAAGCATCTGAGACGCTTCGTGATCGACCGCCTCAACCGCGAGCGCGGCAAGACCGTCCTGCTGGCGACGCACAATCTCCAGGAAGCGGAGGAGTTGTGCGGGCGGCTGGTGGTCCTCGACCGGGGCCGCGTGCTGCGTCAGGGGAGCGTCGCCGAGATCACGTCCGGTCTTCCCGGACGGGACCACTACATCCTGATCGTCTCGGGGCTGGAGTCGCCACCGGTCGACGCGCGCTGGGCCCTCGCCATGGAGCGGCAGGATGGGGCCCGGGCGCGGATCGACGCGGCCGTCGACCGGGACGGGCGGGCGTTCTCCGACCTGCTGCGCGCGCTTCTGGAGGCCCGGGGCACCATCGTCTCGTGCGCGCGACGCGAGCCGGGGCTCCAGGAGATCTTCGACACGATGTCGCCGGACGAGGAGAGGAGGGAGCCGTGAGCCTGCTGCGCACGCTCCTGGCCTTCCTGAAGCGCGACGCCCTCATCGAGGCGTCGTACAGGACGTCCTTCCTGATGCAGGCCTTCGGGATCTTCTTCTCGGTGCTGATCTGGTACTTCGTCTCCCGGGTGGTGAACGCGCCGCCGGGCACGCCCGGGCTCGAAGGGGTCGATTACTTCTCGTATGTCCTGCTCGGGCTGGCGCTTCTGCACTACCTGTCGTCGGCGATGATGTCGTTCGCCGGCAAGATCCGGTCGGAGCAGATGACCGGCACGCTCGAGGCGATGCTGGTCACCCCGACCCCGATCGGGACCATCGTCCTGGGTTCGTCGCTGTGGGATTTCCTGCTGACGTCGATCAAGGTGCTAGCGTACCTGGCGATCGGCCGGCTGTTTTTCCACGTGGTCATCCAACTCGACAGCCTGCTCCCGGCGCTCCTCGTGATCACGCTCACGGTGCTCGCCTTCTCGGGGATCGGCATCCTGTCGGCGGCCTTCGTGCTCTATCTCAAGCGCGGCGACCCGATCACCTTCCTGGTGGCGAGCGGCTCGGCGCTCGTCGGGGGCGTGTTCTATCCGCCCGAGGACATGCCGGTCTGGCTCGGCGGCTGGTCGCGTCTTCTGCCGATCACCTACGCCCTGCACGCGCTCCGGCGGGCGCTTCTGCGCGGCTGCCGCTTCGCGGATCTGCTGCCCGACATCCAGGCCCTCGTCGTGTTCGCCGCGGTGCTGCTGCCGGTCGGGATTCTCGCGTTCCGCTACGCGGTGCGCAAGGCGCGCCAGGAAGGGTCCTTGGTGCAGTATTGAATAACCCGGGGGCCTGTGTTAGATTCACCGGCCACTCCGAAGACAATGCGTTCGTGCTGTCTCCCGGGAAGAACGAGGCCGCGGCCACGCGGCCGGGAGCGGACGCGGGGAGACCGTCACCTTGAAATTCGAAAAACTGAACGTTCCGCTCGAGGGCAAGCGCATCGAGGTCGCCGGCGGCCAGTTGCGCGTGCCGCACCATCCGATCCTGCCGTTCATCGAAGGGGACGGCATCGGTCCCGATATCTGGGCGGCGGCGCATCGCGTGCTCGACGCCGCGGTGAAGAAGGCGTACGGCGGGGCGCGCCGGATCCACTGGTTCGAGGTGTACGCCGGTGGCAAGGCGCGCGACAAGTACGGCGAGTGGCTCCCGCAGGACACGCTGGAGGCCATCCGCTACTACACCGTCGCCATCAAGGGGCCGCTGACCACACCGATCGGCGGAGGCTACCGCAGCCTGAACGTGACGCTGCGACAGGAGCTCGACCTGTACGCCTGCATCCGCCCGGTGCGTTACTTCGACGGCGTGCCCTCGCCGGTGAAGAAGCCGCAGGAGGTCGACCTGACCATCTTCCGCGAGAACACCGAGGACGTGTACGCCGGCATCGAGTGGCGCGAAGGGACCGAGAAATGCCGCAAGGTCGTGGACTTCCTGAACCGCGAGATGGGCTGCTCGATCCCGGCGGACTCCGCCATCGGCGTGAAGACGATGAGCGCGCGCGCCAGCAAGCAGCTCGTCCGCAAGGCGATCCGCTATGCCATCGAGCGTCAGAAGCCGAGCGTCACGCTGGTGCACAAGGGGAACATCATGAAGTACACCGAGGGGGCCTTCAAGGAGTGGGGCTACCAGGTGGCCAAGGAGGAGTTCCCCGAGTACACCGTCACCGAGGAGGAGGCCGGCAGGCTCCCCCGGTCGCCCGCCAGCAAGGTGATGATCAAGGACCGGATCGCCGACTCGATGTTCCAGCAGATCCTGATCCGGCCGGCCGACTATTCGGTCGTGGCGACTCCGAACCTGAACGGGGATTACCTGTCGGACGCGGCGGTCGCCCAGGTCGGTGGGCTCGGACTGGCGCCCGGCGCCAACATCGGGGACACGACGGCGGTGTTCGAGGCGACGCACGGGACCGCCCCGGCCTACGCCGGCCAGGACAAGGTGAATCCCGGGTCGCTCATCCTGTCGGGCGCCATGATGTTCGAGTACATGAAGTGGCTCGAGGCGGCCGATCTGATCGTCGAGGGCATGCGCCAGGCGATCCGGGCGAAACGGGTCACCTACGATCTGGCCCGCAACATGGAGGGCGCGGTCACCGTCAAATGCTCCGAGTTCGCCGACGCGGTGATCGCCAGAATCGAAGAAGGGAGCTGAGGGAACCCCCGCATGCGCAGAAAAGTGTCGATCATCGGAGCCGGCAACGTCGGCGCCTCGGCCGCGGAGCGGATCGCGCTGCGCCGTCTGGCCGACGTGGTGATGGTGGACATCGTCGAGGGGCTGCCGCAGGGCAAGGCCCTCGATCTGAACGAGGCGGGACCGGTGGACGCGTATGACGTCCGCCTCACCGGCAGCAACGGCTACGAGGAGACGCACGACTCGGACATCGTGGTCATCACCTCGGGACTGCCGCGCAAGCCCGGGATGACCCGCGACGATCTCCTGCAGAAGAACTTCGAGATCGTCAAGGGGGTGACCGAGCAGGTGGCACGTCAGTCGCCCCGGGCGATCCTGATCGTCGTGAGCAATCCTCTCGATGCGATGGCCTACACGGCGCTCAAGGCGAGCGGTTTCCCGCGGGAGAGGGTGATCGGGATGGCGGGCGTGCTCGATTCAGCGCGCATGCGGTTCTTCATCGCCGACGCCCTGGGCGTCTCGGTCGAGAACACGCACGCTTTCGTGCTCGGGGGGCATGGCGACACGATGGTGCCGCTGCCGCGCTACTCGACGGTCTCCGGGATCCCGATCACGGAGCTTCTCCCGAAGGATCGGATCGACGCCATCGTCCAGCGCACGCGCGACGGCGGCATCGAGGTGGTCAATCTCCTGAAGAGCGGCAGCGCCTACTACGCCCCGGCCTCCTCGATCGTCCAGATGGTCGAGGCGATCCTCCTGGACAAGCACATGATCCTGCCGTGCGCCGTCTTCCTGAACGGCGAATACGGCTACCGCGACCTGTACCTGGGCGTGCCGGCACGTCTCGGCGCGAAGGGGATGGAGAAGGTCGTCGAGATCAAGCTCACCGCGGAGGAGAAGTCGGCGCTGGATCGCTCCGCGGCGGCGGTGAGGGAGCTGGTCGCGAAGCTGAAGTTCTGAGGCCCCGAAGACGCTAGTGATATGAGTGAGCCAGCGTCGCGACCATGTTCTGGAGCACGTGCACAAGCACGGGGAGGAACAGGCTCGCGGTTCGTTCGCGCAGATAGACGGCGAGCAAGCCGAACAGGGTGAAGACCACGAAGGTTTCGACGGGCACGACGTGTATGGCGGCGAACAGTGCCGAGCTCAGAATGCCCCCGATCCACCGGTTCGACAGACACGCGAACGTTTCGTACACGACCCCCCGATAGAGACATTCCTCGGCTGTCGCCCCCAGCACAATCCAGAGCAGTGCCAGGATCACCTTCCAGACGCTCGATAGATCGGTGAATTCCAGGTCCCGAGCTACGACAGGTATCTCGATTCGTCCGACCACCCAGGACACCCCTCGCATCGCGGCGTTCGAAATAACCCCATAGACAATCCAGAGAGCCACGATTGCGACCACCCCCAGGACAGGGCGACGCCCCACGGTGAAGATGCGCTGGATGGTTTCGCCGCGCAGACACGCCCAGAGTGTGATGATGGCGACGACCACCCCGGCCACCTTCCCACCGTTGATCCACAGACCCACCACGAAGTCGGTCGGGAGATCCAGCCATTCCGCAAGAGAGTTCGCGATTTCCGCGAATAGCGGGATGCTCCAGACAACGATCAAGAGGGAACAGGTCCTCGCCACGGACCATTGCTTTGAAAGGAGACGGGGACCGGAAATTCCGGACGAGATGCCGATGAGACGGGCGACGCCGAGGAGCGCAAGGACGAGAGCCAGCGCCCCTGCGCGCGTACCGAACTCTACCAGCCGACGAGACCATAAAGCGCCCAGCTCAGGGAGGAATTCCAGGGTGAGCGATCCAGGCCGGTCAAACGACCCACACGGTGCACGGCTTGATCGAAGAACGGGCTCAAAATGTACTTGTTGAGATCCCTGAGATCCAATTCTGCCGACCTGAGGACTTTGATTCCGGGCCGGCTCGGGTATTCCAGATCGCGGGGATAGTCGCGAATGATCTGCGTCAGCTCGGCGCGCGCGTCGTCGCGCTCTCCGCGCCACCGGTGAAGAACCGCGAGCTGATAGAGCGCCCAGGCCGTCTGAGGTGAATGGCCCGCCTCCTGGACGATCTGCTCCAGGGACGAAATCGCCTCCCGATCGCGGCCCATGGGAACGAGACAGTCGACGACTTTCCTGTCGATTGCCCGCCAGGTTTCGGGTGTCCCGGGGTATCGCGAGACGATCTCATCGTAGAGGACGATCGCGCGGGGGCACTCCGCGACCCCGTGGTAGGAGTTGGCAATGACGAGCATTGCCATGGCGCCCACGCGTGGCGCGGGCGGGTGGTCGGCGAGATCCCGGAGCTCGTTCCATGAGTGTTCTCGCAGACATGCCTGGATCAGCCGATAGCCCTTCTCAGAGACGTCAGTGTCCGGGAAATTCTGGACCAGGACCGCGCTGACTCGTACGGCACCACGGCAGTCGCGATAATCCTTGAGCGTCTGGGCCTGCTGAAGGAGCATGGCCGGATTCGAGGCCCTGGGTTCGCTCGCTGCCGCGGTCGGTCCGCCAAAAGAAGCCCATAGAACGGCCATGAAGAGGGTTCGCCGGAGCGACTTCCGACAAAGAAGCGATTTCACGTGCGGCCTATCTCTTTGGGATCGACGGCGGACCGGTGACCGGCTTGTCGGCCTTGTCTTCGGCGGGAGCCATGCCGAGGTCGGCGTCGGTGCTCGAGGCGATCTCGTCCACGATGCGGTCGATCGCCCGGTGGACGGCGTCGATGGTGCCGCGGGGACGGTTGGCGAGCACCGCGAACGCGAAGCTCCTTCCATCGTGGTTGGCGACGTAGCCTGCCAGCGTCAGGGCGGCCGCGATCCGGCCCGTCTTGGCGCGCACGCGCCGTCGCGATCCCTCGCCCCCGAAGCGCTCGTCGAGCGTGCCGTCGGCCCCGCCGATCGGCAGCGACGCCACGATCTCCGGCCCGATCTCGAAGTCGCCCCAGGTGCGCGCCAGCACCTCCGCCAGCAGCCGGGCGGTCACCCTGTCCTCGTCCGAGAGACCGGAACCGTCCACCAGCCTCACGTTGGCAAGATCGAGCCCGAGACCCGCGAGGTAATTGCGCACCACCTCCGCCCCGTGGGCCGATGTGCCCGGCGTCTCGACGAACTGGGCGCCGAGCGTCTTGAGGACCATCTCGGCCATGAAATTGTTGCTGTTCTTGTTCATGTCCCGCAGAAGGGCACCGAGAGGCCGGGACTCGTGCGTGTGCAGCTCGCGCGCCTTCTCGGGGACCGTCCCGACGGCGAGATTCCCCTTGATCTCGATGTGCTCGGCGCGCGCGATCTCGCGGAAGGCGGCCAGCGCGTAGAGCGCCGGATCCTCGACCGAGCGGTGGAACACCGCCGGGCCGCCGCCCCGGCGGATCGTCCCGCCCACGACCAGGGAGTTCTGCCCGTTCTCGAACGAGCGCGACACGGCGAGCGACGTCGGACCCGACGTCGTCGTCGCCCGGTTCAGCACCTGGAAGTAGGACGCGGCCGGCTCGAGCGTCAGGTCGGGGCGGGCGCCCAGGAGCGGGGAGGGATCGACGGTGACCGTCACGACGTTGAAGTTGCAGGACAACGCCCCGACCGGGGCGTTGTACCAGGAGTCGGCCGCGGGCGCGGGCCAGCCCGGTGGTCGACGCACCGCGTCGAAGTACGACTCGTCGGCGATCATGTCGCCTTCGACACGGCGCAGACCGAGCGACGCCAGCCTGCGGGCCATCAGCCACCACGACTCCCCGACGAGATCGGGCGCGCCCGAGCCCTGGATGTACAGGTTCCCCGCGACGCTTCCCGAACCGTCGATCGGGCCATCGGCGAAGATCCGTGTCTGATAGACGAACTCCGGCTTCAACAGCGCCAGCGCCGCCGCGCTGGTGAGAATCTTCAGCGTCGAGGCCGGCTGCGCCGGACGATCGGCGTTGCGCAGGAAGATCGGACGGCCGCCCGGCAGGAGCAGGACGGCGATCCCGGTGTCGTCGGGGCTGAGCGCGGGGGCGCGCACGAGCGGTGCGAGACGGTCGGCCAGCGGCACGGGGACCGCGGGCGTCTCGGCCGGCAGGGCGCGCTCGGCGGCCGGACGTTCGGTGGACGACGCGGACGACGCCATCGCGAGCAGCACGACGAGCAGCAACGAGAGCCGGCGGGCGTTCGCTGCACCGGGCGGCGCCGGAGGGCGCGTGCGAGGCGGCATTTGCGCGCGCATCGTAGCAGAGCATTAAACGCCTGTCAAAACAACGGTTTGACACGATCTCGGGCGGATGCTATATAGAGTCGCCGCCGGAACAGGACTTGGATTCGGCGCGGCGAACGGTGAGAATCTCCGGGTGAAAATCCACGAGTATCAGGCGAAGCAGATCCTGAGACGATTCGGGATCGATGTGCCGAAGGGCGACGTGGCCTTCAGTCCGAAGGAGGCCCAGGCGATCGCCTCCCGGCTCGGCGGTCGCTCGGTCATCAAGGCCCAGATCCACGCCGGCGGGCGCGGCAAGGGCGGGGGCGTCCGGATCGCCGCCTATGCCGAGGAGGCCGAGCGCCTGGCGCGCCAGATGATCGGCATGAACCTGGTGACGCCGCAGACCGGCCCGCGCGGCCGGAAGGTGCGGCGGCTCCTGATCGAAGAGCCGGTCGACATCTCCCGCGAGATCTATCTCGCGGTGACGCTCGATCGCGCGCGGTCGGTCCCGGCGCTGATGGCGTCGGGCCAGGGCGGCATGGAGATCGAGGAGCTGGCCCGGCGCGACCCGAAGGCGATCCGGGTCGAGCCGATCGAACCGGTGCCCGGCTTCCGGTCGTACCAGGCGCGCCGCGTCGCCTACGGGCTCGGGTTGTCGGGCGACCAGGTGACGCGCGCGACCCGGCTGATGCAGGCGCTCCTGCGCGCCTACCAGGAAACGGACGCCTCCCTGGTCGAGATCAATCCGCTGGTCCTCACGGCCCAGGGCGCGTTCGTGGCGCTCGACGCGAAGATGACCTTCGACGACAACGCGCTCTTCCGGCGTCCGGAGATTCGCGAGCTGCGCGACCCGGACGAGGAGGAGCCGCTCGAGGTCGAGGCCTCGGCGCACGGGCTCAATTACGTCAAGCTGCAGGGGAACATCGGTTGCATGGTGAACGGCGCCGGGCTGGCCATGGCGACCATGGACATCATCAAGCTCGTCGGCGGGGAGCCGGCGAACTTCCTGGACGTGGGCGGCGGCGCGACGTCCGATCAGGTCGCCTCCGCCTTCCGGATCCTCCTGGCGGACCCGAGCGTCAAGGGTGTGCTGATCAACATCTTCGGCGGCATCCTGCGCGGCGATGTCCTGGCGCGCGGCCTGGTCGAGGCGATTAGGAAGGTCGACGTGCGCGTGCCGGTGGTGGTGCGGCTGGAGGGCACGAACGTCGAGGAGGGTCGGCAGATCCTGAAAGGCTCCGGTCTCGACTTCACCCTGGCCGACGGGATGCTGGACGCGGCGCGCAAGGTCGTCGCGCTGGCGGGGGCACGATGAGCATCCTCGTCGACCGGGACACGCGGGTCGTGATCCAGGGGATCACGGGTCGCGAGGGGACGTTCCACGCGCGCGGCTGCCGCGAGTACGGGACCAAGATCGTGGCGGGCGTCACGCCCGGTCGGGGCGGGACGATCCACGAGGAAGTGCCGGTCTTCGATACGGTCCGGGAGGCGGTTCACGAGACCGGCGCCGAGGTGTCGCTCATCTTCGTCCCGCCCGCCTCGGCCGCCGACGCCATCCTCGAGTCCGCGGACGCCGGTGTGAGGCTGTCGGTCTGCATCACCGAGGGTATCCCGACGTCGGACATGGTGGTCGTCCGGGCCGCCCTGCGCGACGGCGGCATGCGTCTGATCGGCCCGAACTGCCCGGGTCTCATCTCCCCGGGCAAGTGCAAGGTCGGCATCATGCCCGGATACATCCACAAGACCGGCCCGGTGGGCGTCCTGTCGCGCAGCGGGACGCTGACCTACGAGGCGGTCGCCCAGCTGACGCGTCGCGGCATCGGCCAGAGCACCTGCATCGGGATCGGGGGCGATCCGATCATCGGGACGACCTTCGTGGACGCCTTGAAGCTGTTCCGCGACGACGATGAGACGCGGGCCATCGTCCTGATCGGCGAGATCGGCGGCGGCGCCGAGGAGGAGGCGGCGCGTTGGGCCGCCACCGAGATGAACAAACCGATGGTGGCGTTCGTGGCGGGGCAGACGGCTCCGCCCGGCCGTCGGATGGGGCACGCGGGGGCGATCATCGCGGGGGGGCACGGGACAGCGGCCGAGAAGATGGCCGCGCTGCAGGAGTGCGGCGTGCGCGTGCTGGCGAGCCCAGCCGAGATCGGCGAGGCCGTTGAAGCCGTGCTCAAGGAAGCGACCCGCTCCGGCGGGGCCAGGGGGCGGGGATGAACGAGAGGACGCTGTCGATCGTGAAGCCGGACGGGGTGGCCGCGAACGTCATCGGCGAGGTGGTGCGTCGCTTCGAGGCCGCGGGCCTGCGGGTCGCCGCCCTCAAGATGATCCGCCTCGGACGCCAGGAGGCGGAGGCGTTCTATCACGTCCACCGGGAGCGTCCGTTCTTCCCCTCGCTCGTGGCGTTCATGTCGTCGGGTCCGATCGTGCCGATGGTGCTCGAGGGCGACGACGCCATCGCGCGGGTTCGCGCCATCATGGGCGCCACCGATCCGGCCAAGGCCGCCCCCGGCACCCTCCGCAAGGATTTCGCCTCGTCGATCGAACGGAACATCGTGCACGGCTCCGACGGTCCGGCGACTGCGGCCTTCGAAATCGGCTTTTTCTTCGGCGCCCTCGACATACCCACACGCTGAATGCGCGACATCCTGCGTCTTCTGCGCTACGTGCGGCCGTACTTCGGGCGCCTGCTCGCGGCGGCGGTCTCTTCGGCGCTGATCTCGCTGGTCTATCTCGGTCTCCTGGTTCTCATCCAGCCGATCCTGGAGCTGTTCTTCCCAGGGGCCTCGACCCTGACGGGTTCGGGCGCGGGAAAGCTCCTGCCATTCGACAGGCTCGGCAAGCTTCTCGGTTTCGGGGCGAGCCTGGCTCCCGGCTCGTCGTTCGCCCACTGGCTCAACGAGGGAACGAGCAGCCGGATCGCCCTGGTCGCCGTCCTGATCGTGATCCTCTTCGTGTTCAAGGGGATCTTCACCTATCTGGGATCGTATCTGACGCGCTGGGCCGGTCTGCAGGCGGTGCGGGATCTCCGGGCCGATCTCTACGCGCGCATCCAGAGGCAGTCGCTGGCGTTCTTCTCCGATCACCCGACCGGCAGCCTGATCTCCCGCGTGGTGAGCGACATCGGTCGCCTGCAGCGTCTGGCCTCGGACAACCTGGCGGAGGTGTTCCGGCTGGGAGCGATCGTCATCGGTCAGGCGGCCTGGCTGTTCTACATCAACTGGCGGCTCGCTTCCTTCTGCCTGATCCTCCTGCCGCTCGTCGTCTACCCCGTGGTGCGTCTTGGGGCGCGGCTGAAGGCGACGAGCCGCCGCAGCCAGGAGCGCATGGGCGAGGCCGTCGATGTGATGAAGGAGGGGATCACCGGGACCCGCGTCGTGCAGGGTTTCGGGATGGAGGATTTCGAGATCGGTCGCTTCCGCAAGGCGCTCGATCGGATCCAGAGCGCCGAGATGCGCGCGGCGCGTCTGGTCTCGCTGACCTCACCCGTCCTGGAGCTGGTCGGCGCCATCGGGGCGTCGATCCTGCTGCTGTACGCCCTGCTGCGTATCCATGCCGGGCGGCTGACCTCCGGGGAGGTCCTGACGTTCATCGCCGCGCTCTTCATGATCTACTCCTCGATCAAGAACCTCGTCAAGATCAACAACGACGTGCAGCAATCGATGGCGGCGGCCCAGCGGGTGTTCCAGCTCATGGATCTCCCGAACCACATCCGCGAGAAGCCGGACGCCGCCGATCTCGGCCCGTTCCGCGACCGGATCGAGTTCAGGGACGTCCACTTCGCGTACGGCAAGGCGCCGGTCCTGCGGGGCATCGACCTGGTGGTGCCCGCCGGAACGGTGGTGGCCCTCGTCGGCTCGAGCGGCGCCGGCAAATCGACGCTTGTGAACCTGCTGCCGCGCTTCTACGACGCGACCCAGGGCGCCGTGCTCATCGACGGGCGCGACGTGCGTGACGCGACGCTGGTCTCGCTGCGCCGGCAGATCGGGATTGTCACCCAGGAAGTCATCCTGTTCGACGACACCGTCCGCAACAACATCGCCTACGGACGGGCCGACGTGCCGATGGAGACGGTGGCCGCGGCGGCGCGCGCGGCGCACGCAGAGGCGTTCATCGAGTCGCTGCCGCGTGGCTACGACACGGCCCTGGGAGAGGCGGGACACCGGCTGTCCCTCGGGCAGCGGCAGCGAATCTCGATCGCCCGCGCCATCGTCAAGGATTCGCCCATCCTCATCCTGGACGAGGCGACCTCGTCGCTCGACATGGAGTCGGAGGCCGAGGTGCAGGGCGCGCTCCAGAACCTGATGACCGGCCGGACCGTGTTCGTGATCGCGCATCGCCTGTCGACGGTGCGCCGGGCCGACGTCATCCTGGTCCTGGACGCGGGTCGTCTCGTCGAGCGCGGCACGCATCCGGAGCTCCTGGCGCGCAAGGGGCTGTACGCGCGGCTGCACGCCCTGCAGTTCCGCGACGATCGGCCGGCCCCGGAGGCGTCCGTTCTCTAGGAAGCTGGGAGCGACGAACGCATGTCCCTGGTGGTCCGGATCTTCCGAAGCGACAGAAGCTGCCTGCTCCTGCTCTTCCTTCTCGGTCTCGCGTTGTTCGCCACGAGCCTGGGCGCGCACGATCTGTGGGCTCCCGACGAGCCGGATATCGGCGAGGTCGTGCGCGAAATCCACCTCAGCGGCTCGTGGGCGGTGTTGCGCGACAACGGTCAGCTCTACTTCGAGAAGCCTCCTCTCTACCCCTGGCTGGCGGCGCTGTTCTCGCTCCCCGCGGGGAGGCCGACCGAACTGGCTTTGCGCCTGCCGTCGAGCCTCGCCGGGCTTCTCGGTCTGGTGGCGATCTTCTTTCTTGGCCGGGAGCTGTTCGGGCGCCGGACGGGCGCGCTCGCGGCGGTGATCCTGGCGACGACGTACGGCTATTTCATGGAGGCCCGCTGGGCCCACCCCGACATGCTCTGGACCTTCTGGCTCCTGCTCGCGTGCGTCGGCTTTCACCGGGCGTACCGGGCCGATCCGCGCTGGATGGTCGTCTTCTACCTGTCGATCGGTCTGGCCAACCTCACCAAAGGGCCGCATGGTCTGCTGATCCCGCTGCTCGCCGTGCTGGTGTTCCTGGCCTCCTCGCGCGACCTCGCCTTCGTGCGGCGCATGGGTCTGCCCTGGGGCCTGCCGCTGGCGCTGCTTCCGGTCGGGTTGTGGGTCGTCGCCTACCGCAGCACCGGCGAGTCGTTCCCGGTCGATGCGCTCGTGCTGCGTCTGGCGCACCGTTTCACGCGTGGAGAGCACCACGCCCAGCCGTTCTACCATGTCCTGATCAGCCTGCCGATCGAGTTTTTTCCGTGGGTGCTCCTCCTGCCGCAGGCGCTCTGGCAGACATTCCCCCGCTCGGGGGCGCGCCCGGACCGGGACAACGCCTATGTCTACTCGTGGGTCCTGGTCATCTTCGCCGTCTTCGCCGCATCGGTCGAGAAGCGAGGCGTCTACCTGCTGCCGTTGCTGCCGCTTCTCGCTCTGCTGGTGGCGCGCACGTGGGACCTCGCCCTGATGGGCTGGGATCCTTCGCCGGTCGGCCGCCCCATCGCCTGGGCGCTCGGGATCGCCCTGCTGGTGACGGGGGGAGGCGCCGCGTTCGCGATCCCGAGGCTCGCGCGCGAGGCCCCCGATCTGGTGCGCCCCGCCGCCGTGCTTGCGGCGGTGGCGGCGATCGGGCTGATCACGGCGCTGGCCGTGCAACGGCGCCTCGGCGGGGGTCCCGCGCTGGGCGCGTTCAGCGCCACGCTGGCGGTCGTTTACCTGATCATCGCGGTGCACGTATTGCCGGCGCTCGATCACCACAAGTCGGCGCGCCTCTTCAGCGAGCGGGTCGCGACGGCGGTCGGCGAAGCGCCGCTGGCGATGTACCCGGACTACCATCCCACCTATGTCTATTACACGCGACGATTCATCCCGGTCCTGCGTGACCGCGACGCTCTGCGGCGTTTCCTCGCCGCCGGACGGGCCTACTGTCTGATCGAGGAGGACGTCTACGCGGCGGAGCGGCGCGCGCTCGAGCCGGGCGTCTCGATCATCGACCGCCAGTCGATCGGACACCGGGACATGCTTCTCATCGAAGGAGGCGTCGGTTCCGGGAGCGGACCTCCCGGGGGAAGGGGCGGAACATGAGACGGACTCGACCTGTGTGGTGTCTGGCGATCCTGAGCCTGCCGATCGGGCTCGCTCTCGACGGTGGATCGACGGCCTGGTCGGCCGAAACGCCGGCGCCGGCGGAGGCCGCCGGGGCGGAGACGCCCGCGGTCCCGGCGGGACCGACCGCCGAGGCGCCGCCCGGCCAGCGGCATCTCCGCCCGGACACGCCCCTCGCATGGGGCCAGGTCGGACGTGATGCACGCTACGTGTTCGGCCGTCCCGCGCATCTCGACCGCGCCGGCTGGCTGAAGCTGGGCGCCGTGGTCGGCACGGGGGCCGCTCTCTATCTGGTGCGCAAGGACATCCGCGACGCCGTGCAGCGGAACCGCACCGACTCGCGGGATCGCTTCCTCGACGATGCGCGCAACATGGGGAAGCTCGGGACACCCCTGGCGGCCGCCCTGGGCTTCTATATCTCCGGCCTGGCGCGCCACTCGGACTACGACACGGAGACGGCGTCGCTCATCCTGGAGAATCTCGTCTTCGCTAGCGCCATCTCCGGCGTCACGCAGAAAGTCATCGCGACCGACCGACCCGAGACCGGGGACCGGATCCGGTACTTCAGCTCGAACGGCCACAGCGTCTCCGGTGACGTGACGGTTGCCGCCTCGGTGCTCGCGCCGATCATCGACCGGCACCTCGCGATCGAGGCTGACAACGGACGCGGTGTCCGCTTCTGGAAGCGCTTCGGAGCCTGGACGCTCTACGGCACGGCGGGGCTGACGGCGCTGCAGAGGATGGATCGTGACCGGCATTGGGCGCCGGATGTCTTCCTGGGGTACGCCAACGGCCTGGGAATCGGGCGTCTCCTGGTCGACTCGCACAGGGGCGGCCGCACATGGCGGGCGCGGCGCGGGACAGCGGAGGAGGCCGGCGGCGGGGACAGACGCGTGGCGTTCGACTTCGGGCCCGGGGTGATGCGGCTGAGCTGGAGATAGGGTGCGGCTCCTGTGCGTCCTCAACGGCGGGGTCGACCACCCGAGCAGCCGTTTGCGGATCCTGCAGCACCTCGAACACCTCCGCGGGCGCGGCGTCGAGCCGGACGTGTTCGTGGCGAAGGGAACGCGCGCGGTCGATCTCGCGGATCTGGCGCGCCGCACCCGGCGCTCCGATGCGGTCCTGGTGCAGAAGAAGCTGTTCTCCCCCTGGAAGATACCGCTGCTGTTCGGGTCGGCGCCGCTGCTCTTCGATCTCGACGATGCGGTCTTCGCCGTGGGGCCCGACGAGCGCGATCGATTCGGCGAGGAGCGCGCCGAGACGCGCGCCCAGGCGCGCCGCAGGCGACTCTCCGCCGTGCTGAGACGGAGCCGCCGGGTGATCGCCGGCAACCGCTTCCTGGCGGAGTATGTCTCGCGCTACGCGAGCGACGTCGCGGTCCTTCCCACGGGCGTCGACCTGAGATCCTTTCCCGACGACGCGGTCGGACGGGCGCGCCAGACCCGGGCCGCCGCCGGCGCGCAGCGCATCGGCTGGCTCGGAAGCCGGCCCAGCCTGCGGTATCTCGGAGTCCTCGCCGAGCCGCTGCGCCGGCTGTGCGAGGGCAGACCGCGGCTGCGATTCGTTCAAGTGTGCAACGCCTTCGTCGATCTGCCGGGAGTCCCGACGGAGAAGATCACCTGGAGCCCGGGCGGCGAGGCGGCCGCCCTGCTGGGGCTCGACATCGGCGTCATGCCGCTCGACGAGAGCCTGTTCTCGCAGGGCAAGTGCGGTCTCAAGATTCTCATGTATCACGCCGCGGGGCTGCCGGTGGTCTGCACCCCGGTCGGGGCCAACCGCGAGCTGGTGGAGGACGGGCGTTCCGGGCTGTACGCGACGACCTCCGACGACTGGTTCGACCGACTGGGCCGGCTCCTGGACGATCCCTCGCTCAGGGCGGCGCTGGGCGAGCGCGGGCGGAACGCGACGCTGAAGGATTACGAGGCGGGCGCCATCGGCTCCCGGCTCGCGGATCTGGTGAAGGGTGCGGTCGGTCCCGCGCGCTCCTAGGACAGCCCCTTCCAGATCAGGAGAGCGAGGGCCAGTGCGACACCGGTGGCGACGAGCGGCTCCTGGTTGCGCACCATCAGACGGAAGGACCAGGGGTCGCGGGCGCCCGCGTACCGCCGCCCGGTGGGGAACAGCACCGGGACGCTGGCCCGGTACGCCTCGAACGCGCTCCCGTGAAGCCGGGCGAGGCGGCCGCCCTCGACGCGCAACTTGCGCGGAATGTAGTAGAGGAAGAAGACGGCGTACCCGGCCACCAGCGCGACGAGGTTGAGATGGCCCGGCGTGCGGGCGGAGATGGCGAGACCCGTGAGGATCAGCAGACGACCGAGGTAGAGGGGGTTCTGCGTGTAGGCGTAGGGGCCGGAGGTGATCAGGCGGACTGATTTCGTCAGGTGACCGGCCGCCCACAGGCGCACGGCTTCGCCGCCGAGCGCGAGCACGGCCCCGATCGCGATCAGGGCCGGAGTAGGGCGGGACGCCCAGAGCAGTCCCGCGATGAACAGATAGACCAGCGCCAGTCGGATTCCGCCGAGGATGCGGCTGCGGCGCGCGACCCGGGAATCCCCGGGGGAGGCATCGGGCGTCATGAGGGAAACGGCATCCTAATGAACACGCGCGGCACTGTCAACGCGACCACGACGCGCTGGCCCGGGTACCTGCTCCTGACGGCCGCCGGACTCGTGATCTTCTTCTGGCGCCTCGGCTCGCACGATCTGTGGCCGCCCGACGAGCCACGCTTCGCGCTGGTCGCCAGGGAGATGTGGGTCCGCGGCGATTATTCCGTCCTGTCGCTCAACAATCATCTCTACACCGACAAGCCGCCGCTGTTCTTCTGGGCGATCAACCTCTTCGGCCGGCTGTTCGGCGGAATCGACGAGTGGGCCGCGCGCCTGCCCTCGGCGGTCGCGACCCTTCTGGCTCTGCTTCTGATCGGAACGCTCGGTGAATGGCTCTACGACCGGCGGACGGGACTCGTCGCCGCGCTCGTGTTCGCGACCTCGCTGCAGATCGTCGAGCGCGGACGGTGGGCCTCCATCGACATGACGCTGAACCTGTTCGTCCTGTCGGCCATTCTCCTTCTCTGGCGAGGATGCGTGCGGCCGGAACGACGGATGACGTGCTTCGCGTGGGCCTGGGTGATGATGGGTCTGGCCACTCTGGCCAAGGGGCCGGTCGGCCTGATCCTGCCGATCATCGCGGTGGTTCCCTCGCTCCTCATCGAACGTGATGCCACGACCGCCAGGCGTCTCTTCTCGCCGGTCGGCATCGCGCTCTACCTCCTGGTCACGCTGTCGTGGTTCGGCGTGTTCGCCTGGAGGCTGGGCACGCGCTACGCCCTGTGGGTCCTGATGCATCAGAACGTCGAGCGCTACGTCGGCGCATGGAATTCCACCCACCCCGTCTGGTATTACCTGTGGCGCTTCCCGGTCGGATTCTTCCCCTGGATCGTGTTCCTGCCGTGGAGCGTCGCGCAGGCGTTCTCGGCCGGGGAGCGGGGGAGCAGGCGCTCCGCGCTCTTCCTGGTCACCTGGATCGGGGCGATCCTTCTGTTTTTCTCCTTCTCCACCGGCAAGCGGGGCGTGTATATCATTCCGCTCTACCCGGCGGCGGCGATCCTGGTGGGGCGTCTTCTGACGCGCGCCTCTGCGGTCGCGCCGCGAGTGGCGGGGCAGGATGTCCCTGCCGGCGGCGACGATGACGCGCGGCGGCTGCTGCGCGTGGCGCTGCGTCTGTGGAGCGCGGTCTGTCTCGTGCTCGCGGCGGCGCTCCCCCTGGCGGCCCGACGCCACTACCCCGATCTCGTGTCCCTGGCGGCGGCTCTCGGTGCCCTGTTCGCCGCAGGAGCGATCACCGCCGCGGTGCTGGAACACCGGGGACGGACAGGGGCCGGCGTCGCGGCCCTGATCGGGTCGCTGGCGCTGATCGTCCTTGTATCGACGGAGACGCTGCTTCCCTGGGCGAACCGGCGCGGCAATATCAGGGAGTTCGCGGAAGAGGTGCGGGCGCGACTCCCGCCCGGGGCGGTGTTCGCGACCACGGAGCAGAAACGCGACGACTGGGTCTTCTACACCGGGCATTTCGCGGAAGAGGCGGACACGCCGCGGGCCGTGGTCGATTATCTGTCGCGTGACGGGCCGCGCGTTCTTCTCATCGAGGACGAAATCCTGAATCAGACCGACGTCACGGCCATCCCGGGCGTGGTCGAGCTCCTTCGGGGGACCGTCGCCGGTCAGGGGTATCACCTCCTGCGGAAGGAAGCGGCGCGGTGAGGTGGCTGGCGCTCGCGGCGGGGGCGCTGTTCGCGATGCTCGCCGTGGTCGTCCTCTGGGACCTCGATGTCATCGATCCGCCCGAGGGCGTGACGTCGACGATCGGGGCGCTCTCGGCGCTCTATCCCCAATCGATCCATGACGCGGCGATCGAGCGGATCCCGTGCCCGCCGCTCCGGCACGTCCGGCTCTATGTCGTCTGCACGGCCGGCTGCGAGGAGACCTGGGTCATCGTCGGGGTGCGCGGGCTGCGGCCCGACAATCTGGCCAACCCCGGGCGGGTCCCGCCGCAGCCGGTGGAGGAGTCCCGCCAGCGCATCGCGGCGGCGGTGGCCTCGGAGGCGCTGAGCCTCGACCGGGAGGAGGCGCGCGAGATGATCGGCTGCTATCTCCGCCTCGAAGGCCTCCTGCCCGAGCTCGTCCTGACGCCGGCGGATGTCGTGGCTCTCGAGAGCGCGCGGGGCAACGACGATGAGATGAGGCGACTGGCGGAAGGGCTGGACGCCCCGGACGCGCTGTCCCGTATCGACCCCCAGGACACGGGGGATGGGTTCCGCGCCCACCTGCTGTACTGGGACACCGCGCGGCCCGGCCGGCCGGTGCTCGAGATCGACTTCGTTCTCGAGACGAACGGCGTCGTCCGCTCCCTCGACGCCCGGCCGTCGGTCAGAGGCGGTACTGCTTCCGGTAGTACTCCAGGTACTCCCCGGTCTTGATCGGCTGCCACCAGGCGCGGTTGTCCGCATACCAGGAGATCGTCTGGGCGATCCCGCGCTCGAACGGCATGCGGGGCGTCCAGCCCAGGGCGCGAACCTTCGAGCAGTCGAGGGCGTACCGCCGATCGTGGCCGGGGCGGTCCTGGACGTAGCGCACCAGGCTGCGTGGCTTGCGCAAGCGATCGAGGATCAGCTCGGTGATCTCGATGTTGCGGCGCTCGTTGCCGCCCCCGATGTTGTAGACCTCCCCCGGCGTCCCCTTGTCCAAGATGACGTCGAGCGCCTCGCAGTGGTCGGTCACGTACAGCCAGTCGCGCACGTTCTCCCCGTCGCCGTACAGGGGAAGCGGCTGGTCCTCGAGGGCGTTGGTCACGAACAGCGGAATCACCTTCTCCGGGTACTGGCGCGGGCCGTAGTTGTTGGAGGCGCGGCTGATGAACACCGGCATTCCGTACGTGGCGAAATACGAGTACGCCAGACGATCGGCCGCGGCCTTGCTGGCGGAGTACGGGTTGCGCGGCATCAACGCGTCGGTCTCGCGGCTCCTCCCCTGCGCCACGCTGCCGTACACCTCGTCGGTCGAGATTTGCACGAACGCCTGGACTCCGCGGGCCCGGGCGGCCTCGAGCAGGGTGTACGTCCCGTACACGTCGGTGCGGATGAACCCCTCCGGCTCGCCGATCGAGCGGTCGACGTGGGTCTCCGCCGCAAAATTGAACAGGTAGTCGACCCCGCCGTCCATGGCGGCGTCGACGTCGCCGCGCGAGGCGACGTCGCCGCGCAGGAAGCGATAGCGGGGATGCCCCTGCAGATCCTCGAGATTCGCGAGATTGCCGGCGTAAGTCAGCTTGTCGAGGACCGTCACCCGCCAGTCGGGGTGGGCGGTGAGGGCGTGATGCACGTGGTGCGAGCCGATGAATCCGGCGCCGCCCGTGATCAGGACGCGCGTCACGAGTCAGCCGATCCGCGCCGTGAGCTTCTCGATCATCTTCTCGCGTACCAGCTGATTGGCGCGGAAGAGCGACTCGAAGGTCCCGGCGTCGGTCCACCATCCTTCGAGCACGTCGTGCTCCAGCTCGCCGCGCTCCAGGTAGGCGTTGTTGACGTCGGTGATCTCCAGCTCGCCCCGGCCCGATGGCTGGAGGGTCGAGATGATGTCGAACACGGTCGCGTCGTACATGTAGACGCCGATGACCGCGTAGCTCGACTGCGGCGATTTCGGTTTCTCCTCGATGCGGACGATCCTCCCGTCACGCAGGATCGGCACTCCGAAGCGGCCGGGATCGGGCACCGTCTTGAGCAGCAGGCGCGCCCCCTTCGGCTGCGAGCGGAAGGCATCGACCGATCGGGCGATGCTCCCCTCGACGATGTTGTCACCGAGGATCACCACGAGCTTGTCGCCGTCGGCGAAGTGCCGCGCCAAACCCAGGGCGTCGGCGATCCCGCCCTCGCCCTCCTGATAGGTGTAGGCGATGTCTTCCAGGCCGAACTCGCGGCCGTTCCCGAGCAGACGCAGGAACTCGCCGGCGTGGTTGCCGCCGGTCACGATGAGGATGTCGCGGATGCCGGCCTCCACCAGCGTCGTGAGCGGGTAATAGATCATCGGGCGGTCGTAGATCGGCAGGAGATGCTTGTTGGTGATCTTCGTCAGCGGGTGCAGCCGTGTTCCCAGTCCTCCGGCCAGGATGACGCCCTTCATGCCTACTTCTCCTTGAGCGCCCAGTCGTAGGGGACATCCGGGCTGTGCGGGTCGACGCGGTACTCGTCGGGCGCGTCGTACCGGTACGGCTCGGTCGGCAGGTTCAGCATGATCGCCTCTTCCGTGCCGATCGCCTTGAAGCCATGCAGCACGAGCCTGGGGATCTGCAGGAGCATCGGCTGGTGGACGCCGAGGAAGAACTCGTTGATCTGGCCGCGCGTCGGCGATTCCTCGCGGTCGTCGTAGAGGACGACCTTGAACATCCCCCTCACGCCGATGAAATTGTCGATCTGCACCTTGTGGTAGTGCCAGCCCTTGATCACGCCCGGATAGGCCGTGGTGATGTACGCCTGGCCGAACTTGACGAAGAGATCGTCGTCGCAGCGCAGCGTCTCCATGAGACGACCCCGTTCGTCGGGAATCACCTTGAGCGTCTTGGTGCGAACATCCTTGATCATGACTGTGGGCGGCTCCGAGGGCGGGATTATATCAGGGCTGTCGCCTTCCCGGCCCGCGCGAACGCGGCCGGCGGCCAAGCCCCGCCAGCCGCTTCAGCCAGCCCCCGATCCGGTACAACCCCCGGCGCTGCGGGACGGGAACACGCGACCCGGGAAGCAGCCGGCGCCGCAGCTTGGCGGCGGAACGCCGATCGGCGCGGCACATCTGCCGGTGCAGAAAGCGGGTCAGCGCCGGGGCGCCCGCCGTGACGACGAGGGCGGTGGAGAAATCGACCAGGAACGGATCGCCGGCGGGACCCCGCAGGACATCGTGCCGGTGTAAATCCCCGTGGGCCACTCCGCGCGCGTGAATCTCATCCAGGATCGCGTCCAGATGATCGAAGAACGATTCCGGCAGGTCGCCGGGACGCAGCGACGCGAGACTGGGACCGGGGACGTACTCGAGCGCGATCGCCTGCCGATCGATCCGGCCGAGGAACGAAGGCATGCCGCGCACTCCTGCGAGCGCCTCGTAGGCGCGGGCCTCCCGATCGAGCTGCCAGGGCCCCAGGATCAGGCGCACGGGCCAGGGTCGCTCCGCGACATCCTTCACGACCACGGGGCGGTCTTCGAACGTGACGACATCGACGGTCGCCTTGGTGACGTTGCGGCCGCCGTGCAGCCGCCGACGGGTGAGTGAGGCGAGACGCTCGCGGGTCAGCACGCGGCCGGGGAGGCGCCGGAGACGAACCCGGCGGTCGTGATGACGCGACGGTGCGTGGCGGCCATGTCCGGGGCCCTGCAGGGGCTATGGTAAGATGACTCTTCTGCTGCGCCACCGGAGAATAGCACAGGAGCGCCGATGGCCGAGACGCTCGAAGCGACCGCCGCGAATCCCGTGTCCATCCAGATCATCCGCCAGGGCGGGTGGGCGAAACCCGACATCAAGAGCGTGGTGTACGGGGACGACCGGGCCATCCTGAAGGATTTCAGCGACAAATCCTGGCTGGTGCGGCTTCTCGGCCGTCACCAGGTGGTGCGCGAGATGCGCGCGCTGCGGAGGCTGCAGGGTCTCGCCGGCATACCGAAGTGCTACGGAGAGGCCGGGCGCCTCGGCATCCTGATGGAGCCGATGGAAGGGGAACGGATCACCCGCTGGTGCCGGGCGAGACGCGCGGAAGCCGGACCGATGTTCGCGCGATTGGCGGATCTGGTGCGCCAGATCCACGCCCGCGGCGTGACGCACATCGACCTCCGCAAGCGCGACAACATCCTGATCACGCGTGACGGCCTCCCGTGCATCATCGACTTCAACGCCTCGTTTTGCTTCGACCCGGCGAGTCTCGGCGCGCGGATTCTGTTCCCGATCCTGCGTCGCATCGACGACTCGGCCCTCCTCAAATGGAAGTCGCGCCTGGCCCCCGACCTGCTCACGCGGCAGGAGGCGGACCGACACCGGTTCATGAGCCGGCTGCGGCGTCTCTGGATCTTCAATTAGCGTGAGCGGCTCTCCGGTCCCGCGCGTCGGCACCACCCTGGTCATCCCGGTGTACAACGAACGGGACAATCTCGCCCCGCTGCACGGCGAGCTCGGGGCCGCGATGGCGGCGCTTGTCGATCCCTACGAGATCCTGTTCGTGGACGATGGCAGCACGGACGGGAGCGCCGAGGTGCTCCGCCGGATGCGTTCGGCGGACCCCCACGTGCGCGTGCTGACCCTGGCGCGCAATGCCGGGCAGTCCGCCGCCATGGACGCCGGATTCAAGGGGGCCCGCGGGGAGGTCATCGTGACCCTCGATGCGGATCTCCAGAACGACCCCGCCGATATCCCCCGGCTGATCGCGGCGCTCCACGGCTGGGACGCGGTCGTGGGGGTGCGACAGAACCGTCAGGACAATCTGGTGCGGCGCGTGTCCTCGCGCGTGGCGAACTACGTGAGGAATCGTCTGAGCGACGAGACGATCGCCGATACCGGCTGCTCCCTGAAGGCGTTCCGCCGCTCGGCGCTGTCGCGACTCGTGCTGTACGACGGCATGCACCGCTTCCTGCCGACGTTGCTGAGGATGGAGGGGTTTCGCGTGCAGGAGATCCCGGTCGGCCACCGGCCGCGCCGGCATGGCGATTCGAAATACGGCATCGGCAACCGGCTCCTGCCGTCGTTCATGGACCTGCTGGCGGTGCGCTGGATGAAGCGGCGCAAGCTGCGCTACGAGGTGAAGGATGACATTTGAGCGCCTGCTGCATGTGAACGGATGGGTGGTCTTCGGCATGCTCGGGCAGATCCTCTTCGGACTGCGCTTCGTCGTGCAGTGGCTCGCCTCGGAGCGTCGCAAGGAGACCACCGTCCCGGTGGCGTTCTGGTATCTGAGCCTCGCGGGCAGTCTGATCCTGTTCGTCTACGCGTTCTGGTACCGGCAGGACATCGTGATCACGATCGGGCAATCCGCCGGTGTCCTGATCTACGTGCGCAACCTGATGCTCATCCGGCGGCCTCCGGGTCAGCGGGCGGGCGAGGCGGGGGCGTAATAGCCCGACCGCGCCTGGACCTCCAGTTCGGGGTTCTTCGTCTTCAGGCTGATGCTCCTCCAGCGGCCGTCGCGGGCGCTTTTGGACGGCGTGTAGCCGAGGGCGTACTGGCTCTTGAGGTCGAGGGCGATCTGACGATAGACACCCGAGAGCTGTCCGGGTCGCTCCGGATAGTACGACCGCCCACCGCTGGTGCGGGCCAGCTGGTCCAGGATCTCCTTGAGGCTGCGCTCGTGCCGCAGATCCATCTCCGTGTCCAGATGCGCTCCGAGCCCGATGGCGTACACCGCGACCTCGGAGCGGTGCGCCCTCTCCAGCGCCTCCTCGAACAGGTGCAGGCTGCCCGGCTCATTGTCGGTCAGCGCCTGGTCGCGGCCGTCCGACAGGAGCACGATGACGCGACGACCCTCCAGCCCCGCCAGCCGGTCGGCCGTGCGGTACAGGGCGTCGTACAGCGCGGTGCCCCCGCGCGCCTCGATCGACTCGATCGCCTTCTTCACCGGTCCGCGGTCCGCGACCGGCTCCATCGAGCCTTGCAGATCATCGTTGAAGGAGAGGATCATCAACCGGTCCTCCGGGTCCATGCTTCCGACGAACTCCTCCGCCGCCTTGCGCGCCAGCTGGATCTTCCCCCCCAGGTTCATGCTGTTGCTCGCGTCGACGAGCAGGGCGACGGTGATCGGCACCTTGGCGGAGGTGAAGTGGGTCAGCGTCTGCGGCACCCCGTCCTCGAGCAGGATGAAATCGTCCCGCGCGAGATCCAGGACAGGGCTCCCCTTGCGATCGCGGACCGTGGCGTAGACGTTGACCAGACGGACTTCCTCGTACTGCCCGACGCGCAGCGGACGGGCGACCAGGGTCGTTTCGCCGCTGCGGCCGAGCGTGTCCGTCGCCACGGCCCGCAGCGTGACGCGCGTGAAGCCGGTGCCGGCGTCCCAGGTCACGGTGAAGGGGGGACGTTCGAAGCTGCTGAGCAGCACGTCGTCGGCGTAGACCTCGACGCGCACAATCCGGGAGTCCGGGGAGGTCGTCGCGTCCACCGTGATGCGTGTCGGTCCGAGGATGAGACCCGGAGGAGCGGGCTCCAGGAACCGGACCGCGACCGGTCCCGTCGTCGCCGGCGGAGGCGTGGGCGCGGCGGCCGGGGCCAGGAACGCGGCGATCAATAGGATCGGGCGAAATAGACCCATCGCTTGGACGGTCGGCCGCAGCGCAGGCACGTTCCATCCTGACGGTTCCCCTCGAGAGGGATACAGCGGATGGTGGCCTTCGTGTCGTCCTTGATCTGTTGCTCGCAGTCAGGGGAGCCGCACCAATGGGCGCGGAAGAACCCCCCGGTGTCGTCCAGTCCGCGCTTGAATTCCTCGTAGTCCCTGACATCCCGTGTGTTGGCGCGCAGGAAGGCCCGTCCCTTCTCGAGCATGTCGCGCTGGATCTCGTCCAGCAGGTCGGCGGAGCGCGCCGCGAGACCGTCCCGGGGCACCGGGATCTTGCGACGATCCAGCCGGCGCACCGCGGTGAGCTGGTTCTTCTCCAGGTCCTTCGGCCCGATCTCCAGGCGCAACGGGACGCCCTTGAGCTCCCACTCGTTGAATTTCCAGCCGGGCGACACCTCCTCGCGCAGATCGAGCTTCACGCGAAAGGCGCCCTTGAGCTCCTCGGCGGCGAGACGGGCCGCCTCCGAGATGCGTGTCTTCTCGTCGTCGCTTTTCCAGATCGGCACGATGACGATCTGGTACGGCGCGAGTCGGGGAGGGAAGATCACGCCGTTGTCGTCGCCATGCGCCATGACCACGGCGCCGATCAGCCGCGTCGACACCCCCCAGGACGTCGACCAGACGTGCTCCCACGTGCCCTCCCTGGTCTGGTACTGCACCTCGAACGCCTTCGCGAAGTTCTGGCCCAGATGGTGGGAGGTGCCCGCCTGCAGGGCCTTCCCGTCCTGCATCAGCGCTTCGATGGAGTAGGTGCGCAGCGCACCGGCGAATTTCTCGCTGTCGGTCTTGAGACCGGTGTAGACGGGGATGGCCATCTGCTCCTCGGCGAAGCGGCGATAGATCTCCAGGATCAGGAGCGCCTCTTCCTCGGCCTCGGCCTCGGTGGCGTGGGCCGTGTGACCCTCCTGCCAGAGGAACTCGGTCGTGCGCAGGAACAGACGGGTGCGCATCTCCCAGCGGACGACATTGGCCCACTGGTTGATCAGGACCGGCAGGTCCCGGTAGGAGCGGATCCACTTGGCGTACATCGCGTAGATGATCGTCTCCGAGGTGGGGCGGACGACGAGCGGCTCCTCCAGCTCCTTGCCCCCGCCGTGGGTCACGACGGCGCATTCGGGCGCGAAGCCGGCGACGTGCTCCGCCTCCTTGTGCAGGAACGACTCGGGGATGAACAACGGGAAGTAGGCGTTCTGGTGCCCGGTTTCCTTGAAGCGCGCGTCCAGCTCACGCTGCATCGACTCCCACACGGCGTACCCCAGAGGGCGGATGACCATGCATCCCTTGACCGGGGAGTAGTCGGCCATCTGGGATTGTGTGATCACGTCGGTGTACCACCGCGAGTAGTCGTCCTTCCTCGGCGTGATGACCTTGGACATGCGCTCTCCTGAGTGGTTGAGACGTCGTCGGTCCGAATCGGTCGCTACGTCAGGCCTCGCGGGTCAGGGGCACGAACCGGACCGGCAGCAGCACTTCGCGCTCGAATCCGCCCGCGCTCCGCGTCATCCGGACCAGCTCCTGGTCGCCCGTCCCGATCGGGACCACCAGCCGTCCCCCCGGCGCCAGCTGCGGGAGAAGCGCCTCGGGCAGCTCACGCGGCGCCGCGGTGACGAGAATCGCGTCGAACGGGGCCATCTCGGGCCATCCTCCCGATCCGTCGCCCACACGGAGAGTCACGTTGGCGCAGCCGATCGCCGCGAGCCGCGCCCGGGCCTCCTCCGCCAGATGGGGACGCACCTCCATCGTGTACACGTGCCCGACCAGCCGCGACAGCACCGCGGTCTGGTACCCGGAGCCTGTCCCGACCTCGAGAACGCGATCATCCGGTCCCGGGCGCGCGGCCTCCGACATGTACGCCACGATGTACGGCTGGGAGATCGTCTGTCCCTCGCCGATGCACACGGGACTGTCGTCGTAGGCGCTGTCCCGGAGGTCTTCCGGCACGAACAGGTGGCGGGGCACCGTCTCCATCGCGCGCAGGACCCGCGGATCCGATACACCGCGCCGCTCGATCTGATCCGTGACCATCCGCGCGCGCAGGGCGGCGAGGGGGTCGTTCGAATCAGGTGGGTTCACTCGGACACACTCCCGGGCCGGCGCCTCTCGAAAATCTTATCACAGCGACCGCGTGCGTCCGGCGGCGGGCGTCGGGAACGGGTGATTCCGGTAGAATCGACCCGGTCGCCGTACGCAGCGAAGGGGAGACAACCATGCATCGTACCGGGTGTCGTCGAGCGATGGTGTCGGCCGGCAGTTCCTGGTTCCTGTCCGGGGTCGCGTCCTGCCTTCTGACGTTCGGCTGCGGTCATGCGGGCGAGCAGGCGGCGGGCGAAGTCCTGCACGCACTCGACCAGGGGAAGATCGTGGGGACGAAAGGCACCATGGAGACGCTCGGTCGGGCGCTCGCGGCCTATTCGGTCGATCGGGGGGGGTATCCACAGGGCGCCTCGGTCCAGCAGGCGACCGCCGCCTTGGTACCCGCCTTCCTCCCGTCCGCGGTCACCACGGATGCGTGGGGCAACGTGTTGGTCTATGAATCGGCCGGCGCCAGTTTCACTCTGACCAGCCCCGGCGCGGACGGCCGGACCGGGACCGCCGACGATCTCGTCATGACCGACGGACGCTTCACCCAGCTCCCCGCCCCGGGCGCTCCGTAACGCCCTCGAGGCTCGCCGTCTTGAGCCACGCGCACGCAGGCAGGATCGGCAGGGAGCTCGATCGCCTCGAGCAGGCGTTCGGCCGACCTCGTCCCGGCCGCCGCCTCGCGCCGCTCGACGAGCTGATCCTCACGATCCTGTCGCAGCACACGAGCGATGGGAATCGCGATCGGGCGTACCGCGCGATGCGTCGCAGGTTCCCGACCTGGAACATGGTCCTCCGCGCCCGGCGGGAGGATCTGGAGGACGCCCTGCGTGTCGGCGGCCTGGCACGCACCAAGAGCCGCGTGATCCAGGACGCTCTGCGCACGATCCTGCGTGATTGGGGGCGACTGGACCTCGAAGACCTCAGGACGATGCCGACCGCCGAGGCGAAGACCTACCTGCTTCGTCTGAAGGGGGTGGGCGAAAAGACCGCCTGCTGCGTCCTGCTCTTCGCGCTCGGCCGCGACGCGTTCCCGGTCGACACGCACATCCATCGAGTCGCCGAGCGGCTGGGGTGGGTCTCCCCGAAGGCCGGCGCGACACGCGTGCATGCGCTCCTGGCTGCGTTGATCCCGTCCGAGAGGTGCTACCCGGCCCACATCAACCTGATCACCCTCGGTCGTCGGGTCTGTCGGGCCCGGGCCCCCGCCTGTCCCTCCTGTCCTCTCCGCCGGAACTGCCGCTACGCCGCCCGGAAGGGGTGGTCGGGGCGGCCGCGTGGCCCCCGGCCACGGCCCACCTTATATTGAGGGGCGGTATCCTGGAACCGCGATTTCGGCGAGGCGGGAATGTTCGAGGGGTTCAAGGTCGGGCTCGCGCTCGGAGGCGGCGCCGCGCGCGGGCTGGCGCACATCGGCGTCCTCAAGGTGCTCGAGGAGAACGAGATCCCGATCGATCTCATCGTCGGGACGAGCGTCGGGGCGCTGGTCGGAGGCGTCTACGCGACCACCCGCAGCGCGGCCGCGACCGAGCAGCGGTTCCGGCAGTTCATCTTCAGCAAGCAGTTCAAGCGCGCCAAGTTCGACTTCCTGAAGGAGAGCCGGCAGGCGAGCCCCCGGCTCCTGGAAAGCTTCGTCTCCCTCATCAAGAAGGGGATCTTCTATTCCTTCTCCATAGCCAAGACGTCCTGGATCAGCGCCGAGCACTTCGAGCACAATATCAACGGGATCCTGGACGATGTCCGCCTCGACGAGACGAAGATCCCGTTCGCGGCCGTCGCCACCGATATCAATCGTGGCGAGGAGGTCGTGCTCCGCGAGGGGCGTCTTCGCCACGTCGTCAGCGCGAGCAGCGCCGTCCCGGGGCTCCTGCCGCCCGTCCGAATCGACGGGCGACTGTTGATCGACGGCGGATGGATCAGCAAGGTGCCGGTGCTGCCGGCGCTGCGTCTCGGGGCGGGCATGGTCATCGGCGTGGACGTGTCGAAGGAGATCGAGGACACCTCCGCCTATCGCAGCGGGCTGAACATCATGGTGCGCGCCAATGCGGTGAAGGCCGAGGCGCTCAAGGAGATGCAGTGCCGATTCGCCGATGTTCTCGTCGAGCCGGACGTCGACCACGTCCATTGGGCCGACTTCTCTGCCCTGGTCGAGTGCATCGCTCTCGGCGAAGAGGCGGCCCGGAGCAAGATCGGGGAGATACGACACCAGATGAAGCGGTCCCGCTGGTCGTCCCTGCTCGGCTACTCGCGCTCGCGCCGGCTGGCCCGGGCCTACATGAAACAGGACGACACCGACGCGACCTCCTGACCGCCTGAGGAGACCGGGATGACCTGGACACGCGGAGCGCGGCGCCTCCTGAAGATCGTGGCGGCGCTGGCGGTTCTGGTGCTGGTGGCGGCCGTTGCCCTGCCGTTTCTGGTCGACGCCAACCGCTTTGGTCCTCTCATCGCGGACCGGGCGCAATCGGCGACCGGGCGGACCCTCGGCTTCGGGTCGATCTCCTTCCGCCTTCTGCCGGTTCCGGGGCTGTCGGTCCGGGGACCGATCAAGTTCTCGGACTCGGCGGCTTACCCCGGTCGCAGCGCGCTGACCGCGCAATCCCTGACGGTCCGTCTCGGTCTTCTGGGTCTCCTGCGCGGTCGGGTCAGCGTCGGCGCCATCATCATCGAGAGACCGACGCTGACTCTCATCCGGGACGCCCGTGGCGGGTGGAACTTCGACGATCTCGTGCGGCGGGCCGCCGCCGCTCCCGCGGAGGGTCCGGGGGCGCGGGAGACCGGCGCGTCCACCGTCAGCGTCGAGCGCGCGCGGATCACCAAGGGCCGTGTCCAGATTTACGACGACGCGATCGTGCCCGGCCGGCGGGAGGAGCTGGTCATCGCTCCGATCGACGCAACCATCAAGGGCTGGGGCGGGGAGGGGCCCGCGCAACTCGACATGACCGTCGCCCTTGGGAAGAGCGCGCTCACCCTGCTGGCCCGTCTGCACACCGAGGGAGGGCGGCCGCTGGTGATCATGCAGGCGCGCGGAACATCGGTGCACGTGGAGGATCTCGCGACGCTCCTCCCCTGGTTGAGCGTGGCCCGTCCGGCCGGGCTTCAGGTGAAGGGATCGGTCGATATCGACGGCTCGGCCGAGGTTCCGCTGGAACACCCCGAGGGGTTGCGGTTCAAGGGGACCCTTGCCCTGGGCGGCGTCAGCTACCGCGACGCGGGCATGGCGCTCCCCGTGAAGAATCTGGCGGGCACGATCGTCGTCGACGGCGATCGGGCGGAGTGGCGGGACTTCACCGTCGCGATCGGCTCGTCGTCCCTGCACGGCAGCCTCCGGGTGGAGAACTTCCTGAAGCCTCGGATCGGATTCACTCTCAATTCGCCGCGGCTGGACCTCAACGAGCTCGTGGCCACGCTCGTGCCGGTATCCGGGGCGGCCGGGTCCGCCACGCCGGCCTCTCCCCGCACCGGCCCGGGCGGGTCGGGGCTCCTGGACCAGGTCAGCGGTAGCGGCCGCCTCGACATCAAGCAGGTTCGTTTCCAGACGTTCGATCTGTCGAACGTCCGCGCCGCGGTCGGTCTGGCGCACAGCGTCTTTTCGTTGAGCGATCTGGGTGCCTCGTTCTACGGCGGGACCTTAGGCGGCTCGGCCAGCGTCGATGTCGGCCGGGTCGCTCCCGGCTACGCGGCCTCGGTCCGGCTCGCGAAGGTCGACGTCGACCCGCTCCTGACCGCCTACGGCGACAACCTCAAGGACCTCGTCCGCGGCCGCCTGTCCGGCCAGCTCGCCCTGTCCGCCACCGGCTCGAGCATGACCGAGATTCTCGGGACGGCCCACGGCACGGGCGCCCTCGAGATCACCGACGGGGCGGTCACCTCGTTCAGCGTGCTGAAACAGGTCGCGGCTCTCCTCGAGATGGCCGGTGGCAAGGGAATTGGCAGGGACAGCACGACGTTCCAGAGCCTTCGCGCCGACCTCGTCGTGGCCGACCGCAAGGCCCGGACCGAGAATCTGACGCTGCTGTCGCAGGATCTCGAGCTGGAAGGGAAGGGATGGGTCGGGCTCGACGCCACCCTCAACCTGGACGTGACCGCCCGCTTCTCGGAGGAATCGACGAGCGGGATGGTGGCGAAGAACGCGCGATTGGGGGGGCTGACCGACAAGGGGCGGTTGGTGGTCTACTTTACCCTGCAGGGGGATCTCGCCAGCCCGTCCTTCAGGATGAACACGAGCGACCAGGCGAAAGCGGCCGAAGCGAAGGCCAAGGAAAAGCTCCGCTCACGGCTGAAGGATCGGCTGCTGAAGCAGTTTGGACAGCAGCAGGAGGAGCAGCCTAATTGACGCGCAGGACCTCGACGCGCGTGAAGGCCGACACGACGCGTGTGCCGTCCTTCGCCTGGACCTCGAGGCGGATGAGGTACGAACCGGGGCGGTACAGGTCGAACGTCTTGGTGAAGGTGTTCGGCACGTGAACCTCTTCAGGCGGGTGCACGCAGGCGGGGTCCTCTCGTACTCGAAATCCGTCCCGCTCCGTCTGTCCCGGGTCGATTCGGATCCAGGTGGTCGCCGCGTGGCAGAAATTCCGGTCGTGCAGGTCCACCCCGGTGAGGTGCGCGGTCAGGACGACCGTCACGGGCGTGAATCCGAAGGCCGGGTCGGCGACCAGGCTGATCCTGGGCTTGTCCTGATTCTCCCCGGTCGCCGGGGGCTTCGGCTTCCGCGAAGCCCCGAATGCGTGGGGTTGGAACAGAAGCGCCGCGGCGAAAACAGCCACCAGGAACGCCGTCAGGCGGACGGTCATGCTCCAGTATAGGCCCGGCCAAATTCGTTGCACAAGGCCGGTTGTCCCGGCGGGAGGACGAGTGGCCACGCCGGTGTGGACAGCCCTGCCGGTACGCCACCCTGGCCCCCCCGGTCGTCGCCCGAAAGCCGACATCCGGGCTTACCCGGGGGAACGGGAGGGTGGCACGGAATTGGCTTAACTGGTGGCAGGCCCCGAAGAGCGGGCTCCAGGAAGGCGGTACCCAACATGAAAACCAAGATGAGGTGGTCGCGGTTGATCCTGTCGGCGGGCGCCCTGGTCGGGCTGCTCCAGGCCGGGTGGATCGCCCCGGCCCTGGCGGATGACGCCAATCTTGGCTCGACGTACGGCCGGGTGCGCTTTCTTGAAGGCGATTTGAGCGTCCAGAGGACGGGAGAGGGCCAGGTGGAGGAGGGCACCCTGAATTCTCCCGTCACCCCGGGGGATCGCCTGACGACGGGCGACGGCCGGGCCGAAATCGGGCTGGCGGACGGCACGGTGCTCTGGCTGGACGCCGGGACCCGCCTCGACGTGCGGAACCTCGCTGACCTCGACAACCGCTACGAATCGACCGATCTCTTCGCTCTCGAGTCAGGCTCCGTGCGTATCGAGACACCGGACTTCGACAGCAAGGTCAAGACCTACCGGGTCGACACCGAGTTCGGGTCGGTTTACGTCCTTTCGAGAGGGTCCTTCCGCGTCGAGATCGACGATGGCTCGACCACCCTGTACTCGTTCCGCGGCGTGGCCGAGCTGTCCGGCGATGACGGCTCGGTCCTTGTCCGGACCGGTGAGCGCAGCAGCGTGCAATCGGGCAGGATTCCGTACGATCCGCGACGATTCAACACCGCCCGACTGGATGATTTCGATCGATTCGTGGAAAGCCGCCAGGAGGCTTACCTGAGTGACGATCGGACCGAGCCTCCGCAGGACATCGTCCAGCAGGTACCCAACGAAGTCCATCCGTACATGAACGAGTTGTCGTTCTACGGCTCCTGGCGCTCGGTTCCGGACTACGGCTGGGTCTGGAGACCGCAGTACACCGGGTCGTGGGGGCCCTACGTCAACGGTTACTGGACGTGGTGCCCCACCGGCTGGGTCTGGGTCTCGTACGACCCCTGGGGCTGGGCGCCCTATCACTTCGGCCGCTGGGATTTCGTCGTCGACACCGGCTGGGTCTGGATTCCCGGCAGGATCTGGAGCGGCGCGTGGGTCAGCTTCGCCGTCGGGCCGTCGTACGTCGGCTGGTGCCCGCTCAACTATTACAACCGCCCGGTGTTTCACGACGTGACCATCATCAACGCCGTGACCGTCAACGTGAACCGGCTCGAGCCTCGCGGCTGGCGCTTCGTCCCGGTCGATCGGTTCGGCGACCCAGGCTCCCAGCGCGGCGTGCTGCGCCCCGACCGTCTGCCGCGCGGCAGCGAGGTGGTGATCACCTCGAAGCTTCCACGGTTCGATCCGAGGGGGACCGCCGAGCGGCCCGAGCGCGGCGCCCGGCTGGTCGACACCGTGCGCGCCAATCGCGCCCCGCTGCCGGCGGCCGTCGATCGCGACAACCGGCCGGTCTCCTTCCGGGAGCGGGAGAAGATCAGTGAGACTCGCAACCGCCGGGGCTCCCCGGGTTCTCCGGAGCAGGGGCGGGGCCAGGTCCAGCGCGGCCGGCCGGGACCGCCGACGGGGCCGACGACGCAACCGGCGCCGTCCGGATCGACGACGCGACCCCGGCCTCGATCCGACGGACAGGCCCCGATCTTCGGGGGTTCTCAGGATCGCACCAGACCGTCCCCGACCGTGCCCGATCGGTCCCGCGACCGCAGATTCGATCGGACGCGTGATTCGATCCGACAGCCGGTCGGGACCATGCAGCCGCCGCGCGGGGTCGACAGGAGGACGCCGCCGCAACCGCAACCGCGCTCGTGGGACAACACGCCTCGGCGCGATGTCGCCCAGCCCGATACGAGACGCCCGGCTCCGCGCTCCGACCAGACGATCGAGCGTCTGTTCGACGGCGTCCGCAGCGATCGTGGCCGCGGCCGGATCGATGCTCCCCGCGGCCAGGTGGCGCGTCCGCCCGCCGCCGCTCCGCAACCTCCGCGGAGGCCCGAGCCGAGACCCACCGCCCCGCGTCCCGAGCCGCCGAAGGATCACGGGAACGACAAGCACCATCGCTGAGACCGGAGACACCCGGGTTCGACGTCGTCGTCCCCGGAGACAGCCCTTCCTTGACGGCTCTCCGGGCGTGTGGTAAATCAACCGGCCGAATGGCCATCCTGCCGATCCTCCGTTATCCGCACGAGATCCTCGCCATCGAGTCGAAGCCGGTGCGGGAGATCACGGCGGACATCGAGCGTCTGGTGCGGGATATGATCGAAACGATGCATGCGGCACCTGGCGTCGGGCTCGCGGCCAACCAGATCGGGGTCGCGCTGCAGGTGGCGGTCGTCGATCTGAGCGCGGGTGAGAAACCCGGTGAGGTCCTCGTCCTGATCAACCCCCGGGTGCTCGAGAGCTCGGGAGGCTATGTGGAGGACGAGGGCTGCTTGAGTCTTCCAGGGTTCACGGAAAGGGTCTCCCGCCCCGAGCGCTCGGTGATCGAGGCGATGGACCTGGAAGGCAGGACGCGGACGATCGAGGGGCGTGATCTGATGGCCCGAGCGTTCAATCACGAGATCGATCACCTGAACGGCCGGCTGTTCATCGAGCACCTCAGTCCCCTGAAGCGCCGAATGATCAAGAAGAAGGTCCAGAAGCGCATGCGTGCCGGGGACTGGGATCTCGTCCCCGCCTGAAATCGCCCCGCGGACCCACGAGGGAGACCCTCCCGATCGAGGGTAAGACGTATGCGAATCGTGTTCATGGGAACACCCGAGTTCTCCCTTCCGACGTTGCGGCTCCTGCGGCAGGCCGGACACGACCTCCCGGCGGCGGTGACGCGGCCGGATCGGCCACGCCGGCGCCGGTCGGGGCCCCCCGAGCCCTCCCCCGTGAAGGCCGAGGCCCAGCTGGCCGGCATCCTCGTCCTGGCCCCCGAGTCGGTGAAGGAGCCCGGGTTCATCGAAAGCCTCAGGACCATCGGGCCCGAGGCAATCGTCGTGGTCGCCTTCGGGCAGATCCTGCCTCCCGAGATACTGGACCTGCCGCCCCGCGGGTGTATCAACCTGCATGCCTCGCTCCTGCCGAGATACCGGGGAGCGGCCCCGATCGCCCGTGCCATCATGTCAGGAGAGAAGGTCACGGGCGTCACGACCATGAAGATGGACAGCGGTCTCGACACCGGCGACATTCTTCTCCAGCGCGAATGCGCCATCGGTCTCTCCGAGACGTCCGGAGAGCTCGAGCGCCGGCTCGCCTCCCTCGGCGCCGAGGTGCTCGGGGAGACACTGGACCTCGAAGCGCGCGGGACGCTCGAGCCGAAGAAGCAGGACCCGGATGAGGCCACGCAGGCGCCGTCCCTGACACGGGCGGATGGACGCATCGACTGGTCGCGCAACGCGCAGGACATCGCCAATCAGGTCCGTGGTTGCCACCCGTGGCCGCTCGCCGTGACCCATCTCCGCGGGCAGGCGATCACGATCCATCAGGCGGAAGTCGGTTTCGAGCCGGTCACGACGGGCGGGCCGCGTCCGGAGCCGGGGCAGGTGATCGAGGCGGCGGACGCAATCATCGTGCAGTGCCAGGGCGACAGCCGGCTGAGGCTCCTGCGCATCCAGTTCCCGGGTGGCAACGTGATGACGGCACGCGACGCGCTGAACGGCCGTCTGATCCGTGTCGGTGAGACGTTTGCCGAGACGTCCACGGCCTGAACCCGGTTCCGGGCGCCGAAGGACGGTGCGGCGCGAGGGTCCGAGCGGGCGGGCCGCGGCGCAGTCCGTTCTCGAGGCGGTCGAGTTCCGGGGCGGCAGCAGCAACGCCCTCCTGTCCGAGATCGAGACGCGGGACGAGCGCGAGCGCCACCTTGCCACGACGCTTGTCTACGGTGTGTTGCGTCAACGGCGTGCGCTCGACCGGTTGATCGAGACGTCCTCGCGGAGGCCGCTGCGCGAGATCGATCCGGTCGTCCTCATCGCCGCCCGCCTGGCGGTTTTCCAGGTCCTGTTTCTGTCGCGCGTGCCGCGCGCCGCGGCGGTGAACGACGCGGTGGCCCGGGTGCGAGCGCAGCGCGGTCGAGGGGCCGCGGCGTTCGCGAACGCGGTCCTCCGGAGCGTCTGCCGTTTTCTCGACGAGGGGCGAGATCCGGCCACCCTGCTTCCCGACGAGTCGATCGACCCGGTCGCCTTTCTCGCCGAGATGTATTCGTTCCCGCGTTTCCTGGTCAGGCGCTATCTGACGCGCTTCGGCCGGCTCGAGTGCGAGGAGCTGCTGAGGGCATGCAACCGCCCAGCGCCGACGGCGCTGCGTGTGGCGGGCGGTGCGGCCGAAAGGGTCGCCCGGGCGCTGCAGGGGGAGGGGATCGACACGGCGCCATCACCGATCCTCCCCGGCGCGTTGCGGGTCGTTCGCGGCGCAGCGCAGCGGACGCGCGCCTTCCGCGACGGGACGATTTACGTGCAGGACGAGGCCGCTCAGATCGTGTCCCGTCTCCTGCTTCCGATCGACCCGGCCGACTCGCTGCTCGACCTGTGCGCCGCACCCGGGGGAAAACTCCTGGCGGCTGCCGACACGTCCCTTCCGCCGGCCCGTATCGTCGCGGCCGACGTCTCGCTCGAACGTCTGCGCCTGCTCGACGACAACGCGCGGAGAATGCGGGTGGGCGGAATCATGAGGGTCGTCACCGACGCGAGGCGACCCGGGATCGGCGCCCGGTTCACCCGCGTGCTGCTCGACGCCCCCTGCTCGGGAACGGGTGTCATCAGACGTCACCCCGAAATCCGCTGGAGGCGGAGGGAGGGGGACATCACCGCGTCCGCGGCGGCTCAGGAACAGGCGCTGCTCGCGGCGGCGGACCTCGTGGCGCGTGGCGGACGTCTGGTCTACTCGGTGTGCAGTCTGGAGCCGGAAGAGGGGCCCGCGCCGGTCTCGGCCGTCCTCGAGCGCCGCCCCGACCTGGCTCTGCTGGACGCGCGCGTCGTCCTGCCGTCCGCGCATCATTCCCTGGTGGACGAGCGGGGGTGCTTCGTCACGCTGCCCCACCGTGACGACATCGACGGCTTCTTCGCCGCGGTCATGGAGAAGAGGTGACGCGGCCACGCCGCTGATTCGGGGCACATGCTTGGGCCCGGCTCGATCGCTGTGCTACCATGCCCACCGTTCGTCGCGCGGAGGCCCGTATCCTCAACGATTTTCAGAGAGATCTGTTGCGGCGTCGTGCGTTTCTGGCGGCCCGGATCGCCGTGTTCGCGGGACTGCTGGCCGTCATCGCGGCGCTCAGCGCCTACCTCACCGTCAGACGCTCGGTCTCGGGGCGGGACGTGCAGGTCCCCAACCTCTCGGGTCTCAGCGCGGACGAAGCGACCGCAATTCTCAAGAAGAACGGCCTGGTCCTCGAGGAGGCGGCGCGTCGCAACGACGAGCAGGTGGAGGCCGGACGCATCCTCGCGCAGGACCCGCCGCCGGGCACCTCGATCAAGCTGGACCGCAAAGTGAAGGTCGTCGTGAGCCTCGGTGACAAGGTGAGCTCGATTCCGGAGTTGCGTGGAGGCGCCGCGCGCAAGGCCCAGATCACGCTGCAGCAGCAGGGGATGAAGCTCGGCGACCAGGTGTACGTTTACAGCCGCAAGGTCGAGGAGAACATGGTGATCGCCCAGGATCCCCTCCCCGAGGGCGCCGGTCTTCGTGACGCGAAGATCGCGCTCCTCGTCAGCCGCGGCACGGCCCCGCGCACGTTCGTCATGCCGCAACTGGTCGGCCGTGGCGAGACCGAGGTGCTCGCGTTCCTGCAGCGTGCCGGTCTGAGGGTGGCGCCCCTGAAACGTGACGCGTCGAGCGCCGGCTCCCCGGGAGCGATCGTGGCGCAGGACCCGGACTACGGCTACCCGGTGCGCAGCGGCGATCTCGTCACCCTGACGGTCGCCGGCGGAAGGCGGGAAGGTGGCTAGCCCGCCGAGGCAGAAGCGTGGCGAGGCGGCGCCTGCCGCCGGACGTCTTCCGGAAACGCCCGCGCTTGCACCCTCGATCCTGGCGGCGGATTTCGGCCGCCTGTCGGACGAGATCGCCGCGGCGGAAGAGGGAGGCGCGCGCCTGTTCCACCTGGACATCATGGACGGCCATTTCGTCCCCAACCTGACCATGGGACCGCCGGTGGTGGAGGCGGTCAACCGGGCGACCGACCTGCCGCTGGACGTCCACCTCATGATCGAGGAGCCCGACCGTTACATCGAGCGGTTCGTCCAGGCGGGCGCCGATCTGATCTCGGTGCATCAGGAGGCCGTGCCACACCTGCATCGGACCGTCGGCTTGATTCACGACTGCGGCGCCGCGGCCGGCGTCGCCCTGAACCCCGCGACACCGATCGGCGTGCTCGAGGCGATCCTGCCGGAGCTGGACTATGTCCTCCTGATGTCGGTCAACCCCGGATTCGGCGGTCAACGGTTCATACCGGCCGTCCTGCCCAAGATTGCGGCGCTCAAGGACCGGATTCATCAGAGCGGCTCGCGGGCCGCCATCGAGGTGGACGGCGGGGTCGGCCCCGAGACGATCGTCCAGGTGCTCCAGGCCGGCGCCGGGATCCTGGTCGCCGGGTCGGCGGTCTTCGACGGACGCGACCCCCGGGCGCGGGCGCGCGCTCTCGTCGCGCTCCTGGCCGGGGCGCGGCGCCGCGGGTGAGGCGGCGTGAGCGACGGCGGTCCCATCCATGTGAGGGTGCGTTACGCCGAGGTCGACCGGATGGGGGTCGCGTACCACGCGAACCATTTCGTCTGGTTCGAGATCGGGCGGACCGAGCTGATGCGCTCGCGTGGCGTCGAGTACCGCCGCCTCGAGGAGGAAGGGATCTTCCTTCCGGTCATCGAGGCGACCTGCGCCTACCGCGCGCCGGTGCGCTACGACGACGAGTTGCGGGTCCATACGCGGATCGAGGGCGCGACGGGGGCGCGCATCGCGTTCACCTACCGCATCGAGTCCGGGCCGGGCGGCCTCCTCGTGGCGACGGGATGCACTCGGCACGCCGCGGTCGATGGCCGCGGACGTCCACGACGATTGCCCGCCAGGCTTCGGGAGCTCCTGGCTTGAGTTCGTCCGTGGGACGCGTCTTCGCCGCGCGGCGCGCGCCCCTCTTCCTCCTGCTGGCCATCGCGATCCCGCTGGTGTCGGGCTGCGCGGCCAAGCACAAGAAGAAGGAGCCGGCCCTGCCGCCGCAGCAGGTGTACGACATGGCGATGCAGAAGATCGCCAGGAAGAAGTATTACGCCGCGCGCACCATGCTCCAGGAGGCCGTGCCGCGAATTCCCCCGGATGACCGCGAGCTCCTGCCGAAGATCCAGCTGGCAATCGCCGACGCCTTTTTCAAGGACGGCGGGCAGCTCAACTTCGGCGAGGCGCTGAACCAATACAGGACCTTCCTGACGTATTACCCGAACCACGAGAGCGCCGATCGCGCCCAGTTCATGGTCGGCATGTCGCTCTTCGAGCAGGCGCTGTCGCCGGACAGGGATCAGGCCCTCACGCGGCAGGCCATTCAGGAGTTCCAGAAGGTCGCGACGGTCTATCCGACGAGCCCCTTCGTCGCCCAGGGGAAGGAGAAGATCGAGGAGTGCTACGACCGTCTCGCCGACCACGAGCGTCTGATAGGCCGGTTCTACCAGAAGCGCAAGAAGTACAACGCCGCCATTGATCGCTATCGCGCCGTCCTCGATCAGTACCCCCGCTACCATCAAACGGACCAGGTGCTGTTCGACCTCGGAAAATGCCTGCTCCGGGTCGGCAACCGTCCGGAGGCGGAGGAGTTCTTCACCCGGCTGTTCCAGGACCGGCCCAACAGCAAACTGGCGCGTCAGGCCAAGGATCTCCTGGCCGAGTTCGATCGCGGTCAGCAAAAGGCGAACCGCAAGGATTCCAAGGCATGAGCGCGCCGCGGCCGCGGCTCACGGTGATCATTCCGAGCTTCAACGAGGAGGCCACGATTCGCGATTGTCTCGAGTCCGTGCGCTTCGCCGACGAGATCCTCGTGGTCGACTCGTTCTCGACGGACGCGACCGTGGCGATCGCCCGGGAGGCGGGAGCCCGTGTCCTGCAGCACGAGTACGTCTACTCGGCCCGCCAGAAGAACTGGGCCATCCCGCAGGCGTCGCACGAATGGGTCCTCCTGGTCGATTCCGACGAGCGGGTGACACCCGAGCTGCGCGACGAGATCCTCCGGCTTCTGGCGTCCTCGCCGCGACACGACGGCTACTGGATCCTGCGCGCCAATCATTTCCTGGGACGCCGCATCCGTCACTGCGGCTGGGGCACCGACAGGGTGATCCGTCTGTTCCGCCGCGATCGAGCCCGCTACCAGGACCGCGAGGTGCACGCGGAGATCGATCTGCCGGAGCCCCTGCCGATCCTTGCGCATCCCCTCGAGCACCATTCGTTCCGCTCGTTCGGACAGTACTGGAAGAAGCTCCAGCTCTACAGCGAGTGGGGCGCGGCGCAGCTCTACAAGGAAGGCAGGTCGGCGGGGATGCTGGAGATCCTCGGCCGCCCGGTGACGCGCTTCCTCAAGATGTACGTCGTGCGGCGCGGCTTCCTCGACGGTCTGCACGGTCTGGTCCTGTCGATGCTCGGCGCCTTCACCGTCTATCTCAAGTACGCGCGTCTGTGGGAGATGCGCGTGCTCGAGGGCGCGTCCCGCGTGCCCGCCCAGGTCGAGGCGGGTGGGGCGCTGGCGCGGGAGCAGATCGGCCGGATGGTGGACGAGGAAAGGCGCCCGCGGCAGGCGACCACGGCGTCACGGGCCGCCCACCACGACGAATCCACGCAATCTCGGTGAAGGCCCGGACGATCCTTCACCTGAACACGGAGACCGGCTGGCGCGGCGGCGAAGCGCAGACCCTGCGCCTGGCCCGCGGTCTCGTGGATCGCGGCCATCGCTGCCTGATCGCCGGCCCGCCCGGCGCGGAGCTCGCGAGACGGGCGTCCGCCGCGGGTGTCGAGGTCGTTCCGCTGTCCGCGCGCGGCGAGCTGGACGTCGCCGCCGCGCGGCGTCTGGCCCGGGTGGTTCGCGACGAGCGTGTCGATCTCATCCACAGCCACACCGCCCACGCCGTGACCCTCGCGACGCTGGCCACGCTCTTCCTCCGTCGCCGGCCGGCCACCGTGGCCGCGCGCAGACTGTCCTTTCCGTTACGCGGGGCGATACTGGGCCGCATCAAGTACGGGTTCCGCGTCGACCGCGTCATCGCCGTCTCGGAGGCGATCCGCAGCCTTCTGATCCGGCAGGGTCTCGCGCCCGGAAAGGTCATCACAGTGCACTCGGGAATCGACCCTGAGCGCTTCGTCCGGGGCGACCGGCGGCGCTTCCGGGACTCGTTGCGCGGGGACCTGGGGGAGGACGCCGAGAACGTCTTCCTGGTCGGGACCGCCGGCCACCTCGCGGCGCACAAGGGTCTCGACGTCTTCCTGGCGGCGGCCGCGGCGGTCGCGGTCCAGATGCCCGCGGCGCGCTTCCTCGTGATCGGGCGCGGAGAGGAGGACGGCTCTCTCCGGCGCGCGGCGGAACGCCTCGGGCTCGGCCCGCGGCTCGTGTTCACCGGCTTCCGTGACGACATGCCGGACGTGTACGCCGGGCTCGATCTCTTCGTCCTGTCCTCGACTTCGGGCGAGGGATCGCCGGCCGTCCTCAAGGAGGCCATGGCGGCGGGCACCCCGGTGGTGGCGACGGCGCTTGACGGTATCGAGGAGATATTGGAAGATGCCCACCACGGTCTCCTTGTTCCGCCGGGAGACGCGCCCGGTCTGGCGCGGGCGATGGTCGTTCTGGCGCGGGACGCGGCGCTCCGGGCGGGCTATTCCGCGGCCGCAAGGAAGCGGGTGCTGGAGTTCACCGCGGACAGGATGGTGGAGCGGACCGCGCAGGTCTACCGTTCGATCGAGCAGTCCTCCCGGTCGGCCCCTCCAGCGGAGAACAGATGAGCGGCCTGAAGATCAACACGTATTACATGGACCAGCCCGGCGACTCTCCGTGGGTCCGGGTGAAGAACCGCTTGACACGTCGGCCGATCCCCGATTTCCCCAGGACGATCCAGATCCAGACCTTCACCGGCTGCAATGCCGACTGCATCTTCTGTCCCTATGGCGAGACCTACGAATCGCAGCCGAAGGGGAAAATGCCGCCGGATCTGTTCCGACGGATCATCGACGAGGCCGCCCGGCACCGCGTGCGCCGCATCAGCCCCTATCTGATGAACGAGCCGCTGATGGATCGTGACCTGTTCGACAAGATCCGCTACATCAACGAGACCATCCCCGATTGCAAGGTCGTGGTCACCTCCAACGGCCACTTTCTGACGCCCCCGGTCGTCGACAAGCTCCTCGAGATGGGCGAGGGTCTCCACGAGCTCTACGTCTCCTTCCAGGGGATCGACAAGGAATCGTACGAGAAGACGATGCGCGGGAACATGAATTTCGAGCGGACGCTCGCCAACGTGGATCATTTCCTGGAGACGCAGAGGAAGCGCGGCCTGGAGCGGCCCAAGCTCTGGATCACCATGGTCGACACCGCCGTCATCGATGCCCGCAAGGCGGTCACCTACTGGCGCTCGCGCGGCGTCGCCTCGAAATACACGACCCTCGAGAACCGCGGCGGAAACATCCACGACGCCGAAAGCTTCAGCCGCACGAAGTCCATGTCCTATTACACGACCTGCACCCGCCTGTTCAAGCAGGCCTACATCATGTTCAACGGGGACCTGGTGTTGTGCTGCGTCGATTACAGCCGCGAGCAGGTGCTCGGCAACATCACGGGAAGCAGCATCTACGACGTCTGGAACGGCCCCGTCGCGAAGGAGATCCGCCGCCGGTACCTCGGCCACGAGTTCGACAAGCTTCCGCTCTGCGGCAACTGCAAGATCGACGAGATTCGTGAGGTCGCGATCGATGTCGACGGGACCGAGACGATCAGCGAAAGCGACGTCGCGGAGGAAGCGAACGGCTGACGCGCCCGCCGGCGGCGCTCTCAGAACAGACGACCCTGGCCCCGCGACTCCCTCCCGTCCGCCACCGGCTCCGCGCAGGCTTCGATCTCGGGAAAGGCCGCGACCAGCCGGGCCGGGGCCGGCACGCGACGTCCCTCGAGCGCGCTCTTGAGCATCAGCGCGTTCGCCGGTCCCTTGCCGCGGTAATGATTGTTGGCGATGACGAAGACCTCCTCGGCGCGCTCGGCCAGCGCGCGGGCGCGTCCGACCCAGGGCTGCATCTCCTCCATGGAATAGAGATAGTCGTAACGGGCGCTGCCCGAGCGACGCGCCGGGTCCTCGGTGTCGTTCCGCCCAGTGCGGCTGAACCAGTTGGCGGCGTTCCGGCCGTGCAGCCTTATGTAGCCGACGGTGGAGGTGAGGTGGGCGGTCGGCGGCAGGGTCGAGCCGAGCGCCGGCTGGTCGATGTTGCAGAATCCCACGCCCAGATCCCGGAGAAACGCCAGGGCGCCGGGGCTGTCCCAGCTCCGGTGGCGAAACTCGGCGACCAGCGGCAGCCCCTCCAGCAGGTCAACGGTCGATTTCAGATGGATGCGGCCGGCCGGTCGATCGTGGAACGCCTGCGGAAACTGCATGAGGACGGCGCCCAGACGGCCGGATCGTGCAAGCGGCTCGATCCCCGCCCTGTAGAACCCCGCCTCGGCTCCCGGGTCGAACGGCTGTCCGGAGTGCGTGAACCCCCGGTAGAGCTTCGCGGTGAATCGGAACGAGCCGCGGGAAGCGACGCGATCGACCCAGGAACGGGCAGCCGCTGGATCGGGCTGCCGATAGAACGTCACGTTGATTTCCAAAGTATCGAAAAAGGTGGCGAGAAACGTCAGGCGATCGAAGGTTCGAGGGCGTGGCGACGGATAGACGGGGCCTCCCCAATCCGGGTAATCCCAGCCTGCCACACCGACCCGAATCAGTTTCGTCGCCCCCCGACCAGGTTGTTCGCCCTGTCCTGCGACCGCGATTGATTCGAGGCGCAAATTTTGCTATCATTTGTACCACATTTCACTCTGGCGCCCCATCGGTGCCCCGGGGTTTTTGGAGGCGAGCCTTGGAAATAAAGGAATTCAAGATCGGCGACAAGGTGGTCTATCCGAACCACGGGCTCGGCGTCATCGAGCAGATCGAGAAGCGGGCGACCGGGGACAGGATCGAAGAATTCCTCACCCTGCGCATCGTTGCGAACGACAGCACGGTGATGGTGCCGAAGAGCAACACCGCCAACGTCGGCCTGCGACGTGTGGTGACCCGTAAGGAGGTCGAGGACGTCTTCGATGTCCTCAAGGACACCAAGATCACCCTCTACGACGATTGGAAGGGACGTTTCCAGGAAAACTCCGACAAGATGCGGACCGGGTCGATCACCGAAGTGGCGCGCGTGTTCAAGAGCCTCAGCCACCTTGCCCTCGGGAAAAACCTTTCATACCGCGAGCGGCGCATGCTCGACAAGGCCAAGTATCTTATCGTCAGCGAGATCGCCGAAGTCGAGAGATTGCCGATCGATCAAGTGGAAGCGAAGATCGACCGCGCCGTGTCGCGCGGGATCAAGCAGGTCCGCGATCGCTAGGCTTGGACCAGTTCCTCCTGCACGCCGTCGCCGCTGAAGCCGCGGAGCGCCTTCTCGAGCACGAGGTGCTCCGCGTTTCCTGTCTTGGCCGCCATCACTACCTTCTGCGTTTCGCGACCACGGGCAGGGACAACCTCCTTCTTTCAGTGCGACCGGACCTGCCGCGCTTTCATCTGATGCCGGGTTCCCGGGCCCCCGAGCTGCCGCCCGATCGCTTCGCCGCCGTCCTGGACGGGGAATTGACCGGTGCCGTGCTCCTCGCCCTCGAGAAGCGTCCCTGGGACCGGGTCGTCGACCTGCGTTTCCGTCCGCCACGCCGGGACGACGGCGGGGGGGAGCGGGTCCTGGTGTTCGAGCTCCTTGGCCGCTCCGCGAATCTGGTTCTCCTCGACGGCGGCGGTGTCATTCTGGGTCACTGCAGGGATCTCCGGGCGGAGTTCCGGGCGCCCGCCGCCGGGCAGGTCTACCGACCGCCACCCGGGCGCGAGGCGTTCGCCTCCATCCCCGTCGGCCCGGAGGCGTTGCCCCTCGCGCGGGAGCGGTTCGGAGGAGCGGCGGAGTTCCTGGCGCAGGTCAGTCCGCTCTTCGCGCGCGATCTGGCCGCCGCGGGTGCGCGGGGCGCGGACGCCGACCGACGGCTCGCCCAAATCCTGCGGGCGGCGTCGACCGGCGACTGGTCCCCGGTGGTCTATTCGACGCGTCCCCTCGACGTCCTCAGTGAAGGAGACCTCCCCGGTCGGGATGAGCTGATCGTCGCGCCGCTGCCGCTCCTCGTCCCGGGGGCGGGGCGCACGGGCAGCGTCGCCCCGGGACACGAGCCGACGCTCGTGGCGACTCCGTTCAAAAGCGCCGGCGAAGCGACCGCCGCGGGTCTCGGCCTCCTGGAGCGGCTGCGCGATTTCAGGGACCTCCGGGACCACCATGAGGCGATCGTCCGCAGGGAGATCGAGAGGCTGCGGACTCTGCAGGGGAAACTGCAGGCCGAGCTCGAGAAGGCGCGGGACAGCGAGAGGCTCCGGCGATGGGGCGAAGCGCTCCTGGCGGGGCTCGGGGGGGCGCGCACCGAGGGGGCGACCGCCGTCGTGCCCGATCCCTACGATCCGTCCGGTTCTCCCATCGCCATCCCGATCGATCCTGCGCTGCCCCTGCAGGAGAACGCCCGGCTGCTGTTCGAGCGTTACAAGAAGGGAAAGCGCGGGGTCGAGGCGATCGGGAAGCGGCTCGCTGCGGTGCGCTCCCGGCTCGTCGAGTGGGCCGCGCTCGAGGGTCCCGCGGCGGCGGTCCGCACCCCGTCCGACCTCGAACGACTGCGCGCCCAGATGGAACGTCTGGGGGTGGTGCACGGCCAGCGACCCGCCAAGCGCGCGGCGCCGCGTTCGACCAGGGAGACCCCGGCGCGTGTCCGCCGCTACACCAGCCCCGATGGTCTGACGATCCTGGTC
>Ga0070697_100000095_pt1 | contig 74109 bp, 60 predicted proteins | sample KBSK1501metaG_FD_65475 | JGI IMG/M metagenome (GOLD analysis project Ga0070697, IMG submission 65475) | Corn, switchgrass and miscanthus rhizosphere microbial communities from Kellogg Biological Station, Michigan, USA - KBS K1-50-1 metaG | ecosystem: Host-associated > Plants > Roots >... | reverse complement strand
GACATGTCGAGACGGATCATTGCGCGCTCATCATCGAAAAGGAACTCGGCGAGAGCCCGTGCGGTTTCGGTTTTCCCCACTCCGGTGGGACCAAGGAAGATAAAAGAACCAACCGGGCGATTAGGATCCTGTAAGCCGGCGCGCGCTCGACGTACGGCATTGGCTACCGCTAACAGAGCTTCGTCCTGACCAATCACTCGCTTGCTGAGACGTTCTTCCATCGTTACCAGCTTCTGCATTTCGCCTTCGAGCATCTTGGAAACAGGAATGCCGGTCCACTTCGCCACCACCTCAGCCACATCCTCTTCGTCAACCTCTTCCTTGAGCATCACGCCGTCTTTTTGAAAATTCGCCAGCTTCTCCTGCTCGGCAGCGAAGTTTCGTTCTAACTCAGGGATCTGTCCATATTGAAGTTCAGACGCACGCGCCAGATCGCCGGCGTTCCGGGCTTGATCAAGCTGAAGTCTTAGCTGCTCCAGCTCCGCTTTAGCCGTGCGCATTCGCTCGATAGCCTCTTTCTCGGACTGCCACTTGGCTTTCATGCCCGACGATTTTTCACGGAGATCGGCAATTCGTTGTTCGATCTCCCTCAAACGCGCCTTGGACTTTTCGTCTTCTTCGCGTTGCAACGCCTGCCGCTCGATCTCCAGTTGGAGAATCTCGCGCTCAAGCTGATCTATTTCCTGTGGCAGGGAATCAATCTCGATCCTGAGTCGCGAGGCCGCTTCATCAATCAGGTCGATTGCCTTGTCCGGAAGGAAGCGATCCGTAATGTAACGGTGGGAAAGCGTGGCTGCGGCCACGATCGCCGAGTCTTTGATACGAACTCCGTGGTGAACTTCGTAACGTTCCTTCAGCCCACGCAAAATCGCGATCGTATCCTCGACGCTGGGTTCGCCTACATATATCTGCTGAAACCGTCGCTCGAGTGCGGCGTCCTTCTCAATGTACTTTTTGTACTCGTTGAGAGTGGTGGCACCCACGCAACGGAGTTCGCCGCGAGCCAGCGCGGGCTTTAACATGTTGGATGCATCGATTGCACCTTCGGCGGCGCCGGCCCCGACGAGTGTATGCAGCTCGTCAATGAAAAGTATGATCTGTCCCTGGGCGTTTTCAATCTCTTTTAAGACTGCCTTCAATCTATCCTCGAACTCGCCGCGATATTTAGCGCCGGCCAGCATGGAGCCGAGATCGAGGCCAACCAGCCTCTTGTTTCTTAAAGTTTCAGGAACATCGCCCGAAACGATTCTCTGCGCCAGGCCTTCGACAATCGCGGTCTTGCCAACACCCGGTTCGCCTATTAACACCGGATTGTTTTTTGTGCGACGTGATAGCACCTGGACGGTTCTGCGGATCTCATCGTCACGGCCAATTACCGGATCGAGCTTACCTTTGCGCGCCAACTCCGTCAGATCGCGGGCGTATTTGGAAAGTGCCTGGTAATTTTGTTCCGCGTTCTGATCCGTTATTTTTGAGCCGCCCCGCATCTGCTCGATAACTTTGAGCAAGTCGTCACGCTTCACGCCGTGCTGCCGAAGAAGTTTGCCAGCCTCACCGTCCTTTTCGTCGACAATCGCCAGCAGGAGATGTTCGGTCGAGTTAAATTCATCCTGCATTTTGTCGGCGAGCTTTTGAGCCGCCGTGAATACCTGACTCAATCGTGGGCTGAAATACTGTTGTCCCCCCTCCACGCGAGGAAAACGGGAGATTGCGGCTTGGGTGTCGTTGAGTACGACGGGCAGGTTAACCGCAAGTTTGCCGAGAATTGGGCGAACTGTGCCTTCGGGCTGCTCAAGCATCGCGGCGAGCAGGTGTTCGGGCTCAACTTGTTGATTCTGATTCCGCTCGGCAAGCTCGATCGCGGACTGAATGGCTTCCTGAGCTCGAAGAGTAAATTTGTCTAAACGCATATCTGTGTTTCGTTCTCTTGTTCGTCTTATGATTTGGGCGGGGCATCAGTCACGACGTTCACCGAATGTCAGAACTGCAGCGTTAGCGGGCCGGAAGATCTGTCATCGATGGAACTTACCGCACGATAACGAGGTTGGTTCTGGCAAACTCCTGTTCGTCCTGATGCCCCGCTCTCATTGTCTGACCAGCGAAGGACTTAGCTGCCGCTTGAGGCCTTGCTGGATTTCTCGTTGGTCACATTCTCAGCTTTCGCTTCGATAGTCTTGCCACCCTCGCCGCTAACCTGAATGCGGCGGGCCTTCGTTTCCTCACGCTTGGGCAAAGTTACGCGTAACACTCCATTGCGATATTCGGCCGTCGCCCCATCCGCCGAAACAGTCTGCGGTAGGGTGAACGAACGAGTGAATGATCCATATGATCGCTCCACGCGATGGTAGTTATCGCTGTCCTCTTTTTTCTCGAACTGACGCTCACCGCGCAACGTGATGACGTTGTTCTCAACCGACAACTCAAAATCCTCCCGGTTCATTCCGGGCAACTCAGCCTCGAGTACAATTTGGTCTTTGTTCTCGTAAATGTCGACGCTGGGATTCCAAGCGCCTCGGCCAATACCTTCCTCGCCGAAGCCGCGGGTCAAGTTGGTGGAAAAAAGGCGATTCACCTCTTCCTGTAAAGTGCGCAAGTCACGAAACGGGTCATACCTAACAATAGTCATCTTGATCATCCTCCTTATTTCACTTAACGCGCACAGCGCGGTAGTTCGACCAATTCCTAACCTCACGTTCTGTGAGCGTGCGGGAATAATAATATTTGAGTCCCGCGCTGTCAAGTTGCCGATAGGAGACGGAAAGGCCAACAAAAACCGACCTGAATCTCAGATTCAGCGAGGGGCGAAGGTTAGTGTTTGGCCAAGCAAGCCGGTTACTTCATCCCGAAGAACCGTTTGATAGAGGAGATAATGCCCTCGGATTCATCGCCTTCCGAGCCGGAGAGCTGCTCAGCTGCAGCCAGGGCCTGCCTGCGCTCGGCAATGATGTGACTGAGCGATTCGACGAGGTCTGGATTGTTGTCGAAAACGCGTTTCATAGCGGCGTGTCCGATCTCCAGCACTTCAGTCTCCTCAATGGCAACGATGCTCGCAGTTCTGGGTTCGCCGGTGAACAGGGCCATCTCCCCGAAGAAGGCGCCGTCGCTCAGAGTGGCAACTGTGCGTGCCCGGCCGTTCTCGCTGACCTGGACGCTCACGCGACCATTGTGCACCACGAACATGGAGGAACCCGGGTCACCAGCACGAATTACAGTTTCTCCTGGGGCGAAGACGTGGCTGCTGGCCGCCTGCGCCAGCGTCGCGGTTTCTTCCGAAGAGAGCGGCGCAAAGATATCGACAGCGGACAAGCGCTCGACAATCGCACCTTCCTCTCCTGCTCGCATTCCCGGCTTTGAACTTCTCTCGACCAGCAGAGTCCGGGTGGGATAGGCGAAGTTGAGCTTGGCCCGACGAAACGCATACCAGATTCGTTGGCGGACCAGTGCATCGGTGTCGTTATATTTTGCGTAATCGTCTAACCAGTATTTCACTTCATAGTCGACGCCATTATCACCAAGATTTCTAATGCGCACGATCGGAGTAATCTTGTGGGATACGTTGTCGGCTTCGCGAACGGCTTCGCGCACAACGTGAATTGTCTTGGCAGGTGAATCGGAATAGAGGGTGTTAAAGAACACCAATCGCGCGTTCAAATTTTCACGTGGACAAACTTCTATAGGCTCCTTTGCAGCCGTGCTGTTGCTGATGAGCACCACATGGTTTTGAAACGTCCTGATCTTGATTGCGCGCCACGTGATCTCCTGGACCACCCCGGTGTGTCTCTGCGCTCCGACAGTGATTACGTCGCCGACTTGAAAAGGCCGATCTGCCTGCAGCGAGATGCCGGCAAAGAAGTTTCCTAACGTATCTTGCAGCGCCAGACCGAGGATGACGCCGAAGATCGCTGAAGTCGTGAATAACGCCCCAAGGTCAGCCTTCGGAAATAGGAAAGTGAAAATAAGAAAGAAGAGAGCCGTAAAAACAATTATAGAAAAAATATTCCGAACCAGACTTGGTGCTTCAAATCCACGCCTAAAACGGAAGATGAGGCTGAAGATGATGGTATTGAGCGCCCGCACCAACAGGTAGGCAAGAATTGCAAAGAAGACTAAACGTAGAACACCGATGATGGTGTCTGCCTTGGATGCAAGATCTTCCGGGCGCGACTGGGGTGCTATATCAGCCAGGCGAGCAATTAACAAATCACGTAGTGCCTGGTCAAAGTGGACGATAAGATAAATCGCCACCAGCACGAGCGCAGTAGCTATGAAGAAGAGAGCAAGTTTGTTTTTTGTCAGAGTGCGATTCACTTTTTTTCTGAGGCTTCAGTCAGCGAAACTCAGTTTTAGCAACGCAGGAAAGCCCTATTCTTTTATCACTGTTTCCCGGGCTTGGCGAGACGAATAACGCCCGGCTCAGCAACACTACTCTCCGGGTCAGGATGCTAAGAGCGTTGGGAAAAGCGTGACCAGTATGTAGAGCAATGACAACGCCGTCACGATGATGACTGTGGCCCACGCAGCGAGGTTATAAAGAGGACCATTCACATACGTGCCCATCAGCTCGCGATCGTTTACCAGGCGAAGTACGGCAAAGAGAATAATCGGCAAGAGCAAACCATTGATCACCTGTGTGACCAGCAGCACTCGAATTAATGGCAGGTTTGGAAGGACAGCGATGGCCGCGCCCACGGCCACCAGAAAAGTAAATACGCCGATGAAGATCGGGGCCTCACGAAAACTCCGCGAAACCCCTTTCTCAAAGCCAAGTGCTTCACTAATAGAATAGGCGGTCGCCAGCGGCAACACTCCGGCGGCCAACATCGAAGCGCCGAACAAACCGATAGAAAACAAAGTCTCTGCATAAGGTCCGGCAAGGGGTCTCAGCGCGCGGGCTGCATCCGCGGCGCTCTCAATGCGCAGCCCATGCTTATGAAGCGTGGCGGCCGTCGACACGACGATAAAGAAGACGACAATGATGGCCAGGATCGTCCCTATCCAGACGTCCTTCTTTGTCCTGGAATAGTTTTCGGGCGTGACGCCTTTCTCGACTACCGATGATTGCACATACACCTGCATGTAAGGCGAAATGGTGGTGCCAACAATTGCGACGAAAGTAAACAAGTAAGCATGTTGGAGACTAAAGCTCGGGCGTACCAAACCCACAGCCACTTCGCCCCAGTCGGGCTTCGCGAGAAAAGCGGAGACGATGTAACCAAGGAAAACCAGCGACATCAGAAGGAAGACCCGCTCGACACGTTGATAGGAGCCTTTAACCACGAGCCACCAGATGGCCGCTGCGGAGAGCGGAACTGACAGGAAGCTGGGCACGCCAAAGAGTTCTGTAGCAGCAGCAATGCCGACAAATTCCGAAACCGTGACACCACCATTGGCGATCAGAAGCGCGAGCATTACGAATGCGGTCCAGCGCACTCCAAACTTTTCGCGGATCAGGTCAGCGAGCCCTTTGCCGGTCACGGCGCCCATACGGGCGCACATCTCCTGTACCAGCCCGAGACTGATTGTGATGGGGATGAGGATCCAGAGAAGCCGATATCCGTGTTCTGCTCCGACCGAAGCAAAGGTGGCGATGCCGCCGGCGTCATTGCCGGCGCTGGCTGCGATCATTCCGGGTCCCAGAATGGCGAGGTACCCAAGCAGTCGCCGCCGCCGGGTGAGCGTATCTCGCACACCGCGACTGCGCCGCAACAAGCGTCGTCCGGTGAGTCTGACCGCTTCTCTTGATGCCGGCACTTGGAGGTTCTCCGTCGGTCATAGAATCTTTTTCTAAAACAGAGATCTGAGATTTGAGATCTGAGATCTGAGATTTGAGATTTGAGATCTGAGATTGAGATCTGAAACTCTATCCAATGAATCTCGGCAAACGCTGCCGCCAATCTTTTGGCAGCAGGATTTCCATCGCATCGTCTACAGTGATGATTCCCAGAATATCGCCCGCTTCATCCATGACGGGCAAGGCCAGGAGATTATACTCAGCGATTCTTTGTGCCACTTCGTCTGCCGGCTCGTCCGGATGCGCTGTTTGAAATTCCTTTCGCATTACATCTTCCAAAGGGACCGAAGGATCAGCCAGGATCAAACTGCGTAAGGCGATCACACCCAGGAGCTTCCATGAGCCCTCACCTTCTACGACATAGAGGTAGTAGATCATGTTGGGCGTTTCCGCCATCTCGCGTAGACGGGCCAGCGCTTCGCCGACGGTCAACTCTCGCGGCAGCGTGACAAACTCCGTGGTCATGAGACCGCCGGCCGTGTCGTCCTCGTAATGCAATAGTTCCGCGACATCAGCCTGCTCCTCGTCCTCCATGAGTCCGAGCAACTCTTCCGCCTTCTCCTCGGGTAAATCTCCCAGAACATCGGCGGCCTCGTCAGGGGACATCCATTCGAGGATGTCGGCCGCGCGTTCTTCATCCATGTCTCCGATGATTCGCGCCTGCCGTTCCGAAGGCATCTCTTCGAGGGTCTCAGCCGCGGTTTCATCGTCGAGCGACTCGACCACTTCGGAGCCGTGATGATAGGAGAGAGCTTCAGCCAGCCGGGCAATCTCCACCGGGTGAAGCCGGGCGAGCTTGCCACTTGAAGATTTGAGCTGGACCGTCGCCGCGTCCGTTGCGAGGTAGCCAACGTCTGCCCAATCAAGGACTTCAACCGGCTTGCGAGTACCCATGAAACCCGCCGGCGCGAGCCGTCTCCAAAGACCCTGGAGGCTCACGTCCGCCCCGGTCACCCGCCAGTCTCCCGCCGCTTCAATCAACTGCACATCATTCACGCGAACGACACGCTTACCGTCCACGTCGATCAGTTGCTTATCCAGGACATCACGGGCGAGCAAAACCTCGCCGTCACGACGAACGAAAGGGCCAAGATTGAGTTTGTCTGAATTCAGTCGCACGCCGTGCTCGTCAAACTCCGTGATGCGCCAGCGGGAAAGGAAAAAATCGCGGCGCCCAAAACGGCCAACCACGCCGGTCACAGGCGGATGCTCGTCTTCACCAAGGCGCACGATCACGTCCTTGATAGTTGCCACACGCTCGCCTTCCAGATCGCGGATGGGACGACCCAATACCTGCGACAGATAAAGCATTATCGATTCACCTGAGTGACTAATTTAGATTGCGAATCATAGCATGAGGTAAAGCAGATATGGCGGTGAAGTTCAGGCGGAAAATAAAATGAACGAAGGAAATAAAAGAGCGGGGGCAGCGTTCGATAGGTCCAATACGTCCTGGGAGCTATCGAACCCTGCCCCCGCTCTTCACCGAAGTCTTGCTAGCTTCGCTATCGCGAGTTTCAGGGCGCGGTCATGGCCGGAGTATAGATCGTTGCGCTGGACTAACACGGTTTCATCGGGCTTGATGCCATGTTTTTCCAGGCGCTCTCCCGTTGAGGTTCGATAATCAAATTCGCTGATGTCAAGTAAACCGCCATCAGGGAGCAGGTGGCGACTTCGAATTGCGAGCACGCATCCGCAAGTTTCGGTGCCGATAACGAGCGCGCGATTGGAGGTTTTAAGGGCGGCGATCAGTATCTCCGCTGCGCTAGCCGTGCGTTCACTCGCGAGTACAATCAGGGGAAGTTGATTCTGAGCAATCGGCTCCGGGACGAAAGGAGACTTCGAATGGGTCGCGATCGTGAAGCCGGATCCGTCGCGAGCAGTGAATTTGCCCAAGCCAATCCCGGCGCGAAGAAAAGCGGATGCGACGTCGGTCATCGCTTCAGCGTCGCCGCCGCCGTTGTTGCGCAGATCAAGAATTACACCACGGGCGCCGGCTATTTTCCCCTTCAAGGCACTCGCAAAATCCGCGGTTATCGGTCTGGTGAAAGCATCGATCTTAATAATTGCCAGTTGACGCTCCCGGCGAATTTGCACGCCCAGTTCGCGTTGCTGCCAATACCTTTGAAATCGCGCTGACCTCTCGTCGCCATTTTTGCTCTTCCAACGAATTTCCACAGAGCTGCCGGGAGGACCTTCCAACACGGACGCAAAAGCGCGATATCGAGTTGACGCATTCAGAAAAGACGGGGAATTAGGTAGCCGACCGTTGATCAGAGACATCGCAGACTCGCCGTTCACGGTTTCGATCAAATCCCCTGATCGAACCCCCAGGTGTTCCGCCTGCGAATCGCGTTCTACTTCAACAACAATTGGCAGACCCTCAACCTCTCGCACTGCGATTCCAAGGGTGACAAAACGCGGACGCCACCAGTCAAACTTTTCTTCCGGCGCAAATACTCGAGTGTGAGAATCGTTTAAGGAAGCAATCATCCGGCGCAGCACCGAATAGAATTCCCCGCTGGAGTTAGCTGCTGCCGCAAGCGCACGAAAGGCGGTTCTTTGGGCGTCCCAATCGAGACCGTTGAATTTGCGATCGTAGTACCGTTCATTTATTGAGGACCAGGCGTCGTCGAAGACTGCGAGCCGGCCTTCGCGCGTGGAAGTCGAGACGATCGCCGACTCAGCGTTAGCGAGACGGGAACTAAGAACGTTGGGGGAACGGGAAAAGGGTAAAGGGTAAGTAAAGAAAAGCGTGACGAGTGCTACAACCGAGGCTCGGCGGAGAATGACGGACCATCCACGATGATCTAAACCTCCTTTAGCTTTTCCCATGACCCTTGACCTCATCTTTTTGAGTTTCATTTAGGCGGTTTCCGAAAGTTGTAGCGCAACAAAACGCGAATCGGAGTTGCGACTCCGTTGCGGAGAGCCGGAAAAAAGTGTAGCTGGCGAACGGTTGCAACTGTCGCCTGGTCCAGCCCAAAGCCTGCCCATCGTGCGACCTCAACCCGAGTCACCTCGCCACCTGCGTCCAGATCTACGAGCACGTCGACCATCGCTTCAGCTTCAGCCCGCGCGGCAGTCTCGGGGTAGGCAGGAACCAAACGGCGATAGGGACGCGGCATTCTAAGCCCTTGTGCCTCCGCGGTTTTGGCGTCATCTGGAGCGGCCTCGATAATTGGCGTCTGCTGGTCGAACGTAAGCACGCGTTCACCGCGCTCAGTCGCTTGCGCGTCACGAATCGATGAAACGAAACGGTGACGGGCATTCTGGCTGGATAGTTCGGTGAGAAGCAACTTTTCAGCATCAGCCGCAGTCGCGGCATTAAAACTTGGACGTTCCCAACTGACCAGCCGGCCGGTACGAGCGCTAACCAAAAACATCGTTGCATACGACTCGAAGTAAGACGAAGCTGTTGAGGGCGAACGACGAAGTGTTTGCGCATCGCCCAGGATAAAAAAGTCACACCCCAGCACTGCACCAAGATTGCGTGCCTCGTCGAGTGAGAGGTTCAAAGACCCCGCGTATCCGGCACCGCGGGCTGCTGCCAGAGCCTGATCATGGTCCACGGTGACCAGTGTGGTTTCCTGTTTTAGATTTGCCGTCAGTTTCTGCGAAGTGAGTCGCCCAATGGCAGAGCCGCCAAAGTCCAGGACTGCAAAGGTCGGCGAACGCTCCGTTGTTTGCGCGATAGCGGCCGCGTGAAGGCTGAGCCAGAACGCCCCTAGTATCACGCGAAACAGCACACCCGCGTTGCGACCGGACTTATTGACTCGCAGTGGAATAGTTGGCAATTCGACCACCGACATCTTGAGAGGTATCACAAAGCGGGGAGCGCGTTAGCCTGAATCACTCAGGCGGAAGTGATCGGACTACGAGCGCTTCCACAATTGCTGCGACGGCACTCGCAAGGCCCGATTGAATTTGCTTGAAGCGTTTTCCCAGGCAATCGTCGCGGTCAGTTCCACCAAAGCATCGTCATCGTAAAACTTGCGCAGCCGCTCAAACAACTCGTCGCTCACTTCTCGACCGGTTATGGTCATGTTGTCGGCAAACTCGAGCGCCACGCGTTCGGCGTCGTCATAGAGGTCGCTGGTGGCATAGTCGGAAAGTGCTTCGATCTTCTCGTTTGAAACTCCGAGTGTACTGCTCACGGCAGCGTTGATGTCCTGTCAAAACATACACCCATTGAGAGAAGCAACGCGGCGATTGATCAGTGATCGTAAGGCGGCACTTATTAATCCTGATTCTTCCAGGCCGCCCCACATGGCCCGGGCGCCTTTAAAGATTGATGGGCGGCGCGCATACACAAGGTGATTGAGGAGGGGAGCTCCCCAGACTTTGCGTTGCGCATTCAACACGGTCCTGACGTACCGGTCGGCTGCTTCCGCATTGACGTCCGCTACTCTGGCCATTTTCGCGTTAGTCTCAAGTAAACAGACCTAACAGTTTTAGAATTCACTCAAAGTGTCGGGTTACACCGTAGCCGAGCGATCCCTGGGTATTAAGTCGTGATAGAGCTTATAGACTTCCTCTTTGACTTCCGATGGGAAACAGACTCGATGCAACTCGTAACCGCGCTGTAATCCGCGGACGACATCGCTGACCTCGCTAATCTCGCGAACACGTGGTCGAGCATAACCGTCTTCAACGTAAATAAGACTCTTCGGCTCGGCTCCCGCAGCCGTGTAATAGTTGTAATAGGGGACATCGCTGGCCCGGTCCTCTATGAAGTAGTAATCAGGATCGTAACCGGCCTGCATGACACAGTCTCGAGCCGCTGCCAGAAACTCCGGCTGCTCAGCAGGAGGCATGTCGAGGTCGATCGCCTTGAAGAGCCGGCGCCCGGTAAAACGACGGCTCAGATCGGCAAGGATTCGATCTGTTGAGCGTTGCCACTGCTTGACGTGGAATAAAACATCGGAGTCGTCAACTTCGAGATACTCGGTGATCGTTAAGGAGTTTCTGCGCAACACTTTTTCGAACGCTGTATCCGGAGCGTACCAAACGACCTCCCCGGATTCCAACAGCTTCAAAGCACGCCGCAGTATTGCTCGCAGGACTGCTTCTGCGGATCGCAAGGTGCGATGAAAATAAACCTGGCGAAACATGTAATAACGAGCTTGTAGGTATTCTTCAACCGCGTATAGCCCTCGTGCCGCGACGTAAATCCTGTCGTTCTTCTCATCAATTGCGAGGGCATTAATGATCCACTCGAGATCGTAGATTCCATACTTGGCGCCGGTCATCAAGGAATCGCGCAAGAGATAATCCATACGGTCTACGTCGAGCTGGGAAGATACCAGCTGGGCCAGCGCGGCAGGCTGAAATTTGCCTTCAATAATCGCCGCAACCTTTGCGGGTAGCTGCGCGGAATAAGACCGCAGCAACTGGCCTATCTCGGTGGCCTCACTGAGCACAACCTCCACGGTCCATTTCTCATGGTGGAACCCCAGCACTTTCTCCATAACATGAGAAAACGATCCATGGCCCACGTCGTGAAGCAATGCAGCAGCTCGCGCGGCGGTCCGGTCCTGGGTTTCGAACTGGTGCTTTTCACCCAGGCGATCCAGCACGCGGCTCATCAGGTGAAACGCGCCCAGGGAGTGCGTAAAGCGGGAATGTTCCGCACCCTGATAAGTATAGAGTCCGAGTCCGAGCTGCTTGATTCGGCGTAGTCTTTGAAACTCCGGTGTGTCGATCAGTCGCATCATCAGTTCACCTTCGGCAGTGTTCGTGCGCAGGCGAATGATGTTATGGACTGGATCTCGATAGATTCGTTCAGACAAGGTTTGAGCTCTTCCAAAGGAAACTGATTACAGACGCGGAAGTTTACCACGCGGGCCCGTGCGATCACTTACTGCACGGGCACACTACGATTCATTTAGAAGAGAAGCTCCCGCGGATCTTGCGGTGTTTGTACTTTAATCCGCCCCTCACTTTTATAATCAAATTCTGGATCAAAACCATTTTTTTGGATGAGGTTTAGGGCCCACAAGTCGTCCAGATTGGCCTAAGTATAAGGATTATGGGATTTTGCTTTTTCAGCAGTTTCAGGCATGCGGGTTGCGAATCGTCAGTTGCGCAGTATCGGTTCTAAATAACCAGAGTCTCCCTTACACAACCTCAGAATAGCCTAATGATTGAATTGACTTAGGCATAACATGCCATACAGGAGATCACATGAAACGCAAACCCCAAAGGCTTTTCAGCTCTTTTATCGCGCTGTTGCTGGTAATCCTGGTAGTGGGTGCAGCCTCAACGCAGGCGCAGACATCCAGTTCAGGAACTATTACCGGAGTTGTTAAGGACGAACAAGGCGCTGTCGTGCCGGGCGCTACCGTCAAAGTTACTAACGTTGGCACAAACGCGGAGCGCACTGCAGTTACTAGCGGAGATGGTGTCTATGAGATCTCTCAGCTTGTACCGGGCAACTACCGCCTGGAAGTGGAAGCGCCCAACTTCGCGAAATATAACCAGGACGTCACGGTAAACGTGTTATCGCGCGTCAGTGTTGATCCAGCACTTAAGCCGGCTGGCGCCGTGGCCCAGGTTACGGTCACCGCCGATAATACGGCTCTCATAGAAACTACAAAAACTGAAGTAAGCGGACTTGTCGATCAACGCCAAATGGAAAACCTTCCTGTAAACGGCCGATCGTTCGCTTCCCTGGCTACACTAATTCCAGGGGCAACTCTTCAGCCTTCCTTTGATCCAACAAAAGCACGTGTGGGCACATTCTCAGTCGGCGGCTCGACGGGCCGTAACCTTAACATCACGATTGATGGCGGGGACAACAAGGACAACGCTGTGGGCGGCATCCTCCAGAACTTCTCGATGGAAGGCATCCAGGAGTTTGCTCTATCCACGCAACGCTTCTCGGCTGCAAACGGCCGTTCGGGTGGCGCGTTGCTGTCGATCGTCTCGAAGTCGGGCACTAACGACTTCCACGGCTCTGCCTTCGGCTTCTTCCGAGATGACAAACTGAATGCGAATGCACCCGCACTGCTGGCGAAAGCCAACCCGGGTCTGTTCCCGAATGCATCGGACGCTGTCAAGCCGCCCTTCAGTCGTCAACAATTTGGTGGATCAATCGGCGGCCCGATCAAGCGCGATAAGGCATTTTTCTTTGGCACTGCGGAACGCACGCGTGAGCGCGGCAACTCGATCGTCCCGGGCGTGGACCAGACGAAGATCAAAACTCTTGAACCGTTCGGCTACAAGGCTGTGCAGTTTTTGCCGCAACCTTTCAACGATTGGCAATACACGATCAAAGGCGACTTTAACTTGTCGCCCAAACACACCCTTGTAACTCGTTTCGCGGGTCAGAATAACGATGGGCTCAATGACCAGGCCGGGTTCCTCGTTGTTCGTACGGACCTATCGGGGGGTAATGAGTCTCTGAATACTCTATACAACTTTCTGATTAATGAGACATGGATTGTGAACCAAAGCACGGTAAACCAGTTCACATATCAGTACTCAACGTTCGACAACCGCATCAATGCGACCACTGAATTGAATCTGCTGGTCTTTCCCGACGGCTTGGCGGTCGGGCGCAACGGCAACGTGCCGCAGCAGACTCTCCAGAAGAAGCACCAGTTCCGTGATGACCTAACCTGGAACCACGGTAACCATGGTTTCAAGTTTGGCGGCGATTTCGTTTACGAGCCGACTCTGGGCGGCCTCTTTGCCTTCAACTCGGCCCCGGAATATGACTTCAACTTCAACGCTGACGAGATCGCAAATAACCCGACCCAGTTTCCGCAGGGGTTCCGAACCACGCAAATTCGACCCGGGTCGATCACCTGCCCGTCGATCGTAGGCACAGCCACCTGCACGCAGGCCCAACTCAATGGCATAGGCGTAGTGGGTGCCGTCATTCTCTCGGGTGGCGACCCGAGTTTCAACTTGCGCGAGGGCGCGAAGCAGTTTGCCTTCTATGTGCAGGACGACTGGAAGGTCTCACCACGCTTCACCCTTAACCTCGGCGTGCGCTACGACGTAGATTACGGCTTCGTAGACCACGCCCACGCGGCAGAGAACCGTGCCTTCCGCGCCCTGAAAATCATCGGCAGCCCCTGGGCGCGAAAAGTGGTTGAGGATGATAAGAACAACTTCAGCCCGCGTATCGGCTTCGCCTGGGACATCAAAGGCGACGCCCGTTCAGTGGTGCGCGGTGGCTATGGTATGTACTACGACCAGTCATTCCTGAACGTGCCACTGTTCGCAGTGCAGCAGTCGAACCCGGAGATTTACGCCACCTTCCTGAACGATGCTGACAACCTCAGCATAGACTCGCCGCCGCCTTCCATCCCGCGCCCACTTAAGAATCCGCTGTCAGGTTCACGCGGCAGAATGCTCGATCCTGACTTCGAGTCGCCGTACACGCAACAGTGGAACCTGGGGTACGCGCAGGAGATCGGGCGCAACATGTCTCTGGAGTTGGACTACGTCCACATCCTCGGCCTGCACGAGTTCACGGGTTTTGATATCAACCCGCGCATTGGTCCACTTATCAACGCGCAACGAAGCAGTTCAAATCCTGGCCGCATCCTGACTTCTCAATTCGCGGCGCACGCTGCAGAGTTAACGGCGGCGTTCGGCTCTCCAACGCCATTCGGCCGCATCACAGTGGCCCAGTCCGATGGCCGTTCGCGGTACGATGCTTTTACGGCGTCGTTCAAAAAGCGCTACGCAAACAAGTATCAATTGAATGCGCATTACACGCTGTCGAAGGCGCAATCCTGGTTCGGCGCAATAGGCGATTTCGGCTTACAGCCGCAGAATCTTTTTAACAAATGGGACCCGATCAACTTTGGCCCAGCAGGTGAGGACGAGCGTCACCGCTTTGTGCTCTCCGGGATCTTCGATCTGCCAGTGGGCTTTCAGGTCGCGCCTATCTTCCAGTTGGCCTCGGCGCGTCCCTACAGTGTCTTCCCGTCCTGCGGCTGCGACATCAACCGCGATGGCGTGAATAATGACCGGGATTCTGTCAACCCTGGGGTGGATGACCAGCACAAGCTGCCGCTGAACTCCAAGCGTGGCGACAGCTTCTCGCAGTTGAACGTGCGCGTCTCGAAGTTTTTCAAATGGGGCGAGAGCAAGAAACTCGGTCTCTTCTTTGAAGCCTTTAACGTTTTCAACACGGGTAACTACGGAAATCAGTTCCAGAACGTTACGGGCTCGCCCGACTTCGGCAAGCCAATTAACTTCTTTGGAGCGACAGGTTTTTCAGAGCCTCTTGGAATCCCGTTCCAGGCTCAGTTTGGAGCTCGCTTCAGCTTCTAACAGTTAAAACTTAGACCGGGCACTTTGCGAGACGAGCGTTCGTTTCGCAAAGTGCCCTTTCTTATTTGCCCGTAGGTCAATTTCACACATTTAAGTAATGCGAGATCGGATGTTGAGTATTTCCCGCGCTCTGCTGGCTATCAGCGTTTTGTTTGGCTCGGCGTTAGTAGTGTCAGCGCAGGGCGGGCACACACTTCAAGGCCGCGTCGTTACACCAAATGGCAGTCAACCGAATAACCCGGTCAAGATAACCCTGACTTTCAACGGCAGGCGAGTCTACGAAACGTTTACGGATCTTAGCGGTCGATTCTCCTTCGCAGGCGTTGGAGCAGGCACATACCAGCTTACCGCGGAAGGTGATGGCCAAAGTTTCGATACTACGTCAGTCTATGCCCAGGTCTCCGCATTCGGCTCGGCACCCCAATTGTTCACCCAGGACATTCAGCTGCGAACATTACCAGGCAAAGCAATAAATCCCGCGGGCGTCGTGAGTGGATTCACGCAGGAGATTCCAAAGCCGGCACGGCAAGCGTTTGATCGGGGAATGAAGTTGAGCAGCGAGGGCAAATCTGATGCGGCTATTGAAAAGATGAAAGAAGCAGTCAGGCAATTTCCCGAATACTTCGAAGCACATTTGCAGCTCGGAAATCAGCTTATGAAATCGGGGCGATTCGATGAAGCTCTATCTGAGCTGGATCGTGCGCGAGAAATCAACGCGAAGGATGAACGTTTATATCAATCGTTTGGATTGCTGCTAATGCGACAGAAGAACTACGCAGTCGCGGTTGCTGTGTTTTCGGAAGCGTCGAGGTTGAACCCGTCAAATGCCGTGAACGTGTTAATGAAAGCGACAGCATTGATTCATCAGGCTTACGCGATGAATCCTTCGACCTCGGCAGAGGAAGCACGGGATAGACTACACATCTTGAACAGAGCTGAAGCTGCAATCACCGAGGCATCCAAAATGAGTGACAAGAAAGTCAAACCCGACCATCTGACGTTTGCCATGTTCTACGAGATGAAAGGCGAACGTAGTCGATCGGCAACCGAATTAGAGTCTTACTTGCAGGAGAATCCAAAGGGTCGCAACGTTGAGGACCTGCGAAAGCTAATTGAGAAACTCCGCTCCCCGGTCACCGAACCTTCCGCGCCAGCACCGCCCAAATAGACGAGCCCCATAAGCCAGACTGAAGCGCATGCCTACCGTTCCCGACACCGTTCGCTTGAATAAAGAAGGTGAAAAGACAGCCCACGAGCGGGAGGGAAACAGTGCGAGTGAGGGTAACGTTTCCTGCCACATCAGGTTCAGCCAATCGTTAGATGGTCACACGTTAACCGCTTGATTGTGTTTAAGTTAAAGAAGGGTAAGGTTATTACCGATCGACGGTTTGATTATCACCCTGGGCTATCCAATCAAATGGAAAAAAATTCAGATTATTGGAAATACTTAGGAATTAGATATAGGGGCTTTTGGTGTGCAAACCAGTTAATAGGCTGAACCGACACGGTTTATAGTGCCATCCGAGGTTTCGGACGCGTGGGGCTTGTTAATTGCTTAGAACACCCCGCTAGTTCTAGATCACAGTTTGACCTTTCGCGAATTAACTTCGCACACAAAATAAATAGGAGCGAAAAATGAGAAAGAGATTTGAATTTATTTCTTTGGTGTTCGCCCTGGTTCTTGGTCTGGGAGTTTCAGCTCTCGGACAAGAAAGAACGGGCAACCTTGAGGGAACAGTGAAGGATCCGACAGGCGCTGTAGTGCCGAACGTATCCGTGACAATTAAGAATGCGGGTACCACCGCGAACGAAACTACGACAACCGGTATAAGTACGGGCTTCGACCGCACCGTAACAACCGACGATCAGGGTTTTTTCCGTGTACTGCAGATGCCCCCGGGTGGCTACGTTGTAACCACTGCGGCGATTAGCGGTTTCGGTGAATCCCGAAGTGAAAATGTACAGATTACGCTTGGCAAAACCACACAGCTGGAGATTCAACTCGCAGCGGGCCAGGCATCGGCGACGGTAAACGTTGGTGCTTCAGATCAGCCGATTGATACAACCGGAAGTGAAGTTTCAACCAGCCTCAACGCGCAGAAGCTTGAATTGCTGCCAAAGGGTCAGACTTTTCTCTCTGCTTTAAAGGCATCACCAGGCACTCGGCCCGACACTATCGCCGGTGGCTTTACCATCGATGGCGCGACCAATGCCGAGAATGTATTCATTATTGACGGCCAGGAAGTGACCAATTACAAGAATGCCGGAATCAACGCAAATAGCCAGGTTCCTTTTGCATTGGTTCAGGAACTCCAGGTTAAGTCGAGCGGCTTCGATGCCGAGTATGGCGGCGCCACTGGCGGCGTAATTAACGTCGTGACCAAGGGCGGAGGCAACGACTTCCACGGCGAGTTTGGAATGGGGTTCAGAAGTTCAAAGCTTGATAGTAACCCTCGTGATTCGCAGACTCGTTTCACCACCGGCTCAGGAGCGACTTTTCTGCAATTCATTGAGTATGTCAAAGTGCCCAAGTCCAAATACTTGCTTACCTCTCCAACGGCCAACCTGGGAGGTCCAATCCTTAAGGATAGACTTTGGTTTTTTGGCAGCTGGTCGCCTCAGATTACGGACCAGACCGTGGATACTACCTTCTACACCAACTCTCCGGCCGCCACTCGCACGGTAAACGGTCGAGACAGCTATAACACGAAGATTACCAACCAGTACGGTTTTGGACGCCTGGATTCTCAGCCATTCAGCAAGTTGCGTCTGGCGGGAACTTTTCTCTGGAATCCGGTAATCACCCGTGGGTTGCTGCCGTTTAATACTATTTCATTTGGTGGCTCCGACCCAGCCGTTAACTTTGGCGGCACAATTGGCTTGTTAGGTGGCAGTGCATTGAGAAGGCAGCAAGGTGGGCGGAACAACGCCGATAGCGTTACGGCCTCCGCAACCTACACGCCCACAAATAACATTGTTACTAGTTTCCGTTGGTCGCGCGGTTTCTTAAACCAGCGAGACAGCACCTATTTTGTTCCCACTGGCAATCAGTATTCGTGCGTAGCCGGAAATAATCCCACTACAAACTTTGGTCCTAACGCTTGCATCGAGGGATCCAGTACTCCAAGCACGACCAGAAACGTAAGGGATATTTCTATCCGGACGACGTACGAAGGGGATGCCAGCTTCCTCTTTAGCGCCGGTGGCAGACACCAGCTTAAGGGTGGCTACCAGCACATGAAGATCTTCAACGATATTCAGAAGAGCTTCTCGGAGGTGATTTCCCTTGCTTACGGTACTTACCGAATCAACAACACGCCGTTTGGGTTCAACTCTACGGCTACTCCTAATCCTGCTGCTATCGGGGCGGGAATCCTGACAAGGTTTGGTACCAACGGCAAGGCTGCTAATCTCAACCAGGCCATCTATGTTCAGGACAAGTGGCAGCCCATAAGCCGCTTGACACTGAACCTGGGAGTTCGTTTTGAAAAAGAAGACCTACCTTCATTCAACGGATTTCCTGCTTCGTTTGCTTTTGGTTGGGGAGAAAAAGTTGCCCCGCGACTCGGCTTTGCCTATGACCTTTTCGGCACTGGCAAAACCAAGGTCTTTGCTAACTACGGCAGATACTACGACCGGGTGAAGTTCATTATTGCGCAAGGCTCGTTCGGCGCTGACTTCTATCGCGTAGACTTCTTTGACATTCTGCCGACTGATGGTCCCGGTTTCGGTGCCTTCAACACCGCAAACGTTCTTGGTAACTTTACTGATCCAATTGGTGGCGCTTGCCCGAACACGGGTTTTATCGGCAGCGGCCGGAGCCGGTGCCAATCCGACTATCGTGTTGCTTCGAATGATCCGCACGCGGATCCATTTGAGTCGGGCGCGATAGACCCGAATGCGAAGCCGTACCAACAGAGAGAAATCACTTTTGGTGTGGAACACGAGTTCAAAAGCAATTACGTTTTGCGCGCGCGTTACACCGACAAAAAGCTGGTTAATGCAATTGAAGATGCGGGCGCCATCGGGGCCGATAACAGCGAAGTCTACATCACGGGTAACCCCGGAGAAGGCTTGCACGCAAAATTCCTGAAACAGCTCGGATATGCAGAGCCGTTCGCCAAACCGGAACGCTCATATCGGGCTCTGGAACTAGTGGTTGAGAAACGGTTGTCAAACAACTATTATTTCAATCTCAACTACACCCGTAGCCGCTTGTTTGGTAACTATTCGGGATTGTCCAATACGGATGAGTTAACCGGCAGAGCGACGTCTGAGTACAACGGGCTTGCTCGTTCAGACCCGGGTGTCAGCCGCGCGTTCGACCTGCCCTTTATCGGTAACACCGCTGCCGGTGGATCCGACCGGGGTCGCTTGGCGACTGATCGTCCGAATGTGTTCAATGGTTACGGTGCTTACATCTTTGACTGGCACGGACACAAGACAAATTCTACGGAATTTTCGCTCTTCCAAACCATTCAATCTGGAACACCGCAAACAACATTGATTCAGTTCCTGGCCTCAACCATATTCACCAAACGTGGTGACTTAGGAAGGACTCCCACCTTTACGCAAACGGACTTAGGCATTACGCACCGTTATCGTTTTGGTTCGGACAGTCGTTTCACCTTGGTGGGAGATGTGACGGTACTGAATCTTTGGGATGAGAAAAACGTCATTACGTTACAAGTCCTAAGAACCAACGGCGGCATACCACCTAGCACCTTCCCACAGTTTGCAGCGGGTGGATACCCGGCGTTAATTAATGCTTACAACAGGGGCGAATTGTTAACCCCAATTAATACCTACCTGGCCGGCACACCGACGGTTCTGAATCGGACGCTGGCTACCTATGGACAGCCTAATCGTTTCCAGGGTGTTCGTACGGTTAACTTTGGTTTCCGTCTGCAGTTCTAGTTAAGACAAGACGGAAGTTATGGGGACTCGCCTAGAAATAGGCGAGTCCTTTTTTTGCGCAGGTCTCATTCCTGCGATGAAAACCTCTCCTCAGACCATGCCAGCGAGTCGAGTGAGTTTGGCAAGCGTGATCAATCGCCGTTGTCGAATACGGAGGAAAGCGCCGACAACCCAATCCTCGACGAACACTCTCCTTTAATCAATGCATCAACCGTCCTAGTCTCCTAACTGTAGTCTGAGATAAACGCGCTAAAGCTCCCTCCTGATCGATCTTGCCAGTTGCACTAACCGGAGCGGCTTCGATGGGAAACTCTTTGAAAGAAATCAGAATTCTTTCGATGTGTCTTTTCAGACGAGATTTCAGCTGAAGCAACTCGGCTTTCGTTGGGCGGAGAAACGGGGTGTTAGAGGTGGCAGCGTAGCGCTGTTTGGGATCTCTATCCTCCTCACCCTATCATTTATGGTTAGAAGTCAACTGTAGTTTGTGGGAAGGTGGACTTTCTCGGTACTGTCTAATCAGCTTCCGAATATTATCCAGTTGAGGGGTATTCGGATTAGTCTTAAGGTAAAGTTCAAGCTCGTCGGCGGCCTCCTGGTAGCGGTTAAGATTCTTTGCATAAAGCAAAGCTAGATTCCAATGAACATCAGGCGATAGTCCTTTGGTAATCCTGTCAGCCTGTCTCAAAGATTTTTCTGCCTCTTCATATCTTTTAGCTTGTCGCAATGAAAGGCCAAGAAAAAGAATGGCATCTTCTGAAGTTGAATTCAGGGAGACAGCCTTCTGCGCAGCCTCGACTGCAGCATCCGAGTGTCTTAAAGCATAGTGTGAATAACTCAATCCATACCACCCATTAAAACTGCGTTGATTAACGGCGACGGCTCGACCGAAAATCTCGAGGGCTTTCTCATACTTTTGTTGAGTTGTATAGATCAGGCCTAACCTCTCCAGTGCCGAGTAGTATGAAGGAAATAACTTGAGGGCATTCTCGAGCCCCGCAACTGCAGCTTCCACCCTGTTACCTTCAAGATCAGAAATAGCCTTTTGATATGTTGTTTTTGCTTCCTCGGGAACCTCCTGAACAAAAATGGCCCCTCTGCCGGAGGAAGAAGTAGAACTGGAACCCCTTAGACGAAGGTAGAAATCCTTTTGGAGGTTGTCCGCAATTGGTCTTCCCGATGCGCCGATGCCATATAACTCTACCTCCTGAGTTTGCTCTTCGTAATTGGTGCCAAGTGGCAAAACTCTTATTTGAAATCTTCCCTGCGAGACCCCTCTAAAAACGAACCGCCCCGAACCGTCGGTTTTTATTCTTTGGAGCACGTTATTAACCTCGTTCATTAGCTCCACGGGAATCTGGGTAATAGGTCGTCGTTCTGAATTGAAAACAAATCCCGTAATAGTACTGCCACCAAAAGTGGGAATCTGGGCTTGAGTCTGAAATGTGAAGAATGGAATGAGAAGCGCGCTAAGAAAACAAGCGACGCTCAGGTAATTCTTTTTCATAGCGGATTCTCCTAAATTGATTACCGCAATTACACCGAATTGTCAGGGCATAGTCAAGAAAAAACCCAACAAACATCTGGGTTTTTCCAAATTCGCTGACAACGCAATAGCTGCTCCCGGAGAGTTACAAAATCTAGTAAGTGTCCTAACTTTTTCTTTTCGTTTGGAGGGTTACTCTTTGAACGAATTCGTGGGAACCGATCGAACGGAAACCGTGCCACAATCCTTCATTCGGGTGTTCCATGGCGACTCAGCTTTAACGGAGTATCCTGGTCATACGCTAACCAGCCACCGGACTAAAATCCAAATCTTCGGATGAGGGAACGAAATTTCGTAGGAGGCCTACCTTGCCAACGGCCAAATTCTTCCGATCACTTACTGTCTAGCTGAATAAATAGAAGCCTATTCTTCGATTGCTTTGTCCTGCCCCGCTGGCATGTCGATTGCCGTTGGTGGATTTGCAGTTTCAAATATCCAAGTTTAACCACGCCAAAACAGCCATCGAAGGAAGTTCCAGGAGCAGGCCACAAACGGCAAGTTTCAGGGTAAACACTTTTATTCGCTTCAAACGGCCGGTCTCCCGGCGCATAGGAGAAACTAATGAGAAGAAGTTTCAAGTATATCGTAATGACGATGTCCCTCGTCCTCTGCTTCGCAACTGCTGTTCTTGCCCAGCGAACAAGTGGCGACGTCGAAGGCAAAGTTACCGACCCTAACGGCGCTGTCGTTCCCGGAGTCAGCGTTACCTTGACCGGTGTGACAGTCGGTTTTAGCCGGACTGTTCAAAGCAACGATCAGGGTGAATTTCGGGTTCAGCAAGTTCCTATAGGTACCTACAGAATTACCACTGCCCCTATTAGCGGTTTTGCGGAATCGAGGGTGGACAATGTCACTGTGACGATTGAGAAAGTCACGCCTGTCAATATCACCTTGGGAATAACTTCGGCCACCACGGTTAATGTTACTGCTTCTGATGTGGCTGGGGTCATAGATCCAACCACCAGTAAGGTTCAAACCAACATCACCCCAAAAATGATTGATCAATTGCCGAAAGGGACTAGTTTTAGTTCGCTTTTGAGGCTTTCACCTGCAATGCGATCAGAGCCTCTGTCAGGTGGTTTTCAAGTGGATGGGGCGTCGGGTTCAGAAAACTCATTCCTCATAGACGGACTGTCGGTTGAAAACTTTAGAACCGGAGTTCTCAATGGAGTGAATAACATCCCGATCGCGCTGGTTTCTGAAATTCAGATCAAGACCGGTAGTTTTGAAGCTGAACACGGTGGAGCGTCCGGGGCTGTCGTATCTGTTGTTACCAGATCGGGTTCGGACACTTTTCACGGTGAATTTGGAACGGCGTTCGAAACCAGCCGGCTTCAGCCCAAGCCAAGATTTACACTGTCCCGGTTTGTGTCGAGTAGTTCCAGCGCCGCTGCTATCGCTGCCAACCCTGATTATGTGTATTCCATCGCACCAAAGAAAGATCAGTACCTGAATTCTTACCCGAGCGGCACCTTGTCAGGACCAATTCTCAAAAGGCATGTGTGGGGTCTAATGAGCTATTCGCCGCAGATTTTTGAGACAGAGCGCACCTCGACTTTCATTAGTGCAATAGCCAACTCGAATTTTTCAACGGGTCGATTTGTCTCTACTCCCAGAATCGTCTCAGGACAACCACAACCCGACCTTACATATAAACAAACCGTCAGAAACGAATATGCTTTTGCCAGAGTGGATGCCGCCTTTTTCCAAAATTTTAGAGGCGGGGCCAGCTTTTTGTGGAATCCAGTAAGCAGGCGCGGCAATATTCCTTTCGGGAGTATCACTACTTCCAATCCGGTTAACACCACCTACAACAACATTTCGTATCCCTCCGAGCAGTACGCGACTCTTCAGGGTGGACGCGCTCCCTCAAACAATTTCACGAGCAACGTTGAGTGGACACCGACCAGCAAACTGGTGGCCACCTTCCATTACGGTCGCGCCTATCAGAATGAAAAGTCTGGAAACTACGCGCTGGCAAACGAGGTCCGCTATGTATGCAGTGGATCAGCAACCGCCTATAACACGATTGCGACCGGATGCCCGGGAGGAATTGGTTTCCAAAATCTCTCCACGAATTCCATTACTACTCGTGACATTTCGCTAAAGAATGAGTGGAGCGCAGACGCCAGCTATCTTGTTAGCGGCTTTGGCGGCAGACACGATTTCAAAGGTGGCTATCTGCGCGGCAGAATCGTAAACGACGTCTTAAGTGGTTATGCCGGCACAGGTATATTGCAGCTCTTTTACGGACAGGACTATGCTCAAGCGGGAACCGGCGCGAGCCTTCCCTGCGTCCTTGGCTCCGCCAGCTGTATCGGTGTTGGAACTCTTACCAGGTTTGGTGTGAAAGGTATTGGCAAGAACCAATACCAGGGCATTTACTTCCAGGATAAATGGCAGCCTACAAATCGTCTGTCCTTGAATTTGGGAGTTCGACTCGAGAAGGAATTCTTGCCTTCTTTTAATGCCGGCGACCTCCTCGCCGGTACGGCCATACCGGGCATCGAATTTGGTTGGACCAAGAAAATTGCTCCACGCTTAGGGTTCGCCTATGATCTATTCGGTGACGGCAAGACGAAAATTTATGGCAGTTTCGGTTACTTTTATGACCGTCTGAAATTTGCGGCCCCGCGCGGATCGTTCGGCGGCGACTTCTACCGGGTGGACTATTTCCCGATCGCAGCCGCAAGTCCCGCATATAGTTCCTATACGCCCGCCAGGATTTTGGGCAGTTGGACCGATCCGAGAGGTGGCGGAAATCCTTCGACGACAGGCGGAATAAGTCAATTACAAAGAGACTATCGTATTCCGTCAAACTTGACCGAAGCACAATTCAAGGCACTGGGCCTGGAAGTAACCGGCGTCGATCCTGATTTGAAACCTTTTCGTCAGGATGAATTTACCATCGGTTTTGAAAGAGAGTTCCGCGCGAACTATACTTTCTCAGCCCGTTTTAGCCGCAAGAATGTTGCCTCCGCTATAGAAGACCACGCCATCCTGGGATTAGACGAATCCGAAAACTATCCGGTCGGCAATCCGGGTGAAGGCCTGGATTTGAAACTTGACCAGGCAAACGGAACGGCGAAATCGGCGAAACCACAACGGCTGTACAGGGCACTTGAGCTGGTGGTTAACAAGCGGCTTTCTAGCCACTACTACTTCAATATGAATTATACATTGGGGTATCTGTGGGGTAACTATTCAGGACTTGCCAGTTCTGACGAAAACGGACGTACCGACCCCGGTATTAATCGTTTCTTTGACTATCCGATCAACGGATTCACTGCTACCGGCCAACCTGACAATGGATATTTGGCGACCGACCGCCGCCACGTTTTCAAGTCATACGGCGGGTACGAGTTCACTCGGTGGCGCGATAAAGGACATTCAACTGAATTGTCTTACTTCTTTCTTGCGCAACAAGGGACTCCGCAAACGACCTTTATTACCGTAGTGGCCACTTCAATTCCCTTAATAAAGCGGGGCGACTTGGGAAGAACTCCGGCTTTCACGCAAACTGATCTGGCGTTGACGCATCGTTATAGATTCGGTAACGACGGTCGTTATACGGTGGCGTTCGACATTAATGCCTCAAATGTTTTCAACCAGAATACTGTGACCAGGTTTACTACTACCAGGTACAGAACTACGAATACTATTCTGGGCACCGACATTAACCCGACTTACAATTCATCAACGCAAACGTTGATTCCGATTTTGAACAAGATTCTAAACGGACAAATCGGGACGCAACTTACGCAACTAGAAAATGGCGGCCTTCTCAGTCTAACTGGAAGACCAAATCCGCATAATAGTCTTTACGGACAACCTCTTGATTATCAGAATGCCCGTAACATTAGATTTGGTTTCCGATTCATCTTCTAGTTCGATAACAATCGAGACTGTTAAGCCTGCTCTCCCGGAGAGCAGGCTTTTTTTTCGGCAAGACAGATCAGAATTTGGTATTCACAGCATTGAACCCGAAGCTTTGGTTATAGTTGGACCAAAACCGGGAAGGGTCACAATCTCAATCGCCTCAGCAAATTATCTGTTGAGCTTCGGCGAACTCTTAAGTTTTGCAATCAAGTCTCGGATCTTGTTTTTGTCGGGAGAATCGGGTACGAGTTTTAGAAAGGTTTCAAGCTCGTTAATGGTCTCTTGATTTCGGTTTAGCCTGTTATAAAGCAAGGACAGTTGCCAATGAACCTCGCCATTCATCTTTTTTGCTAAAGAATTGGCTTGAAGCAAAGTTTTTTCTGCCTCTGTATAGCTTCCCGTTATTCGCAGAATCGTCCCATAAAGCAATTGGGCATCTACTGAAGCAGGGACCAGAAGAGTGGTCGCCTTGGCGGCTTCCAACGCAGCCGGATACTGTTTCATTTGATAGAAAGCGTAGGCCAAACTGTAATAAGTGGAAAAACTACGCGGGTTTATGTCAACGGCTCTTAACAAGTAGGGATAGGCTTTTTCCCACATCTTGCGAGACATAAACTCCTTACCAAGCGAATCCAGCGCATCAAAATAGTTTGGAAAAGTATCTATAGCTCTTTGAAGTTCTTCCAACCCCTTGTCTTGATGTTTCGCCAAATCAGCCATGCCGTCCTCATATGATTTTTTTGCGGCCGCCGGAATGTCCTGAACAAAAATCACTCCAGATTTTTCACTTGCGGATTGGCGGCCACGTTTATCATAACGAAGGGTGATGTCGATATAGGCCGTGTCAGTCCTGTTTCTGGTCTGGAGTATTTCTACCTCTTGAGTTTGCTCCATTAGGCCGGTGCCAAAAGGTAAAACTTTTATCGTGAGACGTCCGGCAAACAGACCTGAAAAGGTGAAACGTCCGGCAGAATTTGTTTTGGTTCGCTGAATAACTGAATCCGTCTCACTTAGCAGCTCGACATAAACATTCTCCACGGGACGACGATTCGGGTCGAATACTTGTCCTTCGATTCTGTTGACAAGAATTGAGCTCGGAGATGCATCCACCGGGCCCGCGGAAAAAATGAGCAGCGACAAACACAAACCACAGACCAGACTTTTCAGGAGCTTGGGCGTCACGTCTGAATTCAATATTTCCATGTAGAAAGGATTACAGCTCGAGGAGATGTCCCAACTTCTTCTTTTTCGTAGACAGGTACTTTTGCGCCAGTTCGTGCGAATCGACTTGCATTGAAACGCGTTCGACAATCTTCAACCCGGCTTCTTCCAGGGCACGCAACTTGAGCGGGTTATTTGAGATTACCCTAACCTGGCAAAGGCCCAGATCGAAGAGGATTTCCGCGCACTGCTTGTACTCGCGTAAGTCAACGGCGAGTCCTAGTTGCTCATTTGCTTCTACAGTGTCTGCGCCTTCGTCTTGAAGGGCATAGGCACGAATCTTATTTAAGATGCCGATACCACGGCCTTCCTGTTGCTGGTAAACAATAGCGCCGCGGCCTTCCTGCTCTATCATCTGCATTGTTTGGTGGAGCTGTGCTCCACAATCACATTTTGTCGAGCCAAAAACGTCGCCGGTCAGACACTGTGAGTGTATGCGCACCAGAGTTGGCGTGTCGCGGCGCATCTCGCCTTTGAAGAGCGCGACAAACTCTTCATCGCTAACCAGCGAACGATATCCGGCAATCTTGAATTCGCCCCATTCGGTAGGTAAGACCGCAACGGCCACGCGCTCCACAGATAAACCTGCGTCAGCTCCGGCACAGGCGGCAGTAATTGGTTGCTCTTTCAACCGAGTCTCCTTCTTTCTCACCCCATACAATCCAGCTCACTGATGTAACCAGCCAGTTCTTTACATGTGATTTTATAGTAGTAAGGCTGCAAGTGCTACAGGAGGACCTTCCTGACCAAACCTCGGAGTTCCAGCTTCGGGAGTAGCATCGCATTGCTAGGGCTTCACGCCCGCTGTAAGATACGCCACGTCAGGTGGGTGAATCGCTGAGTCCCCCGAGTGAGTTGCTCAAAGCCGATCGAATGCCATTTCAAGATATTAAAGAAGACGAACCCGGGGGAAAAACCCAGCTACGTGAGACTGCCCGTGAGGGGAAGTCGAATCAAAGCGAGCGCCGGCCGGCGCTGGTTTCGCTTCGTGGTGAGTTGATGGCAGTGCCAATTCCCCTGGAACGGGATCAGGTTATCATCGGCCGGGCGCTGGAGGCCGATGTCCGCCTCAATGATTTCCGCGCCTCTCGTCTTCATGCGCGCATCACCAGTGAACAGGTTGGAGAAAAAGGTGAGACGTGCTATCGAATCGCTGATCTGGGGTCCACCAACGGCACCCTGGTGAATGGCGAGCTGATCACAGAAGCAGTTCTCAACGACGGCGATAAAATTGTCATAGGCGATCATCTCTTCCGGTTTGATATGCAGGATGAGATCGATCGAGAATTCCAACAGCAGATCCATCGTCTACTGGCTCACGACGAGCTCACCGGCTTACTTACGAGCAAATCCTTCTTCTCTGAATTGCGGCGCGAATCCGCACGTGCCGAGGATGAATCGCGTCCCTTCTGCGTTCTGATGATGGATTTGGACCACTTCAAAAAAGTTAATGACACCTACGGCCATCTGGTTGGCAGTAAGACACTGGAGGAAACTGGTCGCGTCATTAAGGAAGCCTTGAGAGCTGGTGACGTGGCCTCTCGGTTTGGTGGTGAGGAGTTCGCTGCTTTCCTGCTGGATGCCACTTATGGTCAAGGCCTGGTCGCCGCCGAGCGCGTACGGATAGCAATGGCGGAACACGAGTTTCCTGCTACCCGTGCGGATTCGCCGGGTCCCCAGATGTCCCACCGTGTCACAATTAGTATTGGTGTCGCCGCCTTTCCCGACGATGCTACAGATCCGATTCAATTAGTAGAGCTTGCAGATTCCGCACTATATCGAGCCAAACGGAGCGGTCGTAATCGGGTTTGCGCATACCGGCCTTCGCTGGCAGTGACTGAAGGCTCCCTACCCCCGAGGCGCGCTGTCTGATAGCCCTTTTCCTCCTTTTTCCTAATTCGCGTCCAAAAGACTCTTTCTTTCTGAAACGAGCGGCTTCTCGCAGCGTGTAAGTTACTGAAGCCACTGTCGGCTTGGGCTTCCCGTCGGTTGCACCCTTTTAATTGAGGCGTGTATGCTTCCCTGGTGACCTTTTAGCAAACGGTTTTGCTTTTTTGACTGGAAATTCTTGATGGCTACAAAACTCAACCTCGCCACGAAACCCTATAGCAACCGTTCACTGCCTTGGGCAGTAACGGCCTTTATAGTTGTTATTTCCATCTTCTCGCTCGTTTTCATTATCCGGGCTACGAGCGTGGCGCGGGCCGAGTCTCTGACCATACAGAATGAAATTAATAGTTTGCGCCAGCAGGAACAGGGTTTCCGCAAACAGGCTGAAGCGGTAAAGAATGCCCTAACGACCGAACAATTGCAGACGCTCGAAGCGACTCACACCCTGGTGGATCGCAAACATTTCTCATGGTCACGTCTGTTTGCGGATCTGGAGTCCGCGTTGCCGGGAAGTGTGCGGGTCAAACGAATAGCTGTGCGCGGCGTAGCCACTCGAAATGACCAGACTCTCGCTGAATTGGAGTTGACGGTTGTAGCCAAGAGTCCCGCAAACATCACAGATATGATTGCAGACATGGATCGTACGGGTATTTTTCAAGCTGAGCTACGTTCGCAAAACTTGCAACGAGGGAGAGGTGAAACGGGGGCCGAGTATGAGTTGTTTGTGGTGTATCGGCCGCGAGCCGGTTCACCTGTCGCTGGTTCGCCACTAGCTTCCATCAATCCGAATGTATCCGGAGGTGGACAATGAGCGAGCAACCGGCACCGACTCGGAGCGGTCTTAGCAGCGTTCAGATACGAGCTCGGCTTAACCGGCTCAACTTCACGCGCCAGCAGGGAATTCTTGGTCCCGCTGAGATCATAGCGCTCGCGAGCAGCGTACTGATCTTAGTCCTCGTGATTGTTAGCTATCTGTATTTTTTGTTGCCCGCACGCTTGCGGCTCGAAGCACTTAAGGCGGAACGTTCCGGACTACAGAGCCAGTTACGCAATTTGTCGGAGGTTGTTCGCCAGGGGCAAACCACAGACGCCAGTGTTCAGAACATTACACAGAGTTTGGAGGCTTTCGAGAGCTACGGTCTGGTGGGAGCTAATGTTGGCCGTATGAGTCTGTATGACTCTCTTAACCAGCTGATTAAAAAGAATGGTCTCCGTAATACCTCGGGCCCTACCTATACTCCGCTCGAACCAACAGGTTCGAAGAAGGGTACCAGTGGATCAAGATCCGCTAATGCGAAGTGGCAAAGCATTTACCCCGGGATTGCCATCAGCGTGACTGTTGAAGGCCCTTATTCAAGCCTTCGGCGGTTTGTTCGCGACATAGAGTCGAACAAGCAGTTCGTGATTATCAATAGCGTGGAGCTGGAGCGCGCGACCGAAACAGATAACGCACCTGGAGTTACCGGAGAGCCCGGAGTCGCAACCCGTGGATCGTTTGTTAGCCTCCGCCTGGAAATGGCGACTTACTTTCAACGCGCCTCCGAAGGCATCGCGGTTCAACCGGTAGCACGTTAAGTAATATTATGCAGATGACTGATACTCGAAATTCGAACGAACGAAAAAAGCTGATCGGGGCGGGAGTCCTGGGAATGCTCGCGATCGTGTTGCTATGGTGGACGTTTATTGGCTTTGGAACGAGTACTAAAAAAATCTCACCTACCACGAGCAGTCTAAAACCTTCCCCTATAGGCAACCGCCCTCCGGTCAACAGCGGCACGGTTCAGCCGCAGACGGCGGTGGAATTGACAGGTGACCTCCTCGATCAGTTGCGCCCGGTTAAATGGGAATCATCGCTCCCGTATGCGCAGGAGCCAAAACGGAACATATTTGCTTATTACGAACCACCGATTCCGGTTGTAAAACCTTCAATTGTTCCCACACCGACACCTACACCCACACCACCGGTGTTGCTCGCCGGCCTCTCTCCGGCAAATGTCTATGCGCGAACCAGTGACTTTACATTGGAGCTATCCGGCGACAAATTTACGCCCCGGTTGAAAGTTTTGATCGACAACAACGAGGTCCCGACTCGATATATAAGCCCGCAGCAGGTTTCCGCTACCGTGCCTGCGGCGGTAATAGCTAATCCGGGTGCTCGCCAGGTTATGCTGCGATCTTCTGATGGTATCCTTTACTCAAATCCTGTAGCGCTTAGTGTGGCTGCGCCGCCAATACCGAATTACAATTACGTTGGAATTCTTGGCACGAGACGGCGCATTAACGACATTGCAATCGTTCAGGACAAGACAAACAAGGAAGTGCTCAACGTACAGCGTGGGGATCTTCTGGGGGGAAGGTTTCGTGTCACGAGCATTTCTGAGAAGGAATTGATCGTGACCGATAACAATTTGAAGATTAAGCATACGCTTGCTTTTACCAATCTGGGTGACAAGGGCAACCCCATGCAGCGGCCGACGCCACGAGTTGAGGGTGAGGATGACGAACTTTAGGAGTGGACCACACCACAAGATATGGTCACTCGGAAGAAGATTCGAAACGTGTTCTCCCGGCGCGCGAAGTGCCGGGCGGCCCGCTGAGGAAGGTTATGCACTGGTTGCACTCCTGGCCTTGATGACGGTCGTTGCTATCGTTGCCGCAGCCGCAGCTCCCAACATCAGACAGCAAGCTCAACGCGATCGAGAGGTCGAAGCGATCTTTCGCGGAGAGCAAGTTGCTGCTGCCATCCGCAATTATTATTCTTACCGGCAAGGCCGGTATGGTGCAGGTGATGCCAGTCTTCCAACTTCGATTGATCAACTAATGGAAGGCCTTCCCATCGGAACAAAGAAGGTGCAAATACTGCGTCCATCCGCCGCGCGCGATCCTCTATCTGATTCCGGTGAATGGAGATTAATTAGACCTCGTTCATCCGAACTGTCAGACTTTCAGCGTTCGCTGATGTTGTATGCGGGAAACATCCGGCCCCCTACAAATGACCCGCAACTTAAGCAAGTAGAACAGCTTATGGCTCCTCCGGTTTTGCCAACTCTCGGTATTGCGTCTACCGGTTCCACCTCACTTGGTGTGGATAGTTCCACTGGACCTTTTATCGGTGTAGCCAGCCGCAGCAAGAGCGATGCGATAATTTATTACTACGGGATCGATCGACATGCTGACTGGGTATTTACTCCTCTCTTCAGATAGAACCTTCGCGCTCTGAAGTAACGACACTCATCAGTTCATTATTTCAACGAACTACACACTCAACTTGAGTTGCTCTGATCGCTCGCGTCATGGGCGAACAAAGTTGAATGTTGACTCGCCGCCCGACTCAAATTACGCGCAAGATTGTGGTCTGATAGCCGCGAGTGAGGTTCGCTCTCGTCAAAAATATTTTCACATAACAGTAATAAGTTGTTGACATCGTGGACATTTACGTTTATATAGCAAGATGTTGTGCGCCGTTTACTCTAGCCCACAAGACAGAAGTAAGCACATCATCTTGTGGTAGGCCCGGAAACAAAAAATCTTTGAAGGAAGGAGCACATAGAGCTTATGGCAACTAAAAAAGGTGGAAAGAAGGCAGCGAAAAAGGGTGCCGCCAAGAAGTCAGCAAAGAAGGGCGGAACGAAGAAAGCAGCCAAGAAGAGATAACTCGGACCAGTACGGTTCAACAGCAACCCTCCACTGGCGCACACAAACTTCTGAGGCCACGCCGGCCTTTCAAAAGGAACGACGAGTACTTCAAGTGAATCTCGTCGTTCCTTTTGTATTTCGGTGGTGGCTTCTCTTCTTGATCATCTGCCGGTGTTAGAAGAGTTACCGACGATGCTTTTCTAAAACTGATTGCTTGCAAATGCTGCTTGAATGATTAGTGTCGCGCTAGTAGAACCTGAGATACCACCAAACACCGGTAACATCGCACGGCTATGCGCTGCCACCGGAAGTCCTCTGCATATCGTAGGAGTCACCGGCTTTCGTCTTGACGACAAAGCGGTGCGGAGAGCCGGTTTGGATTATTGGTCAGAAGTCATCTTGCAGCGCCATTCAAATCTTGAAACTCTCAGCCAGTCCCTACCCGACGCTCGCTTCCTATATCTGACCACTAAAGCTGACAAGAGTTACGCCAATTGGGCCTTCAGCGACGCAGATTGCCTTGTTTTCGGGAGAGAAACGCGCGGTCTACCTGATCAGGTTCTGCGCGACAATTGGGACAGGTGCCTCACCATTCCCATGTTGAACCCGAAGGTCCGCAGCCTCAATCTGGCAACGGCGGTCGCGATAGTTCTCTTCGAAGCTTTACGCCAAACTGGAGCGCTTGGAGCACTCGGACGGTGAGCGATTATCAGTAGCCAAAGCTGATCTCAGCCATCTGAAACGGGTGTTTCCTGAGCTTCGTGGCGAAGCTCTCTTTTAAGTTCGCCCTTGCCTGGTGATAAGATGCTCGGTTTCGCTTCTTCGAATATTTCAGGTAGATCGGATCTATGCAGGGAAACAATGAGTCAAGAAAGAAAAGACATTCGCAATATCGCCATCATCGCCCACGTTGACCACGGCAAGACTACGCTGGTCGATGCCATGCTGAAGCAATCAGGTACCTTTCGTGAGAACGAGCAGGTTCGCGACCGGGTGATGGATTCGATGGATCTCGAACGTGAGCGTGGTATTACGATCATGGCTAAGAACACATCCGTCCACTATAAGGATGTGAAGATTAATATCCTCGATACTCCCGGACACGCGGATTTCGGCGGCGAAGTCGAGCGCGTGTTGAAAATGGTAGACGGGGTAATGCTGCTGGTAGATGCCGCCGAAGGCTGTCTACCGCAGACCAGGTTTGTCCTGCGTAAGGCCCTTGAGGCTCGCCTTCCTGCAATCGCGGTGGTTAATAAGATTGATCGCCACGACTCGCGGCCGGAAGAGGTTGTGAACGAGATCTATGAACTTTTTCTGGATCTGGACGCCACGAATGAGCAAATTGAATTTCCCATATTGTATTCAGTTTCGCGCGAAGGAATTGCCAAACGGCTGCTAACCGAGGAGTCTAAGAATCTTCAGCCACTATTCGATCAGATCGTCGAGACTATTCCCGCCCCAAAACAGATACGAACCGATTCTTTGCAGTTGCTGGTTGCGAATCTGGATTACAGTGAATACGTTGGACGTCTGGCAATCGGACGCATCTTCTCCGGTGAAATCGCCCTTGGCGATCAAGTCTCGGTGGCAAAGCCTGACGGTTCATTCCAGAAAGTACGCGTTTCGCAACTCTATGCTTTCGAAGGTTTGAAACGAGAGCCCGTTCAGCGCGCCGCGTTTGGCGAGATAGTAGCCTTGGCTGGTGTGGACAATGTTGAGATTGGCGACACCATAACGTCTGTTGAGAATCCCCAACCGCTCCCCGTGATTGCGGTTGATGAGCCGACCATCTCCATGATCTTCGGTGTTAATAACTCACCGTTTGCGGGCAAAGACGGTAAGTTTGTAACTTCACGCCAGGTGAGGGAGCGCCTCGAAAAAGAGACTCTGGGTAATGTAGCGATCCGGGTTGAGATTGAGCCTGACGCCCCGGACCAGTTCAAAGTTTCGGGACGCGGCGAGCTGCAATTATCTATTCTGATCGAAATGATGCGCAGGGAAGGGTATGAGATGCAGGTCTCCAAACCCGAAGCTATAACTCGCGTTAGCGACGGACGCACACTCGAACCGATAGAGCTTGTCGTGATCGATTGCCCCGAAGAGTTTATCGGGGTGGTGACCGAAGCGGTCGGACGCCGCAAAGGACAAATGACAAAGATGGTCAATCACGGTACCGGTCGGGTACGGCTTGAGTTTGAAACGCCTTCTCGTGGCCTAATTGGATTTCGCAATGAGTTCCTGACTGAAACCAAAGGCACCGGACTTCTTAACACGATGTTCCTTCGCTGGGGTGATTGGCTGGGTCCCATGCGGGGGCGTTCAACCGGATCGCTTGTCGCTGACCGCACCGGAGAAACCACCACCTACGCGCTGTTTAACTTGCAGGAGCGAGGGACTCTGTTTGCTCGTCCGGGAATCAAGGTTTATGAGGGAATGATAATCGGCGAAAACGCACGCGCCGTAGATCTGGATGTCAATGCGATCAAAGAAAAGAAACTAACCAATATGCGAGCCGCGTCGGCCGATGACGCGATGCGGCTTGTGCCCCCTAAGGAGCTTTCGCTCGAGCAGGCGATAGAGTTTCTGGCGGAAGATGAATTGGTGGAGGTTACTCCTCAGAGCATTCGACTGCGCAAAAGAGTATTACGTTCCAATGAACGGCCAAAGAAGAAGGAAGGTTGAGACTCAGTGTATGAGTTCCATCTTCTTGAACGCATTAGCCAATACTAGACTTTATCCTCTTACCGACCGTCGCCTTTCCGGATTATCGCACGCCGAACAGGTATCGCATCTCAGCGACGGTGGAGCGACCCTTATTCAATTAAGAGAGAAAATTCTCTCACCGCTTCAGTTCTACCAGGAGGCAGCTGAGGCCTTGCGCGTGGCTCGCCAAAGAGGGGTAAAGATCATAATTAATGACCGGGTTGATATAGCCATGGCGTTAAAAGCCGACGGCGTCCACCTTGGCCAGGATGATTTACCGCCACAAGCCGCAAGGGAACTGCTAGGCCCCGAAGTCATCATTGGGATTTCGACTCACACGGTGGAGCAAGCATCGTCTTCCGCGAAAATGCCGATAGATTACATTGCGATTGGTCCCATCTTTTCGACACAAACGAAGCAATCCCCTAATCTCGCTCTGGGCCTGGACGGGTTAGGGCAGATACGCCAAGCCGTGGGGGAGATTCCCCTCGTCGCAATCGGCGGCATCACCAGCCAAAATAGTAAGGCTGTCTTAGATGCGGGTGCTGATGCAATTGCCGTAATCAGCGATATTTGGAGCTACTCAGGAAGCGTCGCCTCAAAGACTGAACGCCTTCTCAATCGGCTCTAGAGATCATTTCACGGGAAAAACAGATTGTACTTGCGTTTAACTTCGTTATGCGCGAGAATCCAAGGGTCCCGCTCAGGGGCCCGACATTCCCCGCTCAGCCAACCCCGATTCGCTTCAATCACATCTTCCGGAGTCCAAGTCTAAATGAGCTTCTTTGATCTGCCGCCAATTATCGAGCGCATGCTGCTCGTTTCAGACAAAATCAGCGACCTGAACTTCTCAGTTGGTCAACTCCCGCAGGTAGAAATAAACGGAAAGCTGACCCCTGTACAGCCGCTGGGCATGCAGAAACTCACTCCTTACCAGACTGAGATTATCTCGATGGCGCTTATGCACGGGAATCCGGATGCGGCGGAGAGGCTGGCTAACACAGGAACGACCGACCTTAGTTATTCACTTCCTTCCCGGGCTCGTTTTCGCGTCAATATTTTTCAGCAGCGCGGCGTTTACTCGATTGTCATGCGGGTAATACCCACCGATATCCCTACGCTGAAATCGCTCGGGCTTCCCGAGCAACTCGAAGAAATCGCCCACCTCAGAAATGGTCTGGTGCTAATGACCGGACCGACTGGCTCGGGCAAAAGCTCTACTCAAGCTGCCATTATCGATATCATCAACGAAAAGCAGCATTATCATGTTGTGACTATCGAAGATCCGATCGAGTACCTGCACTCGCATAAGAACTCAACGATTAATCAACGCGAGGTCGGACACGACACTAAGGATTTTCCTTCTGCGTTGCGCGCGACGCTGCGACAGGCGCCAAAAGTCATCCTGATCGGTGAGATGCGAGACTTCGAGACAACCGAAATTGCTCTCGAAGCGGCAGAGACAGGCCACCTTGTTCTCTCAACCCTTCACACAATAGATGCTTCCAAGACCGTGGATCGAATCATCGGGCTTTATCCAAAAAATGAAGAGCCGGTCATCCGCACCCGTCTGGCACAAACGTTCCGTTACATTGTTTCTCAACGTTTGTTACCCCGAGCAGATCAGCGCGGCCGTATAGCGGCTGTTGAAATTCTGCGATCCAGCCCTCGTACTCGTGAGTACATAGAAGCCGGGGAGGCTGACGGAAAATCGTTACTCGACGCGATGCGAGATGGGAAACTGGATGGGATGCAGGACTTTGATACCGTCATTAAAGAGTTTATTGAAAATGGCACGATCACGCTCGAGGATGGACTTACGTTCGCCTCTAATCCAAACAACCTCCTCCTTTCGCTAAAAGGGGTCACAGCCTCGGAAGACTTTCTGAAGCGCGCCCGCAATGATGTTCCGATTGCGGCCCTGTCAGAAACCGGCTCGATGCTGAGCATGATCGAATAACCCACGATATTTAGATTCACACTTTTTAGAAATCATCATGATTATTGCCTGTCAAAAATGCTCTTCGCGGCTGCAAGTCGATGAGACGAAGATTACTTCGCGTCCATTTACAGTTCGCTGTCCCAAATGCAACAGCAGTGTTGACGGCGGCTCAGCCAGTCCCGCGGTCGAGCAGAGCGCGATCGCGGTAGGTGGCTCACCTGCCACCGGAAATTCACGATTCGAACAGCCAAAACCTGCCCCGCTATTTGAACCTCAGCAAACTGACAAAGAAGTAAAGGCTGATTTGTCCGCAGCAGAACAACTGGTTGAGTTACTCTCCGGGCTGCTCAGCCAATCTGGCAGCACTCGCCCAGCCCCACATAATGCCCGACCTGCCTGGAATCCAAGGAAAGTGCTGGTGTGTATTCCTGAAGACAACCGGAATAATGTTGCGCGCGCCCTGGCAGAGAATGGCTATCAAGTCTTTGTTGCAGAGGACACGAGTCAGGCGGTAGACCGGATGCGGGAGAATCAGTTAGACGTGGTCTTGCTTGATCAGAGGTTCGATCCGGTGGAACAAGGCACAGTTTTCGTCACCCGCGAGGTAAATGTTTTAAGGCCCGCGCAGCGTCGCCGATTATTTTTTGTTCTGCTGTCCACTTCATTGCGCACAATGGACGCCCACGCGGCATTTCTGAATAACGTTAACGCGATAATTAACGTTAACGAAATCAAAGAACTGCCGGCGCTTATCGAGCATCGCGTTCGGGAATTCAACGAGCTTTACAAGGATTTTAATCATGCGACCAAGGTTTCGGCCTTGTAGCGATCGGATTCTCAGCGCAACGATCTTCTGAGGGCCTCTGCAAAGAGGCCCTTTTGTTTTGATATCTTGTTGCCAAGAACTGTTTCATCAAAGGAGTCAACGCTCGGGAAGACGTTCTGTTTCTGAAAGCCCCGACTGCCGACAGCAGCGTTGAAGATAGCCTGCCCACCATGTTTAGGTCGCGGTTCGGAGTTTTTATTGGCTTCATTCTCAGCTTGTGATAATTTCCGATACCTTTCATGGAAATCAAACTTCTGCTCACTCTGGATCTGCGGGAACAAGCAGCCTTGCAGGCGGCCCTCGTTACTCACGGTGCGCCCGATGCGCTGGTTACGCTCGCTTTGACCGGCGCGTGCCGCATTTCCTCAGTCGACGAAGCCCGTCGCCTCCGCAAATGGCTCGCAGAGGCGCGTACAGCCGGTGAGACAGACTTTGCTTCGTTGCACGTCATCGAGAGCGCATTGGTAGGTTTTGGGGTCTGACAACGCCTTACACGGCAATTGAACACACTAGCTAGACGAACCTGGCGATGACCCAAATACAACTAGGCTACGGAAGAGACTCGTTAAGCTTCACTTTTGACGAAAGCCACTATCAGATTCTGGCGCAGGATTCACTCTCTCAACAGCCGCTCACTGACATAGAGATTGGTAACGCTTTGGACGAGCCAATCGAGTCATCCCGTCTTGAGGATTCAGTTTCAGCCGGTGACTCGGTGCTGATTGTGGTTTCGGATGCGACCCGAGCTACGGCTAGTGCACAAATCGTGAATCTCCTGGTGAGGCGGCTGATTCAATCTGGAGTCGCACCGTCGGATCTGGGAATTATCTTCGCTACCGGAATACATCGAGCTGTTGCCCCCAAAGAGAAAATAGAGCTCCTTACCCCATTCATTGCACAGCGGGTAAAAACATTTGACCATGCTGCCAGCGATCCGTCAGCAATGGTCTTGTTAGGAGAGACAGAACGCGGCACTCCGATAGAGGTCAATCGCACCCTTAAGGATTTCTCACAAGTCGTGTTGACTGGAGCCATCGGGTTCCATTACTTCGCCGGTTTTACCGGTGGGCGTAAATCAATTTGCCCCGGCCTTGCTTCTTCACGCACTATTGAGGCGACTCACATGCTTGCCCTTGATTTTGAAACGGGCGGAAGACGTGCCGGTGTGGGCACAGGTCTACTGGCTGGAAACCCTGTTCACGAAGAATGTGAACGGATAGCCGCGATGGTGAAGCCGCGCTTTGTTATCAATAGTGTAGTTGACGAGCGTGGGCGCGCGGTTCGCATTTATGCTGGCGATTGGCGAGCGGCCCACCGCAAGGGATGCCGAGAGTATCTCGCCGATCATTCGACGATGATAGAAAGGAAACGCGAAGTTGTTATCGTTAGCTGTGGCGGTTGGCCTTACGACATCAATCTCATTCAGGCCCATAAGGCTCTGGATATGGCCGCTCACGCTTGCGTAGATGGGGGCACCATTATCTGGCTCGCTGAATGTCCTGATGGGCTGGGGAGGCCGGATTTTCTCAAGTGGTTTGCTGAGAAAGATTCGCGTGCGCTCGAAGTTCGTTTACGAGATGCGTATGAAGTTAACGGTCAAACCGCCTGGTCATTACTCACGAAAGCAGAACGCTACAGAGTTTTTCTGATTTCAGACTTGCCGGATGAGGAAGTGCGGAATATGCGAATGACCCCAGTGCGCTCCGTAAGCGATGTTCTTGAGAGTTCGGGTGGTGACGCCGAAGGTTACATTTTGCCTCGCGGAGCAGCTCTGATGCCGCGGCTTGAATGATTTTTCCAAACTAGAGGGCCACACTTTCTGGAAGCCGGGACGACTGTCCATTGATTGTGAGCTCGGCACGGCACTAAAATCAATATCGTCAAACGAAATGTACTCAGCATTCTCAAACAAGGAGACCACAAGCTTATGAAAATCATGGTGGTAGCCGCATTGATGTTAGTAGGTTGCTTCTGTGTGGTGGCCCAGGAGCAGGCGGGAGGGTCAGCCGAAAGACGTGTGTCGCTGACTGAGACAGCCGTGGCGCTGGATGGTCATGGCATGTCGGCACTTGAAGCTACTCTAAGAACTACGGCTCTTAACGGTGCATCTGACATGCCTGTCACTAACATTCGCTTAGTGGTGAAGAACTCCAGCGCAGTTTCATATGCCTTCGTTTCCGGGCTGGTCACTTTTTATGACGCCTCTGGGGTTCGCTGCGGCGAAGGGATATTCAAAGCCGATGCTCTTTCGGTTAATGAAGCCTTTGAAACCGATACTCCGGGTATTCGCATTCGTTGTTCACCGGCTACCTGGCGGATAGTAGCCACTAACCTGCTGCCTCGAGTTGTTCCGAACGTGACGCCGAACACAGTGCCGGCCATGACCTCCTCTGAAAGGCGTGCAGCGTTGAATCTGATTATTAGTGTGGATGGCGAGGAGCACCCGATTCAACTTGAACGTCCCATGGTGCTCAATCTGGGAACAGCGCAACGAACGATAGTCGTGCGTGAAGCACCGTAGAGATAAGCTTAATGCTTGACCACGGGTTTTTTGAGTTTTAGGATAATGTGTACAACTTATCAGAAAGCAGGGGTAGTTTTATGGCGGAGAACCAGGAAGCTAAATGCGCGCATCCCGCTTGCGATTGTCCTCCCGAAAAGGATAGCAAGTATTGCGGCGAGTATTGCGAGGAAGCCGAGAAGGCCCACGTGATGGAAATAGGCTGTAATTGCCAGCACGACGGTTGTTAGCGACGACTCAGTAAAATAAAGTAAGTCCAAAAAAGTCCGCTTTGTTTCTCCTTAGCGAATCCCTCCAGCCGTGATTTCTCTGCATCTTCATTATCTGGTGCGAAGATAATTGGCTACATCACTGTGCATCTGAAAAACAGCCGGCTTGACTTTGGAATAGTCTGCCCCGGCTTCAATCAGACCGAGTAGGTTTGCGGTTATTTTGGGTGGCAGGCCGAGTCGTTCAGACCTGGTCCTGATTACGTTAGCGATTGCTTGAGTAGTGCTTTCGCCGGGGCCATACATCATTAGTAAGACATTTGACTTCAACGACAGTTCAAACAAGACTGCATGCTCCTTGTCAAATTGAGTCGTGAGCGCGTCGCCTATCGGCTTTCCCGCAGTGTTTAGCATGTATCCCAGCGCATTCGCCTTGTTCTTAATCTTGTCGGCGGTTTTAGGTGGCAGATCCGGCAACGTCATATTGAGTTTTGCGGCATTGGCTTTTGCTTTAACAAAAAGATTATTGACGGTAACGGGAGCAATATCTTCTCCATGACCGACCGCCGCCAGGCTTAGCGTATCGCCCAAATCCCAAGCTGCCTGCTGCGTAGACTTCGGCAAATTCTGTCCAAAGACACTTGCTTCGCAGGAAAAGCCTACCGCAAAGACTGCAAAGGCCAACAATAAAGGTGAGTGCTTTTTCATGATGGTTCTCCCGCAAACAAAATAGATATATTTCAAAAGAGAAATTTTGCTTCAAGCTGCTGCGCAGTCCGTGCGGAAAGATCCGCTACCATACTTAGCAGGCCGGAACAATAACACGAATCTTCCGTTTCTTATCCTGTCCAGCGCTTTGCGCGTATGGATTTCGAGCGTCGCACTACGCGCAGCCCTCGAAGCCTGGGTGACCAAACCATTCGCATTTGAATTCTTTCCGAAGTAAGCTCGAGGGTCAAGAGATTGAACAAATTTCCGGAGGCGCAGCAACACGATAGAGTATCAAACTATGCTTTCCATACTTATAGAACTGCAGCGCTTGAAACGGCTTGAGCGCACTGGTTGGACACTTCGCGGCATGCCTAATGGAACCGAGTCGGTGGCGGCACATTCGTTCGGTGTTAGTGTCACAGCGATGATGCTGGCAGATCAGATGAAGATCCGGGGGCTCGATATTAATATAGAGCGAGTTCTCAAGATGTCGCTTCTCCACGACTGGGCTGAAACGCGCGTAGGCGACATGCCCAAAACAGCCACAGACTACTTCGGCGCGGAGGTTAGAAAGAGAGCCGAAACCTCAGCGTTAGCCGACATCGTAGGCTCAGTTGGCGCGGCGGCGTCTCAATATACGGGTCTCTATGAGGACTACGAACAACGGCTTAGCCTGGAAGCACGACTGGTTAAGGCCGCGGACATAATCGACCTGCTGATTCAAGCCCACGCACTTGAGCGTGCGGGAGCGAGGGGACTGGACGAGTTTTGGGAAGTTGCTCACGAGGCCGACTTCCAGCTCCCGCCAATCGCGCATGAAGTTGTTACAGAATTGCTGGAGTCATTACTGGTCGCTCGAAGCAAGACCAACTAGTGGGCGCCTGAGCTTAAGGAGCATGATTTTGACGTTCGTCCTGGCACTAATTACGTTGAATGGAATCTTGTTAGGTGCCCTGCTGTTCGTAGTCACCTTCTCAATTAACCTTGCGATTGTCTCCTTTGTACTGGTCAAAATTCCGGCTGACTATTTTAAGAAGGACAACCCACACACGTTTTTGTCGGAGCGTCCTCCAGTAATTCGATACCTTGCGCTTGTGGGGAAAAATCTTCTTGGCGTCTTGCTGGTGGCGGTTGGCATTGTTTTATCGGTTCCCGGTGTGCCGGGTCAGGGCCTCTTGACGATATTGCTTGGGATAATGCTGCTCGATTTTCCCGGGAGACGCAGCCTGGAATACAAGTTGGTGAGGAGGCCGAGTGTCTTCAAGACTATTAACAAATTGCGGCACAGATTTGGCAAGCCTGATCTGGTGATTGACTAGATTGTGTGGTGACTGGGTATTGCCGACGCAATTAAAAGGCTTCAGCAGGAGATGGCGCCCTTTGGATTTGAAGTACCTCGTCCTCCCTCAGCGGAGAAAGGGCGCGTTGACAAGAAAAAACGTCTTTGTTAGCTTGAGCCTCTAATTATTGAGACTGTTGCACTATGTGGAGTTTCGCTGAGACGCTTGTTCATGCCCAATTCAACTGCCGCTCAAACCCGCCTGCTGTCACGGCTGCCGCTCCTTTTAACGTTAATCTCGAGTCTCTTGTTTGTGAGTGGTTGCGGACTCTTTGGCACTCACAAAAAAGTACAAGTTCCTCAGCTTCTTACGCCTTTAGCCGACGCAGATACTCCCCGACTGATTAGCGAAGTCAACCGGCTCGCCTCCGTGTATTCCATTCACGGCAAGGTGGACATTCTGTTTGAAGATACTTCTTTCGCAGAGGCTGGAATAGCTGAAAAGTACCGTCAGGCCGATGGGACCGTAACCATTCAGAGACCGGGCCAGGTATATCTCGTTATTAAGGTTCCTTTTATCGCTACAGACATCGCCCAAATGACCTCTAATGGTGAGACGTTTCGCGTGGCCGTCCTGCAAGGCGACGAAAAGTACCGTCGTTTTGTGAAGGGAACCAATAGCGCGACCTATGAAAAACTCGACATGAACGGAACGCAACCTGAAACTAACAAGAAGCGAATGATGAATGCGAAACAAACCGTAAGTGCGCTCTCAAACCTGCGGCCTCAGCATTTAACAGACGCGCTGATGTTCAGTGCCATTCCGGCCCCAGCCCAGAGCGGCCTAACATACATTCGCAGCGAGTTTTATCAGGAAGAAATAGACAATCGTCCGCGAGCCAAAGCAAGTGTTCGGGTTGTGAGGGGATATTACTTATTGGAGGAAATGTCGCAACCCCAGTCCGGCGAGGCCCACCTGTTGCGCCGATTTTGGTTTGACCGAGTAAACGGTGTTCGTTTGGCTCGACTTCAGTCGTTCGACAACCAGGGACTTCTAATAACCGACGTCTCCTACTGGGATGAAAAACCCTTTAGCGACGCCGGGCAACTTCTACCTTCGCGGATTGAAATAACCCGTCCTCACGACCACTACAAGCTCAGCATTGCCTACCAGGCCCCTCCGACTGTTGAGTTAAATAAGGAATACAGACCAGAGGCCTTTATCCTCGAAAATAGGTGGCAACTACCTGAGGTGGATCTCGACGCCCGCCAACGCAATAAAGCGACTGTTAGTCCCTAACAGATTCCGACGGTAGCCATTAAACCCATTGCTGTATTAACATCGAGCGTTCTGGACAATTTGCTTCACATGGGCGCCGGTGGAAGGCTGGTTAAATAGTCCGCCAACTGCTTGATGAGAACTATTCTAAAGGCTGAGGATCTCGTAAAGGTCTATCGCGTCGGGAAGGTTGATGTGCCCGCGCTCCGAGGGGTTTCGCTCGAAGTTCACGAAGGCGAATTCCTTGCCATTATGGGCCCTTCGGGATGTGGAAAGTCGACGATGCTTCACTTGATGGGAGGACTTCTGACTCCGACAAGTGGGCGTATCATAGTTGACGGTGAGGATCTGACCGCAGCCTCCGACGCGAAGCGCACTGACATTCGACGTCGTAAAATTGGTTTTGTGTTTCAACGTTTCAATCTCTTTCCCACCCTCACGGCTGAAGGGAATCTGCGTCTCGCCGAACGCATCCATGGTAATGGGGGAGAGGATCCGCAACGCCGGCGTGAAGTGCTCAAACTGCTTGGGCTCGAGGACAAATTGCACCATAAGCCACTCGAGCTCTCTGGTGGAGAACAGCAGCGAGTAGCTTTAGCCCGGGCCGTGGTGACACGGCCGGCTATTGTCTTAGCTGACGAGCCAACCGGTAATCTGGATTCCGAGAATTCCGCCCTGGTCCTGAATATGTTTCAGGAATTGAACTATCGCTTCAATCAGACCATCGTGATGATTACTCATAATCCCGAAGCTGCAGCAATGTGCCGACGAATCGTGCAGATGCGCGACGGTCACATAATCGAGCCCGCCGCCAGCGTTCAGCTCTAAAAACAAGCTCTAATCTGATTTACAGGGCCTTTGGTCAAGACTAAAATATAGATATTTCTCTCGCTAAGTGGCCTGAGACTTGCCATACTGGATTTGAACCCCCCAGGAGGGTCCTTGTTGAACGCACTCAAGAAGCTATTTTTTTGGAATTACGAAAGAAACACCTGGCAATGGGACATGTTGTGCGTAGCGATACTCATCTTCATTTTTCTGACGCCCAAAAGCTGGTTTGAAAATGGCGAACGGCATAGTCTCTTTATGCATCAAAGCCAACCCGCGTCAGTCATATTGATTGGCCCGGAACTTATTGAAAACGCACAAGATAACGGTCAAATTGAGCAAGTGGTACGGCAGTTTACCGGCCGCACTCATGTTAAGGTTCTGAATGTGCGCAAAGTGTTGGGCGCGGACGGCAGGACCCGGGGTTATGAGGTTGACATACGTTAGTCAATCCTTATAATTGGCGAGTTTTATCAACGGGTATTAACAGAAAAGGTTTTAATATGGTTAGAGGAGTTTTTATGAAGAGATTGGTTTCTCTATTTATTCTTTTGGCAGTCGCTCTAATAGTCAGTTCCCCAAGTGGGGCGAAGGCGCAGAGTGCAGGACTAGTGAGTTCGGTTTTGAACCGGATGGAGCGTAATCGGCAGTCGCTCAAATCGCTCAAAGCAAGCGTCAGCATGGAGAAATACAACGCTCAGCTGCGCGACAAAGAGAACTACAGTGGGTTCGTGTTGTACTTGCCTGCGACTGGCCGAGACGCCTCTGTTCGAATCGAGTGGCAGAAACCGCAACATGAGATTCTGGCGGTTTCCAAGGGCGAGTACACGTTGTTTCGCCCGCGTTTGAATCAGGCGATCAGAGGAAAGTCTGGTTCCGTGAAAGGGAAGGCGGGAGCGGGTAGCGTTTTGGACATGATGTATATGTCGAAGCAGCAACTTGAGGCGAAGTTTCAACCCGTTCAAGACGTTCGGGAAGAAACCTTGTGGGGCGGTGTCAGCACAATCCACTTAACACTTGTGCCTAAGGGAAATGCAAGCTTCAAGTATGCAGAAATCTGGGTTGATTCCGCAGGTATGCCAGTGCAGACAAAGATCGTCGAGAAAAACGACGATGCTACCACCATGCGTCTGAGCAGCCTGGAAAGAAACCTAAAGATTTCTCCTGACGACTTCAAGCTCAACCTCGATTCAAACGTAAAGATCGTTAAAGGTTAAGTTCCGGGACAAACAAACCTGACACGGGGCTCTGAGGTTCTGATCAGGGCCCTTTCCATTTTCGCAGCGGCAGGTGGCCGGCAGAGTTTGCGTTTTATCGCCCGTGTCGCCTATGCTTCGCTTTCAAATTCAGGCTATCGGCTTAATATCTTTCAGACAGGTCTAACCTCTCCGGCAAATGCGAAAAAGCAAATTCGTCAAGTTAAAGCTTCGTGAGGCTGCTTTCATCAGCCGAGCGTTGCTTTCCACACGGCATCCGGTACTCGCCCATCTGATTCCGATGCGTCGCTGCAATCTTGCCTGTGGATACTGTAACGAATATGACCATACGTCGTCTCCGGTTCCGCTTGACGTTATGAAGCGCCGGATAGACAAGCTGGGTTCACTGGGCACCTCAATTGTGACCATCTCGGGTGGCGAGCCCATGATGCACCCCCAACTCGACGACATCATTCATCAGATTCGTCTTCGCGGCATGATTGCCGGTCTAATTTCAAATGGGTACTACTTCACACCTGAACGCATTAAGCGTCTGAACAAGGCCGGACTCGAGTATCTGCAGATAAGTATCGATAACGTGGAGCCTGACGAGGTTTCGCGAAAGAGCCTGCGAGTCCTGGATAAGAAACTGCGATATCTTTCGGAGCATGCCGACTTCCACGTGAACATTAATTCCGTGATTGGCGGAGGAATAAAGAACCCCGAAGACGCTCTTTCCGTGGCGCGACGCGCGGTTGAATTGAAATTCTCCACTACTGTAGGAGTGATCCACGATGGCGATGGCACCTTGAAGCCGCTTTCACCAAAAGAAAAAGACATCTTCCAGCAGGTAAAGAAGATGGGAAACAAGGACCATGCCCGGCTAAACTGGTTTCAGGACAGCATCGCGGAAGGCAAACCTTACCAATGGCGTTGTCGCGCCGGCGCTCGTTATCTCTACATTTGTGAAGACGGTTTGGTTCATTGGTGCTCCCAACAGAAAGGGTATCCCGGGATTCCGCTCGAGGACTACACCATGTTGGATTTCGATCGCGAGTACAAGACGGAGAAATGGTGTGCGTCAACGTGCACGCTTCAGTGCGTTCACCAGGTGGGAATACTGGATAACTGGCGTGATCCTCAGCAGGCGCCCGGCCTAACTAAACCAGAGTCCTCGCTGAAAGACACCATCCACGAAGTGCTGCGCGCTGAGTAGGTGGTTTTATTTGAATCACCGCTGACTTTGAGTTACTTCAGGTCCGGCACTTGCCAACGTCCCGCCGACTGTGAACAGCGTCACCGAGCTCGACAGTCCCAGACCGGAGAGTCTTCCGGCCATAATCACTATCATTTCGCCCTTGTCGACCGCTCCGCTTTCGAGCAAAGTTTTCTCTCCCAGCTTGAGCACCTTTTCGGTCGTCTCGGCATGCGGTGTTATTAGCGACTCGACGCCCCAGATCAAAGCCAGCTCATTTTGCACCTCTTGAGAATCTGTCAGGGCAATAATTCGTTGCTCCGGCCGCAAGGTGGAAAGCCGGCGTGCCATCAATCCGGATTCTGTCAAAACCACAGTCACTCTCGTACCCATCTCTTCCGCTGCGAAGGCCGCGGCTTCGCAAAGCGCCCGACTCACGCGCCCGGATTGCCGGCCCGCCCACTTAGCAATCTTGTCCGGCTCCGGCCCTCTGCCCGCTTCGGCGGATTCGATGATGCGGCACATCGTTTCCACGGCGGGAACCGGATAAAGTCCGCTCGCCGTTTCATTCGAGAGCATCAGCGCGTCGGTTCCATCCCAAACGGCGTTGGCTACATCGGAAGCTTCGGCACGAGTCGGCCGCGGATTCGAAACCATGGACTGGAGCATCTGCGTGGCAGTGATCACCATTTTTCCCGCCTGCATTGCCTTGGCGATGATCCGCTTTTGATAAACCGGGACTAGCTCTACGCTCGTCTCGACGCCCAGGTCGCCACGGGCAACCATAACGGCGTCGGCGGTTGCGATGATTTCATCGAGATTATCAATCGCTTCAGCCTTTTCAATCTTTGCGACCAGCGGCGCACGTCCGCCCGCTTCTCGAATAAGGCTTTTTGCCAGGTAGCAATCTTCAGCGCTACGAACAAAAGAGAGCGCGATGTAGTCAACCTTTTGCTCGACTGCCCACTCGAGATCAGCCCTATCCTTTTGGGTAAGCGAATCAATCGGCAGCGACACTCCGGGCAGATTTATGCCTTTGCGTTCACCCAAAACGCCACCATTGATTACCCGGCAAATTACTTCCGTCATGGTCGTGCTTTCCACTAATAAAGCGATTGCCCCATCATCCAGCAAAAGCCTGGTGCCGGGTCTGACCACGCGAGGGAGGTCCGGGTAATTTGTGGCGACCCGTTTCTCGTCGCCAATAATGTCCTCGGTAGTAAGTATGAAAATATCGCCGGTGTTTAGTGTGACCGGCTGTGCGTTTTTAAGTTGGCGAGTGCGTATCTTGGGACCTGAAAGATCGACCAGCACTGCCAAAGGCCTGTTCAGTTTTTTGGCGGCGGCGCGGGCTCGGGCGATGTCTTCGGTTTTCTCCTCTTGAGTTCCGTGTGACATGTTGATGCGCACGCCGTTTGCGCCGGCGCGTAACAGACTTTCCATGACGGCGGGGTCGCGCGAGGCGGGCCCCAGCGTCGCAAGAATTTTCGCTTTTCTAATCGGTTTGTTGTCTGACATTTTCCTGGCTTACTGTACTGCTAGCTCCTTTTGGATCACCTTCTCAATCTCATCTCCGATGGCATCTTGATAGCCAATGAATCTTTTTACCAACTGACCTTGTCGCCCAAAAACGAATGTCTGTGGAATTGTTTGATCGTCGGAGAGGAAGAGATCCGTTAAAGCCTGGTCCGGAAAACCAAGCGGATACTGGATGCTAAGTTCCTTCACAAAATTAGCCACCTTGATTCGATCGTCCGGACCACCAACATTCAACCCAATTACTTGCAATCCGCGCGGGCCATAGTGTTGCTGAAGAGCTTTCAGCCGCGGGATGCTTTCGCGGCAGGGTTGGCACCAGGTCGCGTAAAAATCGATCACCAGGAGCTTTCCCTCATAGTCCGCCAGCGTCGCTCGCCTGCCATCATTGAATACCCATCCCATCTCGGAACGTGCTTTCAGTGGGGGCATGGGAAAGGTTGTGGTCGGCGCGCCTGAAAGCACGGGCGTTGCCGCAGTTTCCTGATGCTTTTTACTAATGCAGGCATTAATCGAGCTTGCCATCACCGCGGCGGCCGCAAACGCGATTAACTTTGTGGACGCGGTGGAATTTGAAAGCATGCTGGTACTGAAACTCTCGGAAACCAAATATTCTACACGCACCACAGTCCATTGACACAACACGCGCCGAAAGGAGGTAGTGCCTTAGTTTGAAATCTTCTCTGGGCCTCCTCAGTGTGCTCTGTGACTCCGTGGTGAATCTTTATTAGCGACTGGTCACCACAGAGACACAGAGAACACCGAGGCTGCACGGAGAAAACTTCAATAAGGCACCACCCGAAATGAGTTCGAGATTGGTTTTCGATCTCTGGTAATCTATGCCGGTCCTGCGTTCTTGTGCTGCCGGTCTTTTGGAGTTTGCTCTCTATGTTTCAATAGTCGATCTCTGAACCCTAACTCGTATGACCTTCCCCATAACTGAACGCACGACCCTGAAGCGGCTTCCCAAACGCGGCGTTTACGACCGCGAACTTGTGTACGGAATTCTCGATGAAGGCTTTATCTGTCATGTCGGCTTCGCCGTCGAGAGCCGGCCCTTTGTGATTCCCACGGGCTACGCGCGAGTTGACGATCAGCTCTACATTCATGGCTCGCAGGCTAGTCGCATGCTGCGAACGGTGGCACAGGGTGTCGACGTATGCGTTACGGTAACTCTGATTGATGGTCTGGTCCTGGCACGTTCCGCCTTTCATCATTCGATGAACTACCGCTCCGTGGTCATTTTCGGACGCGCCTCGATAGTCGAGGACAGAAAAGAGAAACTCGCGGCGTTATTAGGTTTTTCTGAACACATCATACGCGGCAGATGGGACGATGTGCGGGCGCCCAATGAACAGGAACTTAAGGCCACGACCGTCTTGTCTTTACCGCTCATCGAAGTTTCCGCCAAAGTGCGGACCGGCCCGCCACTCGACGACGAAGAAGACTATGCGATGAGCGTTTGGGCAGGCGTTTTGCCTTTGCACCTCGTCGCTGGCCAGCCGATCAGTGATCCGCGCTTACCGAAAGATATCGAACCGCCTGTCTACACGTTCACCTACACGCGAGAAAAGATTTGACTGCGCACGCCGCCCCCAAGGGGAATTCAGCCAGACGGCTAGGGCCGTGGCTTTCCATGCTCGCGGTATTCGGAGCCGCCGCGGTGTTGCTTCACCTGGAAGGCCGCTTGTGGATATGTTCTTGCGGCAAGCTTTTGATCTGGGTGGGCCAGACCTGCAGCTCAAACAACTCCCAACACCTCCTTGATCCCTACAGCTTTACTCACGTGCTTCATGGCTTCCTGTTTTTCTGGTTGATTTCGTGGCTCGTGCCGCGCCTGAAGCCGGCCTGGCAGCTGGCTTTGGCAGTCGGCATCGAGGCTGCGTGGGAAGTGTTTGAAAACACCAACTTCATTATCGAGCGTTATCGCACAGCGACTGCCGCGCTCGGCTATAACGGCGACACGGTCGTCAATTCCTGGGGCGACATACTCTGCTGTCTACTTGGCTTCATGATTGCCCGGCGTCTCGGCTTCAAACGATCGCTAATCGTATTCGTGGCGCTGGAATTTGTTCTCATTCTCTGGATCAGAGACAGTCTGCTGCTGGAGATTCTGATGCTGGTGGCGCCTGTCGATGTGATTAGAACCTGGCAGATGTGCAGATAGGATTGCTCACGATTTACGATTGCTGACTGAGGCTGTAGCATACTTCCACTCATGATTGACTCCGATCATTACGTCGGTCAGGTGCTTGACGAGAAGTACCGTCTGGAGCGGCTCCTCGGACGAGGCGGGATGGGCGCAGTGTATCTCGCCACCCATCTCGGCACGGAACGCTACGTCGCGCTCAAACTGATTACCCCACAGTTCATGCGCAACGAAGAGTTTGTCGCCCGTTTCAAGCGGGAAGCCCGGGCGGCGGGACGCCTGCGACATCCAAATGTAGTGGATGTCACCGACTTCGGTTTTGCGCGTGCAGGAGACGAGCCCGTCGCATACCTGGTAATGGAGTACCTCGATGGTTGCACGCTCGGCGACATTCTGACGGAGGAGAAACAACTGCCGCTCGAATGGGTGGTCGACATTCTTGAACAAGTCTGCTCTGCCGTGCATGAGGCACACCAGCAGGGAGTTGTTCATCGCGATCTCAAACCGGAAAACATTTGGCTGGAACCCAACCGTTTGGGCGGATATCGCGTTAAGGTGCTCGATTTTGGTATTGCCAAACTTGCGGACACCGAACCATCCCGTGAGCCCGTTAACACATCCGCTGCGGCCCGCGGGCCACAAGAAATTCAGATTTCAAGTGTTGGACTACCCTCTGTCGCTGAGAACCTTGAGATCGCGACTCTGGTTTTTCCCGATGGACCTGCAGCACAGGTTGCCCCGGAAAAGGGTGACGTGGAAACGATCACAAGCCGAACCGCTGCGGAGAATGAAACTGAAAGCGAAAACGCAACCTCGATCAAAATGGCCCGGACTTCGACCCAGGCGCGTCACGAAGATGATAAAACTCTCATGTTTGACCAGTCAGTGACGGCACGAGCTGACGAGGGCGGGCGAACCAACCTGCTTTCCAACACGACCCAGGGTACGGAATTGACTCGAGTCGGTGCGATCATGGGAACTCCGCTTTACATGTCGCCCGAGCAATGCGCGGCAAAAGGTTCGGATGCGCGTTCCGACATCTACAGTCTGGGTGTGATCGCCTACCAGATGCTTGCAGGCGAGCCACCTTTCTCCGGCGTTACGGGTAGCGTCATGCGCAACCACATAGAGACCGCCGCGCCAGACTTGCGGGGGCGGGTAAGGAAAGTTCCCAAACGCGCCGCTCAAGTAGTGATGAGTGCGCTGGCAAAAGACCCCGCAGATCGGCCACAGACTGCGGTCGCATTCGCCAACCTGCTGCGGGCTGAGGCTGACGGCATTGGCGCGCTTTATCGCCGTGCATTTGCTCTCTACAGCGAATACTTCCCGAAGTTTCTGCGCCTGTCCCTCATCGCCCATCTGCCTGTAATCATAATTGCAGCGCTAATGATTGGTTTGCAGTTGCTTGAAAAACCCGTGTGGAATTCGGGACTCGCTGGAAAGGCTGTAGTGATCACGCTTTCAATCGTCCTGGCACTACTGCAGATCGCGGCTTATTTCGTTGCCGCCGCGACTATCTCAGGAGTGACTGCGGTGATCGTGACTCAGTTGTCCGTGGCCCCGCTGCGTCCAGTCGAATTGCGGACCGGCTTCGCGGTGCTAAAACTACGCTGGCGGCCGTTTCTAAAAACGAGCATTAACGTCACGCTCCGCCAGATCATCGGATTCGTGCTGTTGGTGGTGCCTTTCGTTATCGTCACCGTTCGCTATGCGCTCTATGCCCCAGTAGTTTTGATGGAGGGTTTGGAGAAAAAAGCTGCTCTGCGACGCGCGCGCGAGTTGGCTTCACGTTCATGGCGAACAGTAATCATAATCGTGCTTCTCCAAATTCTGATTCCCCTGACAGTGAGTGTGCTGATCGGCCGGGTAGGCGTCAGGGACGACAGCGAGAAAGGGCTGCAGGTAAGCCTTGACGATCGGCCACAGGGAAGCGGCGAGAAAGGGCTAAAGATCCAAACCTCTTCGACGGGCGGAGAGATCTACAAACAAGTCTCGGGACTCATAAACATCCTTATCATCCCGCTGGTATCGATCGTAACAGCTCTGCTGTATTTGAAGATGCGGCAGTTGGGTGGTGAGCCTTTCAGCGCGGCCATGGAGAAGATTGAGGAAATCGAGGTTGGTCGCAGCGAGTGGCAACGGCGAATGCGAACGCGCCTGAGTCTCGCCACCTCCCGCAGCAGTAGTAAACCAGGCAGTCTGCCTGATTAGCATGCCAGTATTCAGGTGTCACAACGCTGGATTGTGGGTTGTATCGTCTTAGTCGGTGAAAAGCCAGGGTTTCAGCGAGGCGTTGATTGTGAGTTGCCGCTGAAGTTGATAGACCCGGCGTACGACTTCAAGGTCGCAGATTGACGGGGAAATCAGACCGTTGTCTTGATTGATGCCGGTAAAGCCATTCATGATCGTCTGGTTTTTGTTGCAGGTCTTACAGTCCCACAGACCCATACCGTGACCCAGCTCATGGGACATATAACCTTGCAGCGCTTTCGGGCTGGTAGTTGCGATATCGAAGTCGATCCAGGCCGAGATCAGCAGGCCACTACGGTCCCGACTCAAGGGATAGAAAAACGCATAGTGCTTGCGATCTCGTTTGTGAACTTCGCTCCGGGTGATAGTCAAACATCCCTCACAATTGATTAGGCTGTCGCTGTCTCCCGCATCTACAAACTTAATATCAGCGCCGACCTTTTCGGCCGCATCTGTCCAGACCGTCATCGCTTGAAACAATCTCACCCGTTGCTCAGAAGTAAACAGGTTACGAATGAAGTAGACCTTCACAGTTGTATCCGGCGGCCAATAATAAGCGCTGGTAGGAGGGGCATTGCGATTGGTGGTGCAAACCTGACCGGCCTGCTGCGCGTTGACTGCGATGGGAATAATCAGCGTGAGAATCAGAACCAACAGTGAAGCTTTCATAGAAATGCGACCTTCATAGAAACATGAAATAGAGATCAGTTGATTTCGTTGGGGGTGGTCTCGAGGTGGGGTAATTCGGACGGGTAACGGCATAATGCCCTGTCCGGTTGCCCCCTCGAAGGGTCTTAGGTGCAGCAAAAGCTAACTTTGTGCACCTACTTCGCATGCTGCATGCCAGGGCCGCTTCGATGTAACTCAACCACAGATGTGATATCGTTCGAGTCCACTTACTGCTCTTTATGAAAGTCGAAAGGATCAATGGGTTTCAAATTTCAGATCTTGCTACTGTCGATAATTCTGGCCGGCGGCTTCGCTGTATTAACGGTTGCAGGCTGTGGCCGTAAGTCACCGGGTAACCTGGGACAAAAGACTTCGACTCCTTCGCCATCGACCGCGCCAAAACACGTAACCACGGCTGACCTTGCAAAGCTGCGGTGGATCGAAGGCTCATGGCGCGGTACAGGGGACGGGCAGGCACCTTTTTACGAGCGTTACAAGTTTGAGAACGACTCTACTTTGGTTGTTGAAGGCCTGGCTGATGAGACCATGAGCAAAGTTAATGACGTCAGCCGCTTCGAATTGAAGGATGGACATTTTGGTTCCGGAACCGCCGACTCGGGTTCAGTAGCCACAGCTATCGACGACGACTCAATTTCGTTCGCACCACTTGGAAAGGGAAACTTTTTCCGCTTTCAACGCGAATCGGCCAACTCCTGGAAAGCCATTCTTAATTGGACGGACAAGACCGGCGCCCCCAAAGAGCGCATTTACCACATGGAGCGACTCGCCCCCCGTAATCCGTGATTGTTACTGCCGGAGGCTTTGGGCTGGCCTCTCTGATCCCTCCCGAAGCAGGCCTCATAAGAAATTCACTCCCGGGAAACCCGAACCGCAATTCAAGCTTCCAACAAGCTGAAAAAGGATCAGTTCTCAAGCCTCCCCAACAGTTGTGTGCAAGGCGCCCAATTGTCATCCGTTCAACTCTTGTTCGGAGTTGCCCCGTTTTACTTATTGGTCGATTCGCCAGAAAGGACGTCAGCTATGTCCCGACCGCGCGCGCTTCTCTCAATCGCCGTCTGCCTTGTGACCCTCCAGTCTCTTGTCATAGCTCAGGAAGCAGCAGCCAATGAAAACGAAGATACTAAGGTCCTCGAGAAGCAGGGCCTGGAGTTGCTTGACACTATTGCCGAGGGAATTCCCAGTCTGCGTAATTCCGGGAACCGCGTCTACCTGATGTCGGCTGTTGCCGATCTGCTTTGGACCACAGATGAGAAGCGGGCTCGCGCCCTGTTTGAGATTGTGAAACAGGAGATGGTCACGGCTACCGCCGACTACGATCCAGGCGAGCAGAACTCTTACTACGTTTTGGAAGTTCTTCAGCAGCGGCGGCGGGAGTGCCTCGACCGTATGGCGCGGCGCGATCCTGAAATCGCATTATCTTTCCTGCGAGCGACCCGGATGCCGCCGGCGTCGACTAACAGCAATCAGGAAGCAAATGAGACTAATCTGGAACTGTATTTGGCTGGTTTACTTGCCGCAAAAGACCCCGAACAGGCTTTACGAATGGGCCGGGAGACCCTGCGAAAAGGAGTATCCTCCTCTCTCTTTTCGCTACTCTCTCAGATAGCCGCCAAGGATAAAGTCCTGGCCCAGACGTTTCATAAGGAGATCGTCGATCGACTCAGGGACGATGATTTGCCGAAAAATCACGAGGCCGCCGGGGCTGCCTGGAATCTGCTTTATTCATTTCAACCGCCGCAGGCCAACGAAGATACTTACCGTGAGTTACTCGATATTTTGGCCAGCCTCGTTCTATCAGCAGGGTCGAACACCGCCTCGCGCAACTCTCAGAACTCTTACAATCAGTTTCACTCCCTGGTGCCTCAACTTGAAAAGTATGCGCCTGCGCGCCTGCCGATGCTGAAGCAGTGGTTTCAAAGCGTCAAGCGCACTGTCGATCCCGATACCCGGATGTATCAGGAGCTTAGCGAACTCAATCAGCGAGGAACGGTGGAAGATCTCCTGGCGCTGGCCGGCAAGTATGGTCCTGAATTTCAGGGGCAGATTTATCAGCAGGCAGCCTGGAAAGCCATGGGTAGTGGTGACGCTAACCGCGCGCGACAAATCGCGTCTGAGTTTTTAACCGACCCGCAGCAACGACGGCAGCTGCTGGACCAGATTGATAACCAGTTACTCTGGAATTCGATTAACGAAGGCAAGATTACCGAAGCCCGCCAATTATTGAACAAGGTCAAAGCGGTGGAGCAACGCGTGCAGATGCTGATTAACCTGGCTATGAACGTGGCGAACAAAGGTGACAAGAAACAGGCCCTCGATCTTCTCGCGGAGGCGAGGACCCTTCTGGATTCATCACCAGCAAATCAGATCAGGCTAACGGCGCAGCTGCAACTGGCGCAGGGTTATTCTTCGATAGACCCGCCGCAGGGTGTCGAGCTCATGCAATCGATAGTCACGCAAACTAACCAGCTGGTGGCGGCGGCAGTTGTGCTCGACGGTTTTGAGAACCGTTATTTGCAGGAAGGCGAATGGATGAAACCGGGTTATACGAGCCTGGGAAACCTGGTCAACAGCATCGAGCAAAACCTGGGCATGTTGGCGCTTCGAAATGCGGAAGGCGCTCGCTCTCTCTCAGCTCAATTGGAGCGGCCTGAGATTCGGCTGATGGCTCAACTTGAGGTAGCCCAGGCGCTTCTTGGCAGTCGCAATGCGAATTTCCGCTCAATCAACTCACGACAGTCAGGTCGTGTGTATAAGAGACTCGTTCGACAATAGCATTGCCGAAAATCTGATTAGCTGTCACGGCTTTTGCACAAAAAGTAAATCCCACCCACGGCAGTGGGTGGATGGTTCAAGTCCCGCCTATCAAGAATAGGATCTGAAGTAGTTACTAAATCCCACCAATGGCAGTTGGTGGATTGTTCAAGTCCAGCCTAATTCTGAGGTTTAGGGCGACACAAGGTTGGACTTGAAGTATCCACCAACTGCCGTTGGTGGGATTACAAAACAACAGCAGAACTCAATCCTTGTAGGTTGGACTTGAACCATCCACCCACTGCCGTGGGTGGGATTTGGACTTTTTGTGCAAAGCCGCACGTCACCCCAGAACTAGAGGTAGCGTTCTCGGATAACGGCTATGTGGTGAGCGGCATGGCCGGCGATGATATAAGCCAGGGCGCGAACGGTGAATGGGTTGTCGCTGGCAATGCCGCTGCGCATCCAGCCTGCCGGCTGAAGATTGCGGAAAAAGTTGAGCGTCGCCAGGCGAATTGAACGAAACTCTTCGAGGTGATGCGCCCAGGAGACCTTGTCCGCGTCGGCGCCGGCCACGCCAATGTTCTGGTCGAAGCTGGGTAAAGGATCTTGAAAACCGCGCGCAAACCACAAAGCGCGAAATAGAAATACTCGCTCCGTGTCGTTGACATGACTGAGCAGTTCGCGCATGGACCACTTCTCCGGCGCATACCGATGAAGAGACTGCTCTTCCGAAACGGTCGCCAGAAATGACTGCGCTTGTTCCAGCTGAGTCTCGATCACGCCGACAATGTTGTCACCGTGGACGAGATCAATATAGTTAGAGTAGTAAGCGGCGGCTTCGTTTGGTTCAGGACGTCCAATCATTTCATCACTCTTAATCGGGAAAAAGGTTGCCACATATTACCACGGATAATATCCGGCCCTTACCCGCGCACGGTTCTCTATTGGCACCGGTTTGTTCCGAGGCCGACATTAGCATACGATCGGCCCTCGCCCCCGCACCTTTATCTCCTGAAAGTTGGTTCCGGATAGAAATTGCGGAACTTGAGTAGTGCCGCGACCGTTTCTTCTTGTGCGAAGCTGCGGTCTTCACATTCTTTATTCGCGGAAGGAAGAGCCTTATGTACTGCGTAAATTGCGGCACACCTTTGGCCCCGGGTCTGAGTTATTGCAATCGCTGCGGCACTAATTTGAAGGAACGGAGTAACTCTAACACCGGATCGATTGCAGCTTTCTTAACTGCGATTACGCTGGTGGGATTAATTGGTATGGGCATCATGTTGGGCGGAATGATAACCCTGAGTACGGAGGCGCACCTGGGTGAACCGATCGTGGGCTTCTACATGCTCTTTACTTTCTTAATTGTTGCGATTACGGAGATCCTGTTGATAAGGCAATTGTCGCGCTTAACTGGTTCCAGTGAACCGAAGGTGATTGACTTTTCTCCACAACCCACAATACCGGGTGAGTTTCGTCCAGTTCAGCCGCGAACGTTGGCGGAGCCAATGCAGAGTGTTACCGAAAACACAACTCGCACACTGGATTATTCACGCAATGAACCTTTGCGATAACCTCACCCACTAACCTGAAACTGGTGCTGAAGCTGAACAGGAGGAACGGCCCCGTGAAAGATACCGCGAGACTCATATCGCTGCTGGCGTTAATTGCGCTGGTGGCCGGCTGCCATCATGGAATGCTGAACCGGGTATCGGGTTCAGGCAACCGGCTACTGCAGAAGCGCGACGTTGCATCGTTTAACTCAATATCTTATGACGGGGCGTTTGAAGTAAATATTGTTTGTCAGCGGCCGGTCAGCCTGGAGATCGAGGGCGACGATAACATCCTGCCATTAGTCGGCACGGATGTGTCCAACAACGTGCTGCACATTAAGAACCTTAGCGGCTACTCAGTTTCAGAACCCATCAAGCTGAAGATAACGGTACCGGATCTCGAGGGTATTGCAGCCAACGGGGCAGGGAAAATCGAAATTTCGGGAATTAAGAATGAGAAATTTGAGATTGACGCGAATGGCGCCCCAAATGTCTCAGTTTCCGGAGAAACGAAACTCGTTGATATCGATACCAGCGGCGCAGGAAAAATTGACACGCACAAACTGCGCGCCTCGAAGGCTGTCGTCGAATCCAAGGGCGTTTCAAGAGTCGAAGTGCATGCGTCCGATCAACTTGATGTGAAAGTCTCAGGACCTTCACACGTTATCTACGACGGCGATCCGGTTGTTAACAAAACCGTGAATGGCCCAGGCAGCGTTGAAAAAAAGACCTCCGGCGGATCTTAGATTCAGGGCACCTCCACTTATCTCAGTGTTTCCTTTTCCGGTTTGATCAAAAGCGGTGATAATCCCTCTCGCACAAAAAGACTTCGCCAGTCGCCATGGTATTTTTCTGTTGACATTCCACTCATTACTGAATAAGTATTTGTCACTATCGAAAGGAGCTTATTCCCCAAATGACCTATGTAGTTGTTGAGTTATGCGTTGACTGCAAATATACCGACTGTGCGGCAGTGTGCCCGGTCGAAGCATTTCACGAACTGCCTGACCGCCTCTACATTAATGCCGACACTTGCATTGATTGCGATGCCTGCGTACCGGAATGTCCGGTGGAAGCAATCTTCGCGGACACTAACGTGCCCGAGAACTATGCTCATTGGACGCAGATCAACATTGATGAAGCTCCAAACTATCCTGTCATTAGTCAGAAGATACCCGCGCTACACGGACCGAGTTGCACTGGCCCAGAGGAGTAAGATCAAGCGGTAAACCTATTTCTCAAATTGTAGCGCTTCCCACAGGAGAAAACTATTGTCTTCTCTGAAATGCGCGCAATGTGGTTTGGTAAATTTCGCTACCGCAGCCACCTGTAAGAGATGCGGCCAGCCGCTGCTGCAGAACGCCGGCGTGGCCAGCTCAACTCCTCAGGGCATTGTCCTGCAGGATGGCTACGTGCTGCCGCCGCCTCCCACGATCGGTGTACCCGGTGAAGGCATTTGGCGCGAACAGTCGAAGATGGTCGTGAGCAAAGGCGCACTGCTCCCCGATCGCTGCGTCAAGTGCAACGCACCCTCGCAAGAACCTAAACTCAAGAAAAAACTGAGCTGGCATCATCCGGCAATCTATCTTCTTATCTTCGTTGCCTTATTGATCTATTTCATCGTCGCTATGATTCTCCGTAAAACAGCGACGGTGGAAATCGGACTCTGCGAGGAGCACAAGGCCAAACATCGCCGGAACATTATCGCCACCTGGGCGCTCGTGGGGCTTGGTGTTCTCGGCTTCATTACAGCGATGGTAGTTGAGGACGGCAATTTCGTATTGTTGGGAATACTGTTACTGTTTGCCGGAATCATCTACGGCTCCGTCACTCTGAGGATCCTGACGCCAGCTAAAATTGACGATAAGTTTGCCTGGTTGAAGGGTGCTAACAAAGCCTACCTGGATGAGTTGCCCTCGTGGCCTGGCGCCTAGAACAGTCTCCCTTCAATATCGCTGGCCGCTTCCGTTAGAATTTCATTCGCGTGAAACCAATGAAGGTGAGTCTTACAATGATCGCGATCCTGGTTTTGAGTTCGTTCGTCAACTCACAGTCAGGAAGACGAGTGAAAGACATCAGGACGACCGCACCGCAGCCGCCCCAGGAACTGATTGAACCGAAGCCGCAGTCTGCCGCACACGGCGAAGGGTCTGTCGTGATTGCCGAAAGGAGTCAGGAATATAGCTGCGCTCTGGATGGAGGCCTCGAAAGAATCCTTGAACCGGAAAACGTAAACGAAACGATTGTGTCTGCCAAAGAAGCCGATTCGCGCGCTGAGATGACTGCCAAACCCAGGCCGTCATACACGAAAGAGGCTCGCCGGCTTGGGATCCAGGGATTCGTTACGCTGAAGGTTCTGCTATCAGCAAGCGGGAAAGTTTCACGAGTTAGAGTGGTCAAAGGGTTGCGAGCCGGACTAACAGAAAACGCGATTCGGGCTGCCTGCAGGATTGAGTTTAAGCCCGCAATTGAACGAGGACAGCCTGTTTCGCAATGGCTTACCGCCGAGTATGTGTTTCGCCTGGCTGATTCCTCGATCTTCGGTCCCTGAGCGAGTGGCCTTAACGCAATCCGGTGTTTCAATGGTGTCGTAGTTTGAAGTAACACTCTGTGCAACCTCAGTGGTCTCTGTGTCTCTGTGTCGAATAATGCCGGACAAAAGGCCACCACAGAGGCACAGAGACCACTGAGGTTGCCCAGAGAAAACTAAAAATGAAGACACTAGTGGTGTTTCCTGCAAATTGACACTGCCAGGCGCCGCTTGTATATTCCGACTTCGACAGGCAACGTTCTCATTTCAGGCTTTACACCAACTCCTCAAATGTCTGCGCGTTACCGGTAATTCTCAACCTTAACCAAACGGAATAAATATTATGAAGCGATCAGCTGTTTTCTTCGCGACGGTCCTCTGTTTTTTGACGTTCCTTCCCGCTCAAACGACCGTTTGGGCCAAGGACAACTGGGTGAGCGTACGTTCAAAGAATTTCTTTCTTGTTGGCAACGCGAGTGAGAAAGAGATTCGTCAGGTAGCCACACGGCTGGAACAATTCCGTGAGGTCTTCTCGCGACTGTTTACGCGCACGAATTTGACTTCACCTGTGCCTACAACTGTAATCGTTTTCAAAACCGACAAGTCGTACGCACCGTTCAAGCCGAATCCCAATCTTGCGGGTTACTTTCAGCCGGGTCCGGATGTCAATTACATCACCCTGACAACCGAGGCCCGAGATGGCGGGCAGAGTCCCTTCAACATCATCTTTCACGAGTACACGCATTTGCTCGTAAACAACAACAGCGGAAACGTGCCAATCTGGTTCAATGAGGGTCTGGCAGAGTACTACAGTACCGTGACCGTTACCGACGATCAGAAGTTTGAGCTGGGCAGGCCGATCAGCAACCACGTCTACTTGCTTCGCGAGAAGAAGATGCTGCCGTTGAAAACTCTTTTCCAGGTAGACCACAAGTCTCCCTATTACAACGAGCGCGATAAGCAAAGCGTCTTCTATGCACAGTCCTGGGCTTTAATGCATTACTTAATTCTTGGCAAGAATGCGCAACGGGTAACTAAGATTACAAAGTTCCTTGACTCATTGTCGGCAAACGTCCCCATGGAACAAGCGTTTCAGCAGGCCTTTGAGCTGAGTTTCGAGCAGATGGAGAAAGAGTTAAGTCAATACATTCGAAATGATCGCTACCCGATCGTGTCTGGTAAATTCGAGCAGAAGATCGGAACCGACACAGAAATGCAGGCGGCTCCGATCTCCGAAGCAGAGGCCCAGGCTTATTTAGGTGACTTACTCTTACATAGCCAGAGACCCGAGGCCGAAGGTTATCTGAAAAAAGCCCTGGAGCTCGATCCAAACCTGGCGATGGCCCATGCCGCTCTGGGCATGCTGCGGGTGCGGGAAGGCAAGCCCGATGAAGCCCGCAAGAGTCTGGAGCAAGCCGTGGCCGCAAACTCTCAAAACTACTTGATTCATTACTACTATGCCTTTGCGCTAAGCCGCGAGGGGATGGACCAGAGTCGGATAGTGTCAGCGTACACGCCGGAAACAGCAGCGAAGATGCGGGCCGAGCTCAAGAAGGCCATCGAACTCAGACCGGATTATCCTGAGTCCTATAGCCTGCTGGCCTTCATCAATTTGGTCTCCGGAAGCCAGCTTGACGAGTCGGTGGAATTGCTCAAACGGGCCCTGGCAGTTTCACCCGGCCGGAATGATTTCACCTTCATGATGGCCCAGGTCTACATGCGCAAAGAGGATTACAAGACCGCACGCCAGCTGCTCGAGAAACTCAGTGGAAACACTGCTGACGCGGAAATGCGCCAGGGGGCGGTTGCTCTCCTGGCTCAAATTGTCTCGATTGAAGAGGAGCTGGCGCGCGTTCGGGCCGAAGGAAATGGACAGCGAGTGACATCACCGGCAACGCTCGGGTTGCAACAGACAGAAATCGTCGGGAATCGCGATCCTTCGTCGTTCCTGCGAGAGGCACTACGAAAACCGGAGGCCGGTGAACTGCAGGTTCAAGGAATGCTTTCGCGCATTGATTGCGAGCCGAAAAGTATCGTGTTCGTCGTCAAAGTGGGCGGCCGGCTGCTAAACGTGAAGACAGATACTTTTGCGGATATAGATATCAGCAGCTACGCTGCGAGTGCCGGTGGGGAGATAACCTGTGGTCTTCGCAAGCCTGAAGACAATGTCGTGGTAGATTACGTGCCTGCCGCCGACTCACGCGCGAAAATCAATGGCGTGGTGAAATCAATCGAGTTCGTGCCGAATGATTTCAAATTGAAAGCTGAGCCGTGAGGTCTTAGAGCAATAGGACCAATAGGACATATTGGTCCTATGACGCTCCCTATTTCACCTGGCTCTATTCCTCCTTACTCGCCAAATTTCGCTTTGCTCCCTGGAGTTGTTTCATCAGCTCTTCAACGGCGACTTCTAGTTGTCGATCGCGGCCTGCAAGAGTGTCCGCCGGCGAGTTATCCACCAACAGGTCAGGTTGCACGCCATAGTTTTCCATATTGGTGTGTTTAGGATCGGCGAGGAAGACGCCGACGCCGGGCGTGCGCACCGTTGAACCATCGATAAGCGAATAACTGCCCGTGCCAATCACCGCGCCCATCGTAGGCGTGCCGACTATTTTGCCCAGGCCGAGCGCGCGGAAACCCGCTGGAAACATCTCCGCATTCGAGGCTGAGCGCCAGTTTTGCAGAACGACTTTTGGCCCGAAGAACCCGGCGAAGGGACGCCCCGAGGCTTCCGTTCCCCGCGGTTGCCAAATCTGATACTGCCGCTGAACCAGGATCGCCAGCAGCTCCTGTTCGATATTGCCGCCGCCGTTCCAGCGCTGATCAATCACCAGCGCTTCCTTATTTCGAAATTCGCGAATTTCTTTTTCAAACTTCCGCAGCGAAGGCGGATTCATCGCCTGGATGTGAAGATAACCAATGCGTCCTCCTGAAAGTTCGTCCACCTGCTTGCGACGATCCTTGACCCAACGCTCATAGCGGAGCTGACTATAGGCTGCCGGCGTGATGGTCTCGATACGCGTGGTCCATGCGCCATCCTCCGCGGGTTTGTTGTTGAAGGTTACTTCGCTCTTGCGATTGAGACGATTGTTGAGTAACTGCCAGTAGTTGTCGCCCGCGCGTACCGGCGTGCCATTGATTGCAATCAAGTAGTCTCCCACGCTTACTCGCACCCAGTCTTTATCGGCTGGACCATCTTCGTAAACGTGGGTCACCCGATATCGTCCCCCGCCAGCATCTGCCTGAAGCTCGATTCCAAGGTGGCCAGTGGATACAGCTCCGGTTCTCCCGCCAGGAGGGGGAGCCGCGCCCGTGTGCGAGGCATTCAACTCACCAATCATTTCATTGATGATATTCAGCAGCTCTTGCCGGTCGCCTACAAAATCCACCAAAGGACGATACTTTTCACGCGCGGCGTCCCAGTTGATACCGTGCATTTGCGGATCATAGAAACGGTATTTCATGGTTCGCCAGGCATCATCAAACATCTCAGCCCACTCGGCCGGACGATCGACGCGAACTCTAACGTTGAAGTTGATGCGTTTGCGTGTGCCTTCACCTCGCGGCGCACCGGCAGCGGCCGCCGCTGCCGCCGATGAGCCCTGCGCAGATGATGCAGGGACAGCCACGGAATAAATTCCGTCACGTTCGCTAAAGAAGAGTGTGCGGCCATCGCGGGAAATATTCAGCTCGGATATACCGCCACCACCGAAGCCGCCACCACCGCCCTGACCACCTTCTTCGCTGGGTGGCTGCCCCGAGAGGATACGCGTGAATCGTTTGCCGTCGTCCTGGATCGAATAGATGACGGGGACACTTGCGGTGCCCGCCGGTTCAGTTGTGACAAAAACTATTGTGCGGCTATCGGGCGCGACGGTGTACGACGACACCGGAAATGGCATACGCGTGATCTGGCGTGTGCGCCGCTTCATCCCGGCCCAATCCATTTTGATCTCACGAGGCGGACCGCGCCGCTCCGAAGGTCCACGACGGCCGCCGCCTCCACTGGGCGCCGATCCTTCCGACCCAGGCTCTGCCGGCATAGCCGGGGATGGTTCTGCCTCGGCCCGTTCCTCAGCATCATCCGGATCGCGATCCAGATGCTCGAGCACAACTGAATAGAGCTGCACAGAGTTAGGAGTGTTTCCACCCGTGGCTTCGATTCGCTGGAAGAAGAGCTTGCGACCGTCCGGAGCGAACGCCGGGCTTATGTCGCTATTGGAATCAAAGGTCAACTTGTGCGCTGTCTTTTCTGCGCCGGACGACGCAATCAGGTAAATGTCAGAAGTGCGCGAAACGTCAGACTTGGAATAAGCGATCCATTTGCCGTCCGGCGACCAGGTTGGCGTGCTGAGGTTGCCGTAGTTTGACGAATCAAGCTCAGTCACGGTTTTGGTAGCGAGGTCGACTTTGCGCAATCTGCCGTCGGACGTGGAGAAAGCGATTTCTTTCGCATCGGGGGACCAGCGATACCCGAGTTTCAGGGTATCGATATTGGTGACCTGCCGTGCTTCTCCCGCGCCATCGATCGACGCGACATAGATTTCTTCGCGCCCGCTGCGATCAGAAATGAAGGCTACCGATTTGCCATCCGGCGCATAACTCACGGAACGATCGCGAGCTGGACCATCAGTCAGTTGTTTGAGATCGCCTTCTTCGACGGGTGCGGTAAAGATCTCCCCGTGAATGGAGAAGGCCAGCCGTCGGGACGAAGGGGCCAGATCGAAATCGTCTGACTGAGAATTGAAGGTCTGCATCTCGTTGAGGTTTTCCTGCGTCTCTGCCGCAATGTTGAGCGGAATTGGAGAAACCTTTCTGCTGTTCACATCGAGCTTCCAGATGCCGAAATCGTGCTCGAAAACTATCGTGCGGCCGTCGCTGCTGGCTGCCGGCCAGCGGACGTCGCCGGTCTTGAAGGAAGTGACTCGTTCGGCTTTACCCCCGTCCCCTGATATTCGCCAGATGTTTGTCAGGCCATTGCCTTCGCGGTCGCTGACAAAGTAGATGCCACCATCATTTCCCCACATGGGCCATGAATCGTGGCCGTCGAAGTCAGTCAACTGGGTAAACTTTTTGGCGGCGATGTCCAATACCACAACGTCGCTCTGGTTGGAGCCGCGATAATATTTGCGCCAGTAAACTTGCGACTTCGGGTTGTAAGCCAGCCTTTTGCCGTCGGGTGAATAGGCTCCTTGGACGCCCATGTCAGTGCCCGCCTTAATGGGCAAGCCGCCGTCAACGCCAACGAGATACAATTGGTTCGTAAAGTCTTCGCCGCGATTGCTGCTGAAAAGCACCGCCCGTGAATCGGGTTGCCAGCCGAGTACCGCGTCGTCGGCCGAATGGAAGGTCAGCTGTTTCGCAGTGCCGCCCTCAGACGGGATTAGGAACACATCAAGGTTGCCGTTGCGATCGCTCGAGAAGGCAATCCATTTTCCATCCGGTGAGAATCGAGCATAGACATCGCGCGCGCGATTAACGGTCAGCCGTTGAACGTTCTGCCCATTGTCATCGGCGGTCCAAACGTCGCCGAGATAGCTAAAAACAACCCGGCCGTTGTGATAATGCGGATAACGCACTAGCCGCGCTTCACGGCCAAATACGAACGACGATGCCGTAAGAGTCAGAGCGAGGACAGACAGGAAGGCTTTCTTCATGGTTTGTGGACCTCGAGTTCCTGAAAATGGAATTGCCTGGTGCTAACGGGGAAGGCGCATTATATAGCATCGCCACAATTTGTATGGCATGATTTGAGCCTAAAAGGAGGTTTTGTTTCTTGATTACCTGTCGCAAGATGACAGCCGCAGATGTCAGTGATGCCTTTGAAATGCTTCGCTCGTTTCTCAATGAAGATGAGCATTACCTGGCGAGCAGCCAGGCCTACGGGGACAGGGGTTTTCACGGACTCAATGACGCTCTCGATCTCTTTCTCGAGCAGCCGGAACTTGGATTTGTTTGGATGGCTTATGACGAGAATGGGGTAGCGGGGATTTGCGTGGTTTGCTACGCAATCTCTACCTCGATGGGGGCAGTGGTCGCCAAGCTCGACGACGTTTCGGTGAAGGCAGATCGTCGGGGCACCGGCATCGGTACCGCTCTTCTGGAACAATTGAAAGAGCAACTCAGAAAAGAATCTGTAACCCGCATCGATGTTGCGGTGCACGTTGATAATCCACAGGCGCGCCGGTTTTATGAAGCACTGGGTTTCGTGGGCTTGAACGAAGAGCGGCTCGCTTGTGTGATCTAAATTGTCAGAACCGCCTGCGTTAGCGGGCGGCCCATCCGTAAACGAAGGCAGGCCTTGACAACAGTTTGAGCGATCAATGCCACCCGCTCACGCAGGTGGTTCTGACAAAACCTACCGCGGCAGGTTGGCAATCTCCTCGAAGTATTTGGCGAAAGCAACCATCCCACCTGAGGCCTGTTGCCAATCAAAGTTTTCATTCGGTGCATGGTAGCCATGCTCGGGCAGCGACAGACCGAGAAACAGCACCGGACACTTCAGCACATTTTCAATACTGGTCATCGCGCCGATCGTTCCTCCATCGCGTACAAACACAGCGTCGCGTCCGAAAGCAAACTTTATTGCGCGCTTCAGAGCCTGTGGCAATGGACCCTCGAGCACTGTACGAAAAGCCGGGGCAGCCGATTCGAAATGGATCTTCACGTCCGGGTTCAGTTGACTGACGGCAGCCTGGAGCAGTTTCTTTATCTTCGCCGGATCCTGAACCGGCACCAAACGAAACGACGCTTTAACCTCTGCGCGCGGTGGCACAATCGACTTCACGCCCGGTCCCTGATAGCCGCCCACCACGCCATGAATCTCCATGGTTGGCATGCCCCAGATCCTTTTCATCACCTCGACTGGATCCTCGGAGCGCATTAGTTTGAGGTGGTGGGCCTTCTTGAAGGCGCTGACGGTGAATCCTGAGTTAGCCCAGTCGTTCAATTCTTTTTTTGAAGGTGGAATCACATCGTCATAGAAACCCTTGAACTTAATCTTTCCGGTGAGTGGATCGTAAAGATCGCAAACCAGACGCATCAGCTCAGCGATTGGATTGCGCGACGCGCCACCAGTTTCTCCCGAATGGGTGTCGACTGTTCCGGTTTCCAGGGTCAACAGGAATCCGAGCAGTCCGCGTAATCCAGCTGAGCTTGCGGGTCTCTTTCTCGATACCCAAACGGTGTCAGAAACGACCACCGAGTCAGTGCGCAGGTCACGCCGCGCTTTAGTAATGATCTTCTCGAAATTAGGTGACCCGATCTCTTCCTCGAATTCCCAGAGAAAACGAATGTTTACCGGCACCCCTGCTTCCATCGCGGCGCGAGCACCATAAAGCGCCGCCAGCGCGGGACCCTTGTCGTCCGTGGTGCCGCGTCCAAAATAACTGTCGCCCTTCTTCGTCATCACGAAAGGTTCGGTGTCCCACGGCTCAGTCTCTTTGGAAGCGGGTTGAACATCCATGTGATTGTAGACAGTGACTGTCGGCAGGTTCTTGTCGGTGCCAAAAATGGCGTGCACCGTCGGATTTCCGTTCTTGACCTCATAGACGTCTACTTTGCCACCGAATCGCCGCAGTGTTTCCACAGTCAAGTCCACGCCTTTCCGAATGTCATCAGCGTGCGTTGGATCGCAGGAAACAGTAGGTGTTTCTACGAAACGCTTGAGCAGCGCTTCGTATTCATCGCGGTTGTTCCTGGCAAATGTGAAAAGCTGGTCTCGGTTGAGCGCGTTCGCCATTCTGGGCAATCCTCCGATTGAAGTTAGTAAAGCGCACCAGCGGTGCTACCGAATCCGATGTCCCCATGCCTCAACCGGCCGGGGATGGTTGGCAACACCAACATGTTTTAATGATAGCGGTTAGTTTGTCGCGAACAGTGTAATCAAGATGCGGGGTAAAACGCTAAAGAAAAGCGCGAATATTCCCGCTTAAGAAACGATCAGGCAACTTTTTTGAATCTTAACTCACTAACTCGAAAGAACTGCGGGGGGCAAGTTTTAGTCGAATTATTCGGATTCCATTAAAGGTCTGGGTGGAAAAAGGCCTTGCGAAACGCGCCGGCGTGGGAGTTCCGGCAAGGGTTCGGTCAGTGACTTGCGGACTACCTATCGGGTTGCTTTTCTTTCAGGTTCATTACGTTTGCATCTTCGTGCTATTCTTGGCAGCCCCTTCCACCCCTGGGGCTGGCAGGAACGTTTGAGTCAACGGGTTCGAGGACCAGGATTTTAGGAGGCTTTGTGAGACCAAGATATTATCTGCCGGCTGTCATCTTCTTTTTATTAACACTTGCTTTACCAGCCATTTATTCTCAACAGAGCGGTTCGACCCGCCGGGCCGGCAACTTATCTGAAGGCTCACCTGCGGCCAACGCTCCCGTAAGTTCACGCTCGCGCGTAAGCCCCGCCGTCGTGAAGGGCGACCTCTCGGAGGCGCTGGCGGTGATTGAGAGCAATTACGTCGACGGCAAAAAGCTTGATTACAATTCCATCTTCAAATCTTCGATCAGCGGCATGCTTAGCGCGCTGGATCCGCACTCAACCTATTTCGACCCGGTTGAATTTGCGGCCTTCCGAACAGAACAACGCTCGGAATACTTTGGTATTGGCGCGACCATCGGCCATCTTCGCGAGGGCGAAGAGTTCAGCACATACATCCGAGCAACCTTTGAGACTTCGCCGGCTGCGCGCGCAGGACTGCGCTTTGGTGACCGGATAGTGGCAGTTGACGGACAGTCAATGAAAGGTAAGCAGTATCCAGAGGTGCGGAAGTTTTTGATCGGGCAGCGGGGCACGATTGTAAAAGTAACGGTGGAGCATGCTGCGACCGGACAAACTGAGACTGTCACGATCACCCGTGATGCGGTGCCGCTGCCATCAATCCCGCTGGCCTACATGGTCAGGCCGGGAGTTGGTTACGTAGCCATGACGGGAGGTTTCAACCTGACGACCTCCGGAGAATTTCAAGCCGCGCTCGAGGATCTTCATTCAAAAGGGATGAATACTCTTGTCCTCGACTTGCGCGGAAATCGCGGCGGACTTTTGATCCAGGCCGTGAAAGTTGCCGGTACGTTTCTCCAGCGCGGACAGTTAATTGTCACCCAAAAAGGAAGGGTCAGGGGAGCGTCGGAAGAGTTTAAGGCTGACAATGACAATCCCGATCCTATTCCGTTAGTGGTACTCGTTAATGGCGATTCGGCCTCGGCTGCCGAGATCGTTGCGGGTGCATTGCAGGATCACGATCGCGCGCTCATCGTGGGTGAAAACACTTTTGGTAAAGGACTGGTGCAACTTCCCATCCAGCTCGACTACGATTCGGCGCTGCTCCTGACCATCGCCAAGTATTTCACGCCATCAGGCCGGCTGATTCAACGTGACTACTCAAACAGCGGCTTTTACGACTATTACACCAAAGGCGGGCTGTCAGCTAACAAAGAAGCTGCGCCTGCTTTACCGGCAGGTCCTGAAAGTCATACAGATGGCGGCCGCGCCGTCTACGGTGGGGGCGGTATCTCGCCCGATGAGATTGCCAAACCCGGGAAGATTACTAACGCGGAGGGACGACTCAGTTTCTCAATCTTCGCCTTTTCAATGGAGTTAGCCACTGGCCGTGTACCTGGGTTCGAAAACTACAAAGTTCAGGGCCCGATCCGATATGATCACGACATCCAGGCGACAGACTTTCCAGTGACAGATGCACTGTTCAAAGAACTAAAGCGTTTTGTTGCCGCCAAACCTCTGTTCAAAGTGACCCCTGAGCAACTGGATCGCGCGCGGCCTTATGTGGAGCAGCAACTGCGTTTCGAGATGGCCACGGCGGCCTATGGATCGATGGCGGCCCTTCAGGTTATTAACGACAAGGATCCGCAAATCGCGCGCGCGGTAGAAGCCATGCCGAAGGCCCGTGAACTGGCCCTGGCGGCCAACCGGCGCGCGCGAGCACGTTCCTGAACGGGGACAAACTCTAAACAAGTGGGGACAGGCATTCTCAGCCTGTCCCCTTTTTTTGGCAACAGACATCTCTGGGTAATCTTCTAATTTTGGAGAATTCCTTTGCGAACCTTTGCGGCTCTCTGCGTACTTTGCGGTAAAAACGTTTTCTAAAACAATTAACCGCAAAGACGCCAAGCACGCAAAGATTTCGCAAAGAATAGAACCTGGCGGGGCTGCTGAAAAACTACGAACGATCCACGAAATCACACGAAGCGGCACGAAAAAAAGCCGTTCGTTCGTGTTGTTTCGTGTGATTTCGTGGATCGTCTCCTTCTTCCCGACAAAGTCATTCTTTTTTCAGCAACCTGCCAGGACACTCGCGAGTGTCTGTCTGGTCAGCCAACCAACAAAACAATCTTGCCAAAACTTTCATTAGATTCCATTCGCAGGTGGGCCTCGCGAACCTCATCAAACTTATACACTCGATCAACTACCGGACGAACAGTTCCATCTGCCAAGAGTGGCACCACCTGTTCTGCGAAAAGCCTGGTGGCGGTTGCCTTTTCTTCAGTCGAACGCCCGCGAAGCATGGTTCCAATAACAGTTAACCGCTTTCGCATGACCGTGGCGAAATCCAGTGTTCCTCTTGCGCCGGCAGTTGTACCCACCAAAACCATGCGGCCTTTTAGCGCCAGCGCGCTGAGGTTGGCATCAAGATATGCGGAGCCGACCAGATCGATCACCACGTTGACGCCGCGTCCCGTTGTCCATTCGCTTATGGCGGCGGCAAAAACATTCGGGTCGTCACCAACAACGACGGCGTTGCGCAGCCCATAGCCTCGCGCTCGTTCAAGTTTTTCGGAAGTCCGGGAGGTTCCAAAAGCCTGGGCGCCCGCGGCTCGCGCAAGTTGTATGGCCGCCGTGCCCACTCCGGAGCCGGCCGCATGCACCAACATCGTTTCTCCCATCTGGAGCTTTGCTCGTGTAAACAAAGCGTCGTGAGCAGTAATGAAAACCTCAGGGACGGCAGCCGCTTCTGCCCAGTCGAGATTTGAGGGCACCTCGGCCAGGTGATTCTCCGGAATAACTAAATACTCCGCTTGCGCGCCACCGCCGGTAATGCCAAAAACACGCTGGCCTTTTTTCCACCGGCCCGCCAGCTCACTTACGCCTGCGACTTCACCGGCAAACTCGAGACCCGGGATATCCTGCGGATAACCGGGTGGCGCCGGGTAGTGGCCCAGCCGCTGCAAGACGTCAGCGCGATTGAGGCCGGCAGCACGGACGCGCACGCAGACTCGATTCGCTGTCGGTGGCGCGGGACTTTCGACTTCGCGAACTTCAAGTCCTTCAACGCCGCCATGCTTTGTAATGACGACTGCTTTCATACGGGAATGGTAAATGGTAAATGGTGAATGGTAAATGGTGAATGAAAGTCTTAACAGGCAAACAAGTAGTTAGACCGCTGTATTACAGAGACTGCACAGCGCGGTTTGGCCGCAACCAGCGAACGATCCACTAAAATACACGAAATAACACTAACGAATTTCGTGTTAGTTCGTGTGATTTAGTGGATCGTATGCTCTGTCAACAAAGGTTTGGTCAAAAAACAAGAAGTCGGACCTTTGTATTACAGAGGCTTGAGTTTATGGTTGCTCTTGTTTACCAGGCTTAACACTATCCAAATCCATTCACCATTTACTATTCACCATTCACCTTTAGCCATTCACCATTTACCATCTACCCTCCGTGAAGCCACTGATCATAATCAACAATGCAGCCGCTAAAGCTCGTCGTGCCTGGCCGAATGTCAGAGGGAAGCTTGAAGCAAGCAAAATAGACTTCGATTCATACGAAACAACTCGACCGGGCGACGCGACCGATCGGACTCGTGAGGCGCTCAAAACTGGCGTGACTACCGTTGCCGTCGTTGGCGGCGATGGAACGCTGAGCGAAGCCGCCCAGGGCTTTTTTGAGTTTAGTGACAACCTTGACGAGCTGCCTTCGCCGGTAAATCCGGCGGCTTCGTTGGCGATACTTCCGGCCGGCACCGGCGATGATTTCGCCCGCGGATTGATGGCAGGTAATCGCGCGCCACTTGAGCATTGGATCGACATCCTGGTCTCGCACTGTGAGGCGCAAGGTGAGGTAAACACGCACCTGGTTGATGTGCTCTATGGTCTTTGCGATGAATATCAAATGCCGTTCATTTGTTTGAACGCTTCGACTATGGGGATTGGCGGTGAAACGGCCGGGCGCGTGGCAGCTCAAAAAGAATTCATGCGCAGGTTTTCAGGGGAGATCCGGTTTGCGGTGGCGGCTATGGCAGCGCTGGCAGGATGGCGCGAACGCCGCGTGCGAGTTTCGATAGATGCTTCTGACAGGAGCCGAGAGGTCATCGAAGCGCCGATGAATTTGGCTGCAGTGGCTAACGCGCTATATGCGGGCGGTGGAATGATGCTTTCGCCCGAGGCCCGATTTGATGATGGCAAGCTCGACGTGGTGACGGCATCAGGTCTAAATCGCGCGAACGTCGTGCGCGAGCTGGCGCGAATTCATAAAGGCGGGCACGTTGCCAATCCAAAAGTACAAATCAGACAGGGAACAAAAGTACGCGTGGAAACTTTCGCGCCCGCGGATGCGATGCCGATCGAGGTTGATGGAAATGTGCGTGGCGTAACGCCGGTTGAGTTCCGAGTTATGCCGCAAGCCTTGCGGTTTGTGGTGAATTAAGAAACAGCGAGGGCGTGCGTTTGAGAACAGGCGCTTAGAGTACAAGCTTTAGCTTGCGTGGTGGCGCAAGAAGCAACCTGAAGGTTGGACTCTATACGCCTGTACTCTAAACGCGTGTAGTCTAAACCGGCTTGCGTTACCTCACGGGGTGCCGAAGCGGGAGCGATACTCCGGTGACAGGATGAATGAACGCACCATCTCCGCCTGGAACGGATCGCCGTTGAACTGGTTCAACTTGCCCAGCCAGAAGTTGAAGCCCGGCGCGTCAGGATTACGTCGCAAGTAGCCGACATATTCCATGTAGACAAACACTCGCCGGTACTCCTGATTGTAGAAAGCCTGGCCGTACGGTGTCGTGAACTGGACATTGCTTTCACTGATTACCACTGTGCCGTCCACCACCTTCCGTAAGACGCTGGCTCTTGTTTCGGTTCCATTCCCGAGCCCGTCGACCAGCGCTTGTTTCTGCGCCGCAGTGGCTGTGACGCCGGTGGTATTGAACAGCTCCTGCACATACAGCGTGTTGTTCAGTCCGCCATACTTCGCCACAAACTCCGGTCGCTGCACAAACTCTGTAGCCAGCCGGTTGCGGTTGGCCTCCACCACTGCTCCCGATATCTGGTTGTTCACCACGATGCCTTCAGAAACCTGACTGACATCGCGCATGAACTCCAGGAATGTCGGGAACCGGCCTGGTGACCCACCGTCGTAGTTTGGCGAGCCCGTTAAGCTTCCCTTGTACAGCCGATAGGTAAATCCTCCGGTCATCTGGAACTCCGGCGACATGAAGAACGCTATCGCTGTCGATTCCCGCTGCTTGTCTATGCACTGCGCCACGGTTTGTCCAGCCGGTCGGCGCGCCGGGTCGTTACACTTCTCGATGTTGTCCGTCCAGAACGCCAGCCCTGCAGCATCAGGCTCCCGATTCAGGAAGTCGTGATATTGCGAACTCACAAACCAGCTGGAAGTATCTATCGGATTAGTGGCCGGCTCCGAGGCATCGTCGGTGATCTCCAGGGTGGCCGTCGAAGGCACTCCAAACTCTGCTCCTCCAGTCAAATTCGACAGCGTCAGCGTGAGTGTCTCCGGCCCTTCCACGTAGTTGTCCTGGCTGATTAGTACGTTG
>Ga0070697_100000094_pt1 | contig 74936 bp, 58 predicted proteins | sample KBSK1501metaG_FD_65475 | JGI IMG/M metagenome (GOLD analysis project Ga0070697, IMG submission 65475) | Corn, switchgrass and miscanthus rhizosphere microbial communities from Kellogg Biological Station, Michigan, USA - KBS K1-50-1 metaG | ecosystem: Host-associated > Plants > Roots >... | reverse complement strand
GCGCTCCGGTTCGAGCGGCCCTACGGCACCTTCACCCGCACTTTTCATCTGCCCTCCGCGGTCGATGGGGCCGGAGTCACCGCACGGCTTCAGCTGGGGGTGCTCGAGGTGATCCTCCCGAAGTCCGCGGGCAGCCGGTCCCGGCCGATCAAGGTGCAGGTGCTCTAGTGGCCAATTACTACGACGTGCTCGGCGTCGACCGCAAGGCCCGTCTCGCCGAGATCAAGAAATCGTATCGCAGGCTCGCCCGCAAGCACCATCCCGACCTCAACCCCGGTGACAAGCGCGCCGAAGAGCGCTTCAAGCAGATCTCGGAGGCCTACGATGTCCTGTCCGACCCCGAGAAGAGAAAGAAGCACGACATCGAGCTGCAGTACGGCGACAGGTTCGCGTCCGACGCGGCGGGCGGGCCGTTCCGGGGCGCCGGCCCGGGGGCCGAGGTCGGATTCGACTTCGGTGATCTGAGCGGGGCGTCGGGTTTCTCGTCGTTCTTCTCGGAGCTTTTCGGACGGCGCGCCGGAGAGGCCGGGGAGGACACGCTGCCGCGTCGAGGGGAGGACGTCACGCACGCCCTCGGCATCGGGTTCTTCGACGCGCTGCGCGGGCTGACCACCGAGCTCGCCGTGGACGTGGAGTCGCCCTGCCCGCGCTGCAACGGATCGGGCACGGTGCCGTCGCGAACGCGCCGTCCCTGCCCCGACTGCGCCGGCACGGGCCGGATCAGTCACGTCTCGGGGACGCTGCGCTTCGGCACGACCTGCAGACGGTGCGGGGGACAGGGAACGCTGGGGACCGAAGGCTGCGGCAACTGCCGGGGCGTCGGTGTCCTCAGTCGACGCGAGACCCTCAAGATTCACATCCCGGCCGGGGTCGACAATGGGTCGCGTGTCCGTGTCGGCGGCAAGGGGAAGGCGGGACGGAACGGCGGACCGAACGGCGATCTCTACATCGTCACCAACGTCGCCTCGCATCCCTTCTTCAAGAGGATCGGTGATAATATCCACTGCACCGTGCCGATCACGGTGAGCGAAGCGGCGCTCGGTGCGCGCATCGACGTTCCGACAATCGACGGCTCCGCGAGCGTCAAGATCCCCCCCGGCACGGAGGGCGGCCAGAAATTCAGGCTGCGCGGCAAGGGAGCCCCGCTACTGAGAGGCTCGGGTCGCGGGGACCAGTACGTGGAGGCCCGCATCGTCACGCCGCGCGCGACCGACGAGAAATCCCGGCAGCTGCTGAGAGAGCTCGGCGCCCTGAGCCCGGGCGAGGAGTTGCGTCGTGGTCTCCGCGCCTGATTCCCGGACACGGCGGCGCGCCGCGAAGGAGAAGCGCAAGGACAGCAGGGCCTATTACATGATCAGCGTGGTCGCCAGGCGCTTCGAGGTCCACCCGCAGACCCTGAGATTGTATGAACGCGAGGGCCTGGTGAAGCCGTCGCGGACGCAGGGAAATACACGGTTGTATTCCGAGGACGACCTCGAGCGACTGTCGTTCATCCTGAACCTGACGCGTGATCTCGGCGTGAATCTTGCGGGCGTCGAGATCATCATGAATCTCAGACAGAAGCTCGAGAGCATGCAGGGCGAGATGGAGCGGTTCATCGCCCGTGTGCAGGAGGAATTCAGCCAGAGACGACGGGACTCCGGCATGGAAACGTCCGGGGCGCTGGTCAGGGTGTCGCACTCCGGGCGCAACACCAAAACCGACAAGGGGTGACGGGTGGAAGAAGAACGGGCCGCCGGCAAGCGGACGGCTGTGTCCTCGGAGACCCTGAAGAAATACCTTCAGGAGATCTCGAAGCTGCCACGCATCACGCCCGACGAGGAGAAGGTCCTCGGGGATCGCATCCAGAGGGGAGACCGGGAAGCGTTGCGCAAGCTGGTGGAGGCGAACCTGCGCTTCGTCGTCAGCTTCGCCAAGAAGTACAGGAACTGCGGTCTGTCCTTCCTCGACCTGATCAACGAGGGCAACATCGGCCTGATCGAGGCCGCGAAGCGGTTCAACCCCAAGAAGAACGTCAAGTTCATCACCTACGCGGTCTGGTGGGTGCGTCAGGCGATCATCCATGCCCTGTCCGACCAGAGCGGCGCGTTCCGCCTGCCCCAGAAGCAGGCCAATCTTCTGTACCGGATCGGCAAGACCATTTCGCAGCTGACGCTCGACCTCGAGCGCAACCCGACACCGGAGGAGATTGCCGGCAAGCTCGGCATCCCGGTGGAGGAGGTTACCGGTCTGCTCCAGGTCGCGGACGAGAACGTCTCCCTGTCCACGGTGATCGACGAGGAGCACGAGTTCCACCTCTCGGACAAGCTCGAGCAGGACGTGATCCCGCCGGCCGACATGGCGCTTCTGCGCTCGTCCCTCAAGGATCACCTGTACGCCTGTCTGGGCGAGCTCGATCCGAAAGAGCAGAAGGTGCTGCGGCTGCGTTTCGGGCTGGACGAGGGCGAGCCGAAGACCCTCAAGGAGATCGGCGAGATGATGGGTCTGTCGCGCGAGCGCATCCGCCAGATCGAGGCGCAGGCGCTGGAGAAACTCAATCGCTCGCAGAAGTGCCAGCAGCTGCAGGGGTACCTGAACTGATCGGTCCGGTTCCCGGGAGCCGTCGATGCAGGACATGAGCACGCGCCCGTGCGACCGCTGCGGCGGAACCGGCTTCCTGATTCTGGAAGCATCCGGCGCGTTCAAGGCGCGACCCTGTCCCTGCCGCGGCGTGCCGCAGGGCCGGCCGGCGGGTCTCGAGGACTTTCTGCGGGCGGCGCGGATCCCGCGGCGTTACCACGACTGCGAGTTCGAGAACTTCGACGCCATTCCGCCGCACCAGCTGGCCCTGCAGGGAGCCCGGACGTGGGCGATGCGGTACGCCGACGAGTATCCGTTGAGCGACCGCGGTCTGCTGCTCATGGGACCTCCCGGTGTCGGAAAGACCCACCTGGCGGTCGCCACGCTGCGGCGTCTCGCGCTCCTCAAGGGCGTACCCTGCCTCTTCTGCGACGTCCAGGACCTGCTGCGCCAGCTGCAGGCGACCTTCGATCGACAGTCGGGGATGAGCGAGCTCGACCTGCTGCAGCCGGTGCTGCAGACGGAGATGGTGCTGCTCGACGACCTGGGTGGGCGGCAGTTCAGTCCCTGGCTGGAGGAGACCCTGTCGCATATCGTGACCACGCGCTACAACGACAAGCGGGCCACGCTGGTCACGACCAACTACATGGACGAATCCTCGGCGGGCCGCGGGCCGTCCCTCAAGGATAGGATTGGATCGCGGGTCTACTCGCGGCTCCAGGAGATGTGCCACGTGGTCAGGATGGAGGCCCAGGACTTCCGTCAAATCATCAAACGCGCCGATCATCATTCTCTCGCGGAGCGGATCGAACTTCCCAAGGAGAGCGCATGACCGTCCGGCAGAGGCCGCTGTTCGAGGCGCTTGTCGTGGCCGGCGCCCGCACGCCGATGGGCGAGTACAACACGGTGTTCCGCAATCTCAGCGAGATCGAGCTGGGGGCCATCGCCGCGCGCGAGGCGCTCAAGCGCTCCCTCGCGCAGCCGGACCGCGTCGACCACGTGGTGTTCGGCAACGCCATGCAGACGAGCGGCAATGCCATGTACGGCGCGCGCCACGTCGGTCTCAAGGCGGGTCTGCCGGAGACCGTCCCGGCCCTCACCGTCAACCGTCTGTGCGGCTCGGGTCTCCAGGCGATCGTCACCGGGGCGTCGATGATCCAGCTCCAGGAGGCCGACGTCGTCCTGGCCGGAGGGATGGAGAACATGACCCAGGCGCCGCACGTCGCGCGGGGGCTGCGTTCGGGTCTCAAGATGGGTCATGCGCAGCTCGAGGACTCGCTCCTGGTGGGCCTGCTCGACACCTATTGCGGTTGCTCGATGGCGCAGACGGCGGAGGTCCTTGCCGCCGAGCGCGGTATCACGCGTGACCAGTCGGACCGCTACGCCTTGCGCAGCCAGCAGGCCGCCGAGGCGGCGGCCCGTGCGGGACGATTCAGGGAGGAGATCGTCCCGGTCACGGTGCGCGAGCGCGGCAAGGACGTGGTCGTGACGGAGGACAGTCACCGGCGCCCCGACACGACGCTCGAGGGTCTCGCGAAACTGCCACCGGCGTTCCAGGGGAAGGGCTTCGTGACCGCCGGAAACGCCTCCGGCATCGTCGACGGCGCGGCGGCGGTCGTCCTGGCGTCGCCCGCGGCCGCCCGCGATCTGAAGGGAGAGCCGCTGGGCCGGATCATCACCTACGGCGTCGCCGGCGTGCCGCCGCGCATCATGGGGATCGGCCCGGTGCCGGCGATCCGCCAGGCGCTCGAGCGCGCCGGGCTGTCGCTGAAGGAGATCGACCTCTTCGAGATCAACGAGGCCTTCGCCGCCCAGTACCTGGCGGTCGAGAAGGAGCTCGGGCTGGATCGCGAGCGGGTGAACGTCAACGGAGGGGCGGTGGCGCTGGGACATCCCCTCGGAGCCACCGGCGCGCGCCTGGCTCTGACTCTTCTCCTCGAGCTGCGGAGGCGAGGCGGACGGTACGGTGTCGCCAGCGCCTGCATCGGCGGCGGCCAGGGAATCGCCGTCGTGGTCCAGGCCCAGGGCGCGACGGGACGATAACGACGGGCCGGGCGCGGACACCCGGACGGAGGTGAGGCGATGGAGGTCAGGAAGGTGGGCGTCCTCGGTTGCGGTCTCATGGGAGCCGGAATCGCCCAGGTGGCGGCTCAGGCCGGTTACTCCACGACCGTCCTGGAGGTCAGCCGCGAGCTCCTCGAGACCGGTCTCAAGAGGATCGACCGTTTTCTCGCCGGCGGCGTGGAGCGGGGGAAGGTCCGCGCCGAGGACCGCCAGGCGGCGCTGTCCCGCCTGAGCGGGACGACGGATTATGCGTCGCTCCACGATTGCGACATCGTGATCGAGGCCGTGGTGGAGAGCCTGGCCGCGAAGAGGGAAGCGTTCCACCGCCTGGAGGACGCCCTCAAGCCGGACGCCATCATCGCCAGCAACACCTCCTCGCTGTCGATTACGGAAATGGCGGTGTCGACGAAGCGGCCCGAGCGCTTCATCGGCCTGCACTTCTTCAACCCGGTGCCGCTCATGAAGCTGGTGGAGGTCATCCGGACCATCCAGACCGGTCCGGGGGTGGAGGAGGCTGTCCTGGCGTTCGCCAAGAGCCTCGGGAAGACGCCGATCCGTACGATGGACCGAACCGGTTTTATCGTGAACCGTCTCCTGGTCCCGTACATCCTGGACGCGATTCGCGCCCTGGAGGAGGGCGTGGGGAGCATCACCGATATCGACCAGGGCATGAAGCTCGGATGCGGCCATCCGATGGGTCCGCTGACCCTCCTCGATCTGGTCGGGATCGACACGACGTATTACATTGCCAACATCATGTTCGACGAATTCCGCGAAGCGCGATTCGCCCCGCCCCCTCTGATGAAGCGGATGGTTCTCGCGGGATTCAACGGACGCAAGACCGGGAAGGGCTTCTACGACTACTCGAGCGAGCCACCGCGGCCGAACGACTTCCTGGCGCAGCGCTAGGCGTGTGACGGAGGAGCGAGGATGAGCGACCCGGAGCGGGTTCGAGTCGAGACGAAGGGCGGGATTGCCTGGCTGACCATCAACCGTCCGGAGAAGCTCAACGCGCTGGACCGCCGCACGATGCAGGAGATCGACGAAGCGGTCGGGGCCGCGGGGCAGGACCCGGCCATCGGCGCGCTGATCGTGACCGGGATGGGAGAGAAGGCGTTCGTGGCCGGCGCCGACATCTCCGAGCTGGCCACGCAGTCGCCGGTCGAGGGGGCGGCGTACGCGCGCCGGGGCCAGGACATCCTGATGCGTCTCGAGCGCCTCGGCAAGCCGAGCATCGCCGCATTGAACGGTTACGCGCTCGGCGGCGGCCTGGAGCTGGCCCTCGCCTGTACCTTGCGCCTGGCGGCGGAGACGGCGAAACTGGGCCAGCCGGAGGTGGCGCTGGGGATCCTGCCGGGTTACGGGGGGACGCAGCGTCTCAGCCGTCTGGTGGGTCCCGGACGGGCGCTCGAGCTCATCCTGACGGGAGAGCCGATCGACGCGCGTGAGGCGCACCGCATCGGGCTGGTCAACCGGGTGGTCCCTGCGGCCGATCTGCCGGCGGCGGCCGAGTCCGTGGCCCGGACGCTCCTGTCGCGCGGACCGGTGGCGCTGCGTTACGCCCTGCAGGCGGTGCACGAGGGGCTCCAGATGACCCTCTCGGAGGGACTGGCGATGGAGGCCGCGCTGTTCGGCCTGACCTGCGCCACCGAGGACATGCGCGAGGGAACGCGCGCCTTCATCGAGAAGCGCAAGCCGGTCTTCAAAGGCCGCTGAGGGAGCGACATGTCACAGGCACCGGGGGCGCAACGGATTCACTGGCGGCCTCTGCGCGCCGTGATCGTGCTGCGCGTCCTCGTCCTGATGGTGCTGGCGGGGTTCGTCCTGGCCGTGGTCATGAGCTACGGTCGCCGGGGCTCCCCGCAGACACAGATCACCATGGCCCCGGTCTCGCCGACGCCGGCCGGCCAGGGACCGGTCGTGGATCGCTCGGATCGGTTCGAGGTGAACGGCAGTCGCGAGGGGCGCCCCGCGTTCACGCTTCGGGCCAACAGCGTCACCGGGTTCGCGGGCGACCGCAAGTTCCTCGAGGGAGTCGAGTTGATGATCCATGACGAGCGCGGCGGTCAGGTGAAGGTATCGGGGATCGAGGGTCAGTACGACGCCGCGGAGCGCCGCGCCCGTCTCTCGGGAAACGTGACCGTGGAAAGCGAGGACGAGCATCTGGCGCTGCATACCGGGACACTGTTCTATGACAACGACCGGGACATGATCTTCACCGCCGACGACATCGTGTTCAGCATGGGCGGTCTCGAGGGTCAGGGTCGTGGCATGAACTATCTGCTCGCAGAGCGGCAGATCAAGATTCCCGATCGTGTGCTGCTGCGCGTCTCGGCGGCGGAGGCGGGGGAGCCGGTGGTGATTTCGTCGGGCGATCTGGTCGCCTCCCTGGACGGCAACACCGCCGTGTTCACCGAGAACGTCCGCATGGACCGGGGCGGGAACGTGCTCTATGGCAATTATCTCAAGGTGCAGTTCGACGACGCCCGCCGGCTGGTGCGCCAGATCAACGCCTTCGGAGACGTGGTCGCGACCCTGTCGGCGCGCGCGGACGGGACGATCAACGAGATGCGCGCCGACAGCCTGGTCGCGAAATTCGCCGGTCCGACGAGCGAGCTCCGGGAGGCGGAGGCCTCGGGGAACTGCCGGGTGACCTCGGGGCCCACCACCTCGCGCAGCCGGACGCTGCACTACGGCGCGACGGAGGACCTCCTCCAGCTGCGCGGCGAGCCGGTCCTGTTGACCGCGACCGACCGCATCGCCGCGCAGGAGATCGACATGAAGGTGGAGGCGAAGACGGTGCAGGCGCGCGGCGACGTGCGCACGGTCTCGATGCCGGGTTCCAAGGGCGGGCCGCCGGCGCCTGGATTCGGCGGGCGCTCGGCCATCTCGTTCCAGGCGCGGACGCTGGATTTCGACCAGGGGGCGGGGCGCGCCGTCTACAGCGGAGCGGCACGGGCCTGGCAGGAGGGAACCAGCCTCCAGGCGGACACGATCGTGGTGGATCAACCCACCCGGCAGCTGCAGGCCACGGACAATGTGATGTCGCGGTTCACTCAGCGTCCGGCATCGGACGGTGGCCCTGCCGGCCGTCCGACCGTCACGTCCGTCACCGCTTCGAGCATGGTGTTCGACGACGTGAAGGGGGTGGGCCGCTATCGCGACAACGTGCACCTGACCCGCCCCGACGCCACTCTGACGGCGGACGCCATGGATGCCTTCATGGTGGACCACGGCGGGTCCCGCGACCTCGACCGGGTCGAGGCGTACGGCTCGGTGGCGATCAAGAGAGACCAGAGCTTCGGCACGGCGAAGACCGCCGTCTATCACCCCGGCGAGGACATGCTCATCCTCAAGGACGAGGAGAAGCTGGCGGAGGTGGTCGACACCGCCACCGGACGCACGCTGCGCGGGCAGACGTTGACATTCGATCTGGCGGGGGATAGGATTCTGACCGAATCCGCGCGCGGTGGTCGGACGTGGATTACCCTCAAGCCGGAATCCAAGGACGTCCAGTCGGTTGAGCCGAAAACTAAGCATTGAGGGGCTGACCAAGAGCTACCGCGGGCGGCCCGTGATCAAGGACATTTCCCTCCACATCCAGAGCGGCGAGGTGGTCGGGCTCCTGGGACCGAACGGCGCCGGGAAAACCACCACCTTCTATTGCGTGGTCGGCCTGGTCCAGCCGGACGCCGGGAGGATCCTGCTCGGCGGGCACGACGTGTCGCGGCTGCCGATGTATCTCCGGGCGCGCAGCGGCATCAGCTATCTGCCCCAGGAGCCGTCGATCTTCCGCAAGCTGACCGTCGAAGAAAACCTGATCGCCATCCTCGAGACGCTGGACATGCCGCGGGACGAGATCCGGCAGCGCACCAGCGCCGTCCTGGAGGAGCTCAAGATCGGCCATCTGGCCAGGAGCCCCGCGTACAACCTGTCGGGTGGCGAGCGCCGGAGGGCGGAAATCGCCCGGGCGCTGGTCATTTCCCCGTCCTTCATGCTCCTGGACGAGCCTTTTTCCGGGATCGACCCGATTGCGGTTGCGGATATCCAAAAAATCATCTATCAATTGAAGGCGAAGGGGATCGGGCTCCTGATGACGGATCACAACGTGCAGGAGACCCTTCGGATCACCGATCGGGCCTATATCATTGCCGAGGGGAAGATCTTCCGGAAAGGAAGCCCGGATCAGCTGGCGGCCGATCCCCAGGTCCGGGAGATTTACCTGGGGGCGAATTTCCGGCTGATCGATCGCGAGCGGGTGGAGGCGCCTCCCAGCGCCTATCCGGCCGACTGAGGACGAAGGCGACGCGAGGCGCGCCGCCCGCGGACAGCGAGGAGCGACGGGAGCGACATGGCGCTCGAGCAAAAACTCAATCTGCGGATGTCGCAGAAGCTCATCATGACCCCGTCGCTGCAGCAGGCGATCAAGCTGCTGCAGATGACCAAGCTCGAGCTGCAGGAGGAGATCACCCAGGAGCTCACCGAGAACCCGCTGCTCGAGGAGCTGCAGGAGACACCGCCCGAGGGGGACAAGACGGAGAGCGACGACGGGCCGGCGGTCGAGGGGGCCGTCGCGACCGAGGGCGAGGCCCCGGAGAGGGAGGCGGAGAAGGATTCCTTCGACGAGATCGATTACGAGTCGTACTTCCAGGACTACATGGACCTGAGCTATCGCCCGCAGGCGCCCGCGGAGGAGATCGAGACCCCGCCGCTCGAGAATATCCTGAGCAAGCCGCAGAGCCTTTCCGATCACCTGCTCTGGCAGCTCGACATGAGCATCGTTCCGGCGGGGCAGAAGGAAATCGCCCGCGCGATCGTCGGCAACCTGGACGAGGATGGATATCTCCGTGTCGCGCTCGACGACATCGTCGCCATGGGGCCCTGGTCGCTGGAGGACGTCGAGCGCGCCCTGCATTTCGTCCAGGAATTCGACCCGGCGGGGGTCGGGGCGCGTGATCTGCAGGAATGCCTGCTGATCCAGCTGGCGTTCCACGACATGGAGGGGACGCCGGCGGAGGCGATCGTCAGGGATCACATGGCGCTCCTGCAGGGACGCCGGTTCAAGGACCTGGCGCAGGCGCTGGAGTGCAGCCTCGAGGAGGTCATGCACTACGTCGACACCATCCGTCATCTCGATCCCAAGCCGGGCAAGAAATACAACGCCGGCAGCAACAACTACGTCATCCCGGACGTCTACGTGCTGAAGGTGGACAAGGGCTATACGATCGTCCTCAACGAGGAGGGTCTGCCGCGACTGAGGATCAGCCCTTTCTACCGCCGCATGATCGATCGCAACAACACCGACGTGACGCGCGAGACGAGGGAGTATGTGCGCGAGAAGTTCCGGTCCGCGTTCCGGCTGATCAAGAGTCTCGAAGAGCGGCAGCGCACGATCTACAAGGTGGCGAAGAGCATCGTCCGGCACCAGCAGGGATTCCTGGATCTCGGTTACGAGCATCTGAGGCCGCTCATCCTCAAGGACGTGGCGGACGACATCGGCATGCACGAGTCGACGGTCAGCCGCGTGGTGAATCACAAGTACATGCACACGCCGCGCGGGCTGTACGAGATGAAGTTCTTCTTCCACTCGAGCATCAGTTCCACGCAGGGGCAGGATGTCTCCTCGCTGACGGTGAAGGAGCGCATCAAGAAGGTCGTTGGCGAAGAGGACCCGCGGCGACCTCTCTCCGACGCCGCCATCGTGCAGATTCTGAGCGACGACGGGTTGCGGATCGCGCGGCGCACGGTGGCCAAGTATCGCGAAGAGCTGCGGATCCCGTCCTCCAACGAGCGACGTCAGGGGTTCAGCTGAAGCCGGGTCCGGTCCCGGCACGGGGTGTCCCATGACGATCCTGTTCACCGGTCGGAAAGCCGACCTGACGCCCGGCCTCAAGACGCTCGCCGAGCGGAAGCTGGCGAAACTCGAGCGCCTCCTGCACGAGAACCCGGATGCGCACGTGATCCTGACGCGGGAGCGACACCGTCATCTGGCGGAGATCGTCGTGCACGCCCGGATCGGCACGCTCACGGCGAAAGGGGACGGCGCCGAGTACGAGGAGTCTCTGGGGCGGGCCATCGATCGCATGCTGGCCCAGGCCCGCAAGCATCATGAGAAGATCGCGCGGGGGCGCAAGCGGCGGGCACGACAGGCGTCCCTCCGTGGCGGCGTGCCCGCGGCCCTGGACACCGCGGAGGCGGTGACGACCGCCGAGGGAGACGGCCCCGTGATCGTGCCGATGGGCCGCGTGCCGGTCAAACCGATGTCGGTCGAGGAGGCGCTGCTCCTCATGCAGGACTCGCCCCATCCGTTCCTGGTGTTCCGCGACGCCGACTCGCAGCAGGTCTCGGTGATCTTCCGGCGCCGGGACGGACGCTTCGGCCTGATCGAACCGGAGACCTGAGGCGATGGACTTCCATCTGACACGCGAGCAGGAGATGCTCCGGGAGACCGTCCACGCCTTCGCCGAGGAGGTGCTGAAGCCGCGTGCCGCGGCGCTGGACCGCTCGCGGGAATTTCCTCTCGACAACTACAGGCGCTGTGCCGAGATGGGGCTCTGCGGGATGATGATCCCGGAGACGTACGGGGGGGCCGGGTTCGACGGCGTCTCCTACGTCATCGCCATTGAGGAGGTCTCGCGCGCCTGCGCCTCGACCGGCGTCATCCTGTCGGTCAACAATTCGCTGTTCTGCGCGCCGGTGCTGCGATTCGGCAACGAGGCGCAGAAGCGCAAGTACCTCGAGCCGCACGCCCGGGGCGAGCGGATCGGCGCCTACTGCCTCACCGAGCCGCACTGCGGGTCCGATGCAGCCGCGCTGAGCACCCTGGCGCGCAAGACGGGCGATCGCTACGTCCTGAAAGGCAACAAGGTCTTCGTCACCAACGGTGTCGCGGCCCACACCTTCATCGTGTACGCCACCCTCGACCCGGCGCTGCGTCACAAGGGAGTCTGCGCCTTCATCGTGGAGCGGGACTCGCCCGGTCTGAGTCTTGGCAAGCCGGAGCACAAGCTGGGGATCACCTGCTCCGGCTCCGTCGAGATCGTTCTCGACGGCTGCGAGGTTCCCGCCGAGAACCTGCTGGGGGCGGAGGGCGAGGGGTTCAAGATCGCCATGGGCACCCTGGACGGGGGTCGTATCGGCATCGCCGCCCAGGCGATCGGCATCGCGCGCGCCGCCCTCGACGAGTCGCTGGCCTACAGCCAGGATCGCAAGGCGTTCGGGCAGCGTATCGCCGAATTCCAGGCCATCCAGTGGAAGCTGGCCGACATGGCGACCGAGATCGACGCGGCGAGGCTCCTGGCCTACCGGGCGGCCTGGACACGCGATCACCGCGACCGTTGTTCGCTCGAAACGAGCATGGCCAAGCTGTTCGCTTCGGAGGTCTGCATGCGGGCGGCCAAGGAGGGCGTGCAGATCCACGGTGGCTACGGCTACATCAACGAGTACACTGTCGAGCGGTTGTTCCGGGACGCCAAGATCACCGAGATCTACGAGGGGACGTCGGAAATCCAGCGTCTCGTGATCGCCAAGGAGATCCTCAGAGAGGCTTGAGATGAAGCCGAAGAACGGAGCCAGGACATCCACGATCGGCTCGCGCACGCGGCGGGACTGGGAGGAGACGACCCTGCGCCAGACGCTGGAGAGCCGGCCGGAGCGGAAGCCGTCGTTCACCACCGTTTCCAGTCTTCCCGTCGAGCGATTGTGCACGCCGGACGATCTCAAGGGCTGGGAGCCCTCGAGGAAGCTGGGATTTCCGGGCGAGCCCCCGTTCACCCGGGGCGTTCACCCCACGATGTACCGGGGCCGACTCTGGACGATGCGACAGTTCGCCGGCTTCGGCACGGCCGAGGACACCAACCGGCGATTCCACTACCTGCTGGAGCACGGCCAGACCGGTCTCTCGGTCGCCTTCGATCTGCCGACCCTCATGGGGAGAGACTCGGACGATCCCCTGGCCGAGGGCGAGGTGGGCCGCGAGGGGGTCGCCATCGACACGCTGGCGGACATGGAGGTGCTCTTCAAGGCGATCCCGCTCGGTCGTGTCTCCACCTCGATGACCATCAACGCCCCGGCGGCGGTCGTCCTGGCGATGTATCTGGCGGTGGCGGAGAAGCAGGATGTTCCTCTCGCCGCCCTCGAAGGGACGGTCCAGAACGATATCCTGAAGGAGTACATCGCCCAGAAGGAGTGGATCTATCCCCCCGCTCCCTCGCTGCGCATCATCACGGACATGGTGGCCTTCTGCACGGATCACGTGCCCAAGTGGAACACCATCTCGATCAGCGGGTATCACATCCGGGAGGCCGGCTCCACGGCGGCGCAGGAGCTGGCGTTCACCCTGGCCGACGGGATCGGCTACGTGCAGGCGTGCGTCGACGCCGGTCTGGACGTCGACGCGTTCGCGCCGCGCCTCTCGTTTTTCTTCAATTCGCACAACGACTTTTTCGAGGAGATCGCCAAGCTCCGGGCCGCCCGCCGCATGTGGTGCGTCATCATGCGCGAGCGGTTCCACGCCAAGTCACCGCGCTCCTGGATGCTGCGGACGCATGTGCAGACCGCCGGCTGCTCCCTGACCGCGCAGCAGCCGATCAACAACGTGGTCCGGGTCACGATCCAGGCCCTGGCGGCCGTTCTCGGCGGGACGCAGTCCCTGCATACCAACGCCCTCGACGAGACGCTGGCGCTGCCGACCGAGGATTCGGCGCGCACCGCCCTGCGCACGCAGCAGATCGTCGCCGAGGAAAGCGGGGTCGCGAATTCCGTGGATCCGCTGGCCGGCTCCTATTTCGTCGAATCGCTCACCGATCGTCTCGAGCAGGAGGCCCTGGACACTATCCGTCGTATCGATCAGATCGGCGGAATCGTGCCCGCGATCGAGCAGGGGTTCCCGCAGCGCGAGATCGCGGAGGCGTCGTATCTCTACCAGAAGCAGGTCGACACGGGTGAGAAGACCGTCGTCGGGGTCAATCGCTTCAAGGAAGGGGACACGATGAAGGCGTCCCTCCTGAAAATCGGGCCCGAGGTGGAGTCGGGGCAACTGGAGCGCCTGCGTTCGGTCCGGGCGTCACGCGACCGGCAGCGGCACGCGCGGGCGCTCGAGGCGCTTGAAGGCGCGGCCCGGACGGGCACCAACCTGATGCCGGGGATCCTCGAAGCGGTACGCGCCTACGCTTCGGTGGGGGAGATCAGCGGGACGCTCCAGAAGGTTTTCGGCACGTACCGCGAAGGACGGGTGCCGCTCTGAGATGACGGGCGAGCGGAAGGTTCGGCTACTCGTCGGCAAGGTCGGCCTCGACGGACACGATCGGGGCGCGAAGATCATCGCCCGCGCCCTGCGTGACGCCGGGTTCGAAGTGATCTACACCGGTTTGCACCAGACCCCGGACATGGTGGTCGCGACCGCCGTCCAGGAGGACGTCGACGGCATCGGGCTGTCCCTTCTGTCGGGGGCCCACAACACGATCTTCCCCAAGCTCATCCGGCTCCTGGCCGACAAGGGGGGAGCGGATATCGTGGTGTTTGGCGGAGGGATCATCCCCGAGGACGACGTACCGGCGCTCCGGAAAGCGGGTGTCCGCATGATCTTCACGCCCGGAACGACCACCCGGGAGGTGATCGACTGGGTGAAAGCGAACGTCCCCCCCCGCCACCGCTGAGACCGGGCATTCCGCGCGATTCTTCGGGCCGGTGATTCCTTGACAGGGTTGATCCTTTGGGCTAGGTTCTGATCCGGGACGATGAAGCTCCTCATGGTGAGTGTCGGGCAGGATCGGTATGCGGTGCCGGCCGATATCGTGACGCAAATACTCGACCCGGCGCTCGAAAGCGAGCTGCATCTGGAACCAACGGAGGCGGTCTACCGCGGTGAGCGGTTTCCGCTGCGGAATCTCCACACCGGGGCGGGAGAGGAACGCGGGGTGTCACGCATCTATCTGGTCCTGGGGGCCGCCCGCAACCGTGCGATCGTCCCGGTCGACGGGGCCGACGCCATCCGGGACGTCCCCTCGACCGCCATCGCTCCGTTGCCGTCGTACATTTTCGCGGGAACGGGGCGCGTCTTCCGCGGCGTCTTCTCGGACGGCGGTGAGCCGCGGCTGCTCCTGGACCAGGAGGGTCTGCTGTGAGCGGGACCTCGTGGCTGATCCGTTTCCGCGTGGGCGATGCCGAGGCGGCCTTGCCGGTCGGTATCGTGCGGGAGGTCACCGCCCGTCCGCGGATTGCCCGCGTCCCGGGCAGCCACGCGTTCGTGACGGGTGTGGCGCTGCACGGGGGCGTGGCGCTGCCGGTCTACGATCTGGCGCGGTTCGCGCCGCTCTGGTCGGTTCCCCGGCCGCGGTCTCGGGAGCGGGCACCGGTGGATGCGGACCATGTCATCGTCTGCGACTGGGGCGAGGCGCGGCTGGGTCTTCTGGGGAACGACGTGGACGTTGTGCCATCGGCGCCGCCGGAGGAAAGCCAGGACCGGGCGCACGCCTCCCGGTGCGGCTTGAGCCCCGATTACGTGCGCGAGATCCTGCACCGGGAGGATGAGGCGGTCCTTCTTCTCGATCCCGAAAGATTGTTCGCGTCTTTGGGCGTGCCGGCGGCGGAGCCGCGGAACGCCGGGGAGGGTGGCGGTGAAGACGATCCTGCTCGCCGATGACAGCATCACCATCCAGAAGGTCGTGGAGCTGACCTTCTCCGATGCGGACTACAAGGTGGTCTGCGTCAGCAGCGGGACCCAGGCGCTCAAGAAGCTGTCCGAGATACGGCCGAACGTCATCCTCCTGGATGTGATCATGCCCGAGAAGAACGGCTACGAGGTCTGCGAACAGGTGAAGCGCAGCCCGGCAACCTCCGGGATACCGGTGCTGCTGCTCACCGGCACATTCGAGCCGTTCGACAAGAAAAGAGCGGACGCGGCGGGCGCCAACGGCCACCTGACGAAGCCGTTCGAGTCGCAGGCGCTCGTCGCCAAGGTCGAGGAGCTGATCGCCTCGACGCCCTCGATCGCCGCCGACGAACAGGGTGGCCAGATGGACATCATCAGCGGCGGCGACATCTACCACGTCGACCCCGGCCGTGCCGCGGAGGGGATGCGTCCCTCGTTTCCGCCGGCCGCGACGGGCTCGCAGACGCCAGCGGCCGGTGCTGGAGCCGCCGAGGCGGTCCCCCCGGCGTTCGCGGTGGGCGCCGGCAGGTCGTTCGCGCCGTTCGCGGGGGAAGAGAAGGAGACGGAGCCCCGCACGCACCCCGCGCTGGCCAGTCCCGATCCGGCCGCCGGCGGCTCTTACGTGGGGTTCGCCGACGTCGGCCTCGATCGAGGCATGGAAGGATCGATCGTCCCGGATCGGTTCGAGGAGACGGTCGGGGGCGGTGTCGCGGGATCGGCGGCGAGACTGCGACGTGAATCCGTTCCGCCGGGTCGTGACCCGAGCTCGTCGGGCGCCACGGGAACGGCACCCGACGCCTCCGCTCGAGGCGGCGAGGATGTCTTCGGCGGGTCGTTCGAGGCGGAATTCGATCTCGTCGACGAAGCCGCTCCGGAGTCACCGGCAGCCGACGCGGTGACGGACCCGGCCGAGATCCCGTCGTGGACCCCTCCACCGGAAGCGCCGCCCGCCGAGACCTGGCAGGTGAGCGACGAGCCGGCCGAATCGCTGCCGCCGCCGGCGGTGCCGCGTCAGGTCGAGAAGGCGACCAGCGGGGACGGCAAGGGTCTCGGGCTCACGCCCGAGATGATCGATCTCATTGCCGAGAAAGTGGTCGAGCGCCTTTCGGACCGCGTCGTCCGGGAGATCGCCTGGGAGGTCGTGCCGGGCGTGGCGGAGTCGCTGGTGCGGCGGCGTATCAAGGACCTCGAAGAAGGCTAGCATCGAACGTCTGTCGGGCGTGCCGGGTTGCGTCCCGGACAAAGTAGGCCGAGGGCCTGCTTTTTTGTTGCCCGGCCAGCCCCGCCGGAGCCCCCTTCCGGGGAACCGCGATGGAATTCACACGGACCTTCGAACCGGGCACGATCGAGGCGCGCTGGTACGATCACTGGCTGAGGCTCGGCGTCTTCACGGCGCGCCCCGACTCGCCCCGCCCGCCGTTCTCCATGGTCATCCCGCCGCCCAACATCACGGGGCGGCTGCACATGGGGCACGCGCTGAACAACACCTTGCAGGACATCCTGGCGCGCTGGCGGCGCATGAAGGGCGACGACGTCCTGTGGCTGCCCGGCACCGATCATGCGGGTATCGCGACGCAGATGGTGGTCGATCGCCAGATCTCCAGCGAAGGGCTGAGTCGCGAGGCTCTCGGCCGTGACGCCTTCGTCGAGCGTGTCTGGAGATGGAGGGAAGACTACGGACGGACGATCATCGGACAGCTGAAGCGGCTCGGCTGCTCGTGCGACTGGACCCGCGAGCGGTTCACCATGGATCCGGGGTTGTCGCGCGCCGTCCGCGAGGCGTTCGTCCGCCTCCACGAAGCCGGTCTCATCTACCGCGACAAGTTCATCGTCAACTGGTGTCCCCGCTGCCGCACCGCCATCTCCGACCTGGAGGTGATCCCGCAGGAGACCCACGGATTTCTCTACACGCTGTACTACCCCTTCGCGGACGGCGGGGGAGGCATCGACGTGGCGACCACCCGGCCCGAGACGATGCTGGGAGACACGGGCGTCGCCGTTCACCCCGACGACGAACGCTACCGCGATCGGGTCGGTCGACACGTCGTCCTGCCGCTGGTCGGCAGGCGATTGCCGATCGTCGCCGATCCATTCGTCGAGAGGGAGTTCGGCACGGGGGCGGTGAAGATCACACCGGCCCACGACCCCAACGACTTCGAGGTGGCCCGCCGGACCGGGCTGCAGCCGCTGGTGGTCATGGACGAGCAAGGGCGGATGAACGACAACGTCCCTGAGACGTATCGCGGCTTGGACCGCTTCGAGGCCCGGCGTCGGGTGGTCGAGGACCTGAAGGCGGGCGGGTACCTCCTGGCGGTGAAGGACCATCTGCACAACGTGGGGCACTGCCAGCGCTGCAACACCGTGGTCGAGCCCTATCTGTCGACGCAGTGGTTCGTCCGGGTCAAGAGCCTGGCGGACGAGGCGATGCGCGCCGTGGCCGATGGTCGCGTGACCTTCGTGCCGCCGCACTGGGTGAACAGCTACAACGAATGGATGGGCAAGATCCACGACTGGTGCGTGTCGCGTCAATTGTGGTGGGGGCATCAGATCCCGGCATGGCACTGCGACCGGTGCGGGGAGATCCACGTGGCGCGCTCCGCGCCCGCCGTCTGCGGACGCTGCGGCGCCGCGGCGCCGCGGCAGGACCCCGATGTCCTGGACACCTGGTTCTCGTCGGGTCTCTGGCCCTTCTCCACCCTCGGCTGGCCCGACCAGACGCCCGACCTCGAGCGCTACTATCCGACCACGGTGCTGGTCACCGGGTTCGACATCCTGTTCTTCTGGGTCTGCCGCATGATCATGCTGGGTCTGCATTTCATGAAGGAGGTCCCTTTCCACCAGGCGTACATCACCGGGCTGGTGCGGGACGCCGAGGGTCAGAAGATGTCGAAGACGCGCGGCAACGTCATCGATCCCCTCGACCTGATCGATCGACACGGCGCGGATGCGCTGCGCTTCACTCTCGCGGCGATGGCGACGCCCGGCAGCGACCTGCCCCTGTCGGAGGAGCGCATGGTCGGCTACCGCGCATTCGCCAACAAGATCTGGAACGCGGCGCGCTTCGTCCTGATGAATCTCGGCGATGAGGCGGGGGCGCCTCCGACGGGCGGGCTCCCGGAGCACGCCTCGCTGCGTCTGGAAGACCGCTGGATCATGAGCCGGCTGCAGCATCTCGCCACGGTCGTGGACGAAAAGCTGCGGGAGTTCCGCTTCGACGAGACGGCCAACGCCCTGTACCAGTTCCTCTGGCACGAGTACTGCGACTGGTACCTCGAGATGGCCAAGCCGCGCCTGCTGCCGGGGGCCCCTCCGCCGGAGGCGGCCCGGGCCCGGGCGGTGCTGCTGCACGTGCTGGACTCCGTCCTGCGGCTGCTCCATCCCGTGATGCCGTTCCTGACCGAGGAGCTCTGGCAGAGACTGCCCCACGACGGTGAGACGATCGCGCTGGCGACCTATCCATCCCACGACCCCGCCTGGGTGGACGTGGCAGCCGAGCGGGAGGTCGAAGCGCTCATGGAGGTGGTCGTCAAGGTGCGGAACATCCGGGCGGAGCTGAACATCGATCCGGCCCGCCGCCTGCCCCTGAGATACCTCGCCCGCACTCCCGAGGCGCGCGGCACGATCGCGGGCAACGCCGCCGTCATCGCGACCCTGGCCCGGCTCGAATCAGTCGAAGAGGCCGGGACGGCCGCGGCGGGCCCCGCGGCGCGCGCCGTCGCCTCCGGCGTCGACCTCGCCGTGCCGCTCGCCGGAATCATCGATATCGAAGCGGAGCGGCGCCGGCTCGGGCGCGAAATCGACAAACTGTCGAAGGAGAGCGAATCGCATGCCCGCAAGCTGCAGAGCGCCGATTTCCTGACCAAGGCGCGCCCCGAGGTGGTGGAGAGATCGCGCCGTATTCACAAGGAGCTCCTCGAAAAGATCGGCCGTCTCTCCCAAACCGTCGAATCGCTCGGTTAGGGTCGGCGTTCATCCCGCCTGGAAACGCCCTCAAAACTCCCAGCGCGCCGCCAGACGCCATGTGCGGGGGGTCTGATAGGCGATCGGCGACGTGAAATCCGGATCGGTGACCCCGGCGCGCAGCTCCACGTCGTCGTCGAACGAGGCGACCGTCTGGCGGTCGAAGACGTTGAAGACGTCGAGCATCACGCGCAGCGTGCCCTTGCCGACGTTCATCGGGTAATCGGCGTGCAGATCGATGTCCGTCAGACCCGGTGTGCGTCCGAGGTTGCCACGCCGGACGGGCGTGTACGATTTCAGGAACACCGATTGCTGGACGTTCTGCGGATCCGACAGGGCGTCCTTGAGGCTGCCGGTGGTGCGCAGGATGTAGTCGGAGGGATCGCCGTTGCCGACCGGGTCCGCCCAGTAGGCGTAGACCGGATCGATACCGGGGATCTCGCCGGCGTTCTGGTAGCTCGGATGCGCCAGGAGGGAGGTGCGTGGGACTCCGCTCGAATAGCTGAAGTTCGCCCCCAGACGCACCCGGTTCATGAACTCGTACGACGGGTACACGTGCACGACGTGCCGTACGTCGGTCGGCAGCGGCCCGTCGATGAACTGCCCCGACATCAGGGGCGAGTTCGGGAAATCGTACAGCGAGGTGATGTTCGGGTCGCTCTGCCCATTGTCGTTCCGGTACAACCCCTCGTAGTTGCCGTCCAGCTTCGAAAGACGGTAATTCGCGAACAGCGACCAGCGGTCGGCCAGACGGCGGGTGTAGACGAGCTCCAGGGCGCGGTAGACGCGCTGGGGCTTGGGGAAGCTGGACAGCCCGCCCGACGGCACCGCCTTGGTCCCCGGGTTGGAGAGGGTGTAGGCGCCGAACGGAGTGGCCGGAAAGGTCGTGCTCCTGCCCCCGTTCACCCCCTTGACCCCTCCGAACGGATCGTACGGGTAGCCGTACGCGACACCGTAATAGAAGTTCTGCGTCTGCTCGATGGCGTTGACCTGGACGTCCTCGAGCACCCGTCCCTGCGTCCGGTAGATGGCGCGCATCTCGAGGGCAGAGCCGGGCGTCACCTCGAACGAGTACCCGGCCGACAGCTCGTCCTCGTACGGCAGCTTCACGCCTCCCGCCACGCCCGTCTGGTCGATTCCCTGGGTGAAGACCGGAACGATGGTGCTGCAGCCGCCGAGGCCGGTGTCCGCCCCGCTGGCGTCGACGCAGGACGCGGCGCCCCCGGGGATGGTGCGCGGGGTCGCGAGGTGGCGATCGGTGAACTCCTCGAGACTGATGCCGACCTCGTTGCTGAAGGCTCGCACCGCCAGATCGTTGGGCACCCGTTCGTAGTAGCGTCCGAAATTCAGATAGGCGCGGCTCTTGCCGTTGCCCAGCACGTCCCAGGAGACCCCGATCCTCGGCGCGACGTTGCCGCCGAACTTGTAGCTGTTGGGGGCGTAGGTCGAGGTGCCCGGCGTGAAGATACGCGTCGGGACGAAGAATCCCGATCCGGGAAAGGTCTCCTTCTGGACCGTCTCCGTGGCGAACGGCAGCGAGAAGGTCCCGGCCCCGTCGACGTTCTCCTGGGTCCAGCGCAGCCCCGCCTTGATCGTGACCCTCGGATGCACCGTCCAGATGTCCTGGATGAAGGTGTCGTATTCCTTCGACGGTGTGGGCGGTATGGCGGGCCCGAGCCGGGCGCGGGTGACGCGGAAGCGGTTGGCGCTGTCGAAGGCGACCGCCGCATCGCCTCCGACGCCGTTGCGCACGTCGACCGTGGCGCCACCGCGTGTCGGGACCGAAATCGTGTCCTGCACGCCGTCCCGGTTGTCGTCCACGGGCAGACCGTTCGTGTAACTCACCGGCAGCTGCACGTCGAACGAAGGCCCTGTGTAGGTCGGAGTCTCCTGATAGCTGATGTCGTCGTATTCGACCCCGTACTTGAGCTCGTGCCGGCCCAGGACGCTGGTCAGCTTGACGGTGTAGACCGTGTTGTCGTCGGTCTGGTTGGTGATGAAGCCGACCCCTCCGGACAGCGGCGCGACCGGCGTGAGAGCGAGCGGCTGCAGGCCGAGGGCGGGGTCGTTGTAGCTATCGGCGCCACGGGTGAACTCCAGCAGATTGCGCAGGTCGCGGTACTCGTAGTCGTTCACCCCGGAGGACTCCCTGAAAATCCCGGTGTGGCGGGCGATCTGCGCCTCCATGAAGAGTTTGGGGGAGAACACCGCGTTCCATTTCAGCGATTGATTGTTCGAGCCGAACCGGATGCGGCTCTCGCCGCCGCCGGTCGCAAAGTCGCTGAACTCCGGCGCCGTATCGCGCTGAGGACCGTTGTTGCCGGTGGCAGGGTCGCCGAAGAAGGTCAGCTCGACCTGGTGGCTCGGCGTCGCCTGCCAGGAGAACTTCAGCGCGTAATTGTTCGCCCGACGCGTTCGATCGAGGTCCCCGGTGGACGACGGGAAGGCGAGCGGGTCGGTGGCGTACCTCGGTCCGCCGAACCCGGTCGGCAGGCTCTCGTCGAACACCGACACGCCGGCCCCTGCCGGCACGAACGCCGGATTCGCCAGGGCGCTTGCCCGCCGTGTATCCAGCGTGACCACGGGGTTGTAAGCCAGGAAGTAGAACAGTTTGTCCTTCCGGATCGGCCCCCCCACGGAGAACGCGAAGTCGTTGACGTTCTCGCTGACGGTGTTGGAGGTGCCGGTCTCGAGATCGACCGGCGTATAGGCGCTGCGCCAGCTCTCCGGGGTGGCGTACCATGCGACGCTCCCCTTGAAGTCGTTGGTGCCGGACTTGACGATGGTGTTGATGATCCCTCCGAGGGCCTGGCCGTACTCCGCCTCGAACCCGCCGGTCTTGATCTGGACTTGATCGAGGAATTCGCTGGTCACCCCGGTTCCGAGGGACCCGTAGATGATGTTGTAGGAGCCGATTCCGCCGAACCCCGTATTGGTGATGTTGACACCATCGATGAGGTAGGAGTTCTCCAGCCCCGACGCGCCGCCGATGGCGTAGTTGCCCTGACCCGTGCCCAGACCGCTGACCACACCCGGCGCGACCGAGTACGTATCGGTGAAGGCCCGCCCCAGGGGGATCGTGCCGGCGAACTCGTCGTACTTCAGGTTGGTGCCGGTCGCGGTCGAGGTGACATCGATCAGGGGCGCCGCGGCGGTGACGGTGACCGTCTCCTTCTTCCCGGGCTCCAGGGTGAAGTTGAGCGGGACTCTTTGATTCAGCCCGACCGGTACGTCGTTCCTGATCGAGGTCGTGAACCCACCCGAGGCCTCGACGCGGACGGTGTAGCTCCCGGGTCTCAGGAACGGAAGGATGTAGTTCCCGTTCACGTCGGTCGTCGCGGTGCGCGTTCCGGAGTCGGAGACCACGATGACGACGGCTCCGGCAATAGGCTGCCCGGCGGGATCGGTGACCCGGCCGGCAATCGTCCCGGTGGTGAGCTCCTGGGCGGCGGCGGGCGCGAGGGGGAGAAGAAGGAAAAGAAGACAGCACGCGATGTACGTTTTCATGGGTGGGACCCTCCTCTGAACGACGCATCCGACAGGGCGTCGTTTCAGGTCGTACGGGTCATGGCCCCATCCAACCCCCCGCTTAGAACGGGGTCGAGTCTGCCACGCCGCTCGCTCGATCGCGAGGAGGCGGTCGTTCGTCGAACCGTCATGCGACCCGCTCACAACGAAGAGCAACCCTCGTGCCAGCGCCTTCGTCCTTCCGGAAGAGTCCTGGTGGCGGCGCCGGAATCAACGGCCTTCGACAACAACATCAAGGAGCGGCATCAGTTTCGGCAATCGCGCATCCCGCATGCGCGCGGAGCGCCCGGAGCAGGCCGTCGGTCGCCACGTGCGTGGCGATCCGCCACGCCTGTTCCGACCTGGGACAGGTTCGATCGCGGCGCACCGGTCCGGACGATCGGTTGACCCCTTCTCGGAGCGTGTGGGAGAATCGCCCTATTCATGCTGGACATGAACGTTGTGCGGCGCGTCGCCCGGACGGCACTGGAGGAGGATATCGGCCCAGGCGACGTCACGTCGCGCCTTGTGATCGACGCGCACGCGACGGCTCTGGGCAATCTGGTGGCGCGCGAGCGGCTCGTCCTCGCCGGATTGCCGGTGGCGTCGGAGGTCTTCTTTCAGGTCGATCCCGCCCTGGTGTTCGAGGCGGGCTGCCAGGACGGGAAGGAATGCTCGGCGGGCGAGCGGATCGCGACAGTGCGAGGATCGGCGCTGGCGATCCTGGCGGCCGAGCGGACCGTCCTGAATTTTCTTCAGCGGATGTCCGGGATCGCCACCGCCACCCGTCGCGCGGTCGCGCTGGCGGGAGCGTCGCGCGTCCAGATATCCGATACACGGAAGACGGCCCCCGGCCTGCGCGCCCTCGACCGCTACGCGGTGCGAATCGGAGGCGGGACGAACCACCGCGCCGGTCTCTACGACGCCATCCTGATCAAGGACAATCACTGGCGCATCGCTGGAGGCGTGAGGGCGGCGGTGGAGCGGGCGCTTCGAGCGCGCCGGGGTGACCGGCGGGAAGGGGGTCCGGTCGAGGTCGAGGCATCGACCGCGGAGGAGGTGGAGGAGGCGATTCAGGCGGGCGCCGAAGCCGTTCTGCTCGACAATATGGATCGTGCGACGCTCGAGCGCGTCGTGACCGCTTTCCGCGGACGCGTCTTCCTGGAGGTCTCCGGCGGCGTGCGCGAGGAGGACATCCCGTATGTGGCCGCCCTCGGAGTGGACCGGATCTCGCTCGGCGCTCTGACTCATTCGGTGCTGGCGGCCGACATGGCCCTGGAGGTGGAGTCCGGTTGAATGACGCTCAGACGCGGGAAGCCCTCACGCCGGCGGCGCTGGAGAGGCACTTGCGTTCCGCGGTTTTCGGGCATCGAATCTTCTACTACCCGACCATCGGTTCGACGAACGACAAGGCCCTCGATCTGGCCACGGCCGGCGAGCCGGAGGGAGCGCTGGTGCTCGCGGAGGAGCAGACCGGCGGGCGGGGACGCCGGCGGCGGACGTGGGACTCGCGCGCCCACCTGGGAATCTATGTCTCGCTCGTCCTGCGCCCGGGTGTACCGGCGTGCCGGGCGCCGCTGTTCACGTTCACGGCGGCCGTCGCGGTGGCAGAAACGCTGCGTGAAACCTGCCATCTCCCGAGCGGCATCAAGTGGCCCAACGATGTGGTGGTCGGTCGACGCAAGGTCGCCGGAATCCTCGGGGAGAGCCGCAGCTCCGATCCATGCGTTCGCGAGATGGTGATCGGTATCGGGGTGAACGTCAATCAGACGGGCGAGGATTTCGCGGCGGAGCTGCGCGACCGCGCGACGTCGGTGCGCATCGAAACCGGGGCGTGTGCGGACCGCGCGCCGCTGCTCGCGTCGATTCTGGAGGGCTTTGAGAGACGATACGCCAGGGTCCTGGCGGGCAGGGCGGCGGAGCTCCTCCGGGAATGGGAGACGCTCTCGGCCCTGCCGCGAGGCCGCCACGTCACCGTGGAGGGTCCTCTCGGGCGATGTGAGGGGATGGTGGCCGGCGTCGACGACGAGGGGGCCCTCCTGCTCGAAACGCCCGACGGCGGGCGGGCGCGCGTCCCCTTCGGGGAGATCGTGGAGGCTGTCTGGCCGTGAGACGGGAGGAGGATCGATGCTCCTGGTGATGGACGTGGGAAACACCAACACGGTCCTCGGCGTGTACGACGAGGCGCGTCTCGTGGCCCACTGGCGTCTGACGACAGTCCGCGATCGGACGGTGGACGAGTACGGCATCCTGGCCCGCAATCTGCTGTCGCTCGCCGCCATCGAAGTCACCGCGATCGATGCCCTGATCATCGCCTCCGTCGTGCCTCCTTTGAACAGCGTCCTCGAGGCCATGGCGCGAACCTATTTCAAGTTGAAGCCTTTGTTCGTCGAGCCCGGGGTCAAGACCGGGATGCCGATCCTGTACGACAATCCCCAGGAAGTCGGCGCCGATCGCATCGTGAACGGCGTCGCGGCCTACGAGCGTTACAAGTCGGCCGCGGTCGTCGTGGACTTCGGAACGGCCACGACCTTCGATGCGATTTCATCGCGCGGCGAGTATCTGGGTGGCGCGATCGCGCCCGGTCTGGCCATCTCCTCCGAGGCCCTGTTCGAGCGCGCGGCCCGTCTGCCGCGGGTCGATATCCGTCGCCCACCCAAGGTGATCGGCCGCAACACCACCCACAGCCTGCAAGCGGGTCTGTTCTACGGTTATATCGCTCTCGTGCAGGGCATCCTGGAGCGCATCCGTCACGAGATGGTCGAGCCGACGCGTACCATCGGCACCGGCGGTCTGGCCTCTCATCTGGAGACCGAGCTGCGGACGCTCCTCGACGATCTCGACCCGAACCTGACGCTCGAGGGTCTGCGCATCATCCACGATCGAAACCGATGAGTCGGGGCGATTCCGCGGACCCGTACTACCGCGCCATCGAGGACGAGTTCGTGCGTCGACGCGGCGCCTCGATGCTCCTCTCGCCGCGCGACTGGAATCTGATCGGAGACTGGAAGGAGAGCGGCATCCCGCTCCGCGTCGTCCTCCAGGGCATCCACAACGTGTTCGACTCGTTCGAGCGGCGGGCCCCGGCGGGCCGACGCATCAACTCGTTGTCGTATTGCCGCCAGGAGGTCCTGGCCCTGCACCAGATCGACCGCACGCTGCATGCGACGGAGGCCGGGCGCCCGACGACGGGCGCGGCGGAGACCTCCGGCGTGGCCGCGCTGGTGCGGCACATGGGTCGCCTGCACCGCCAGGTGCGGGAGTCGATGGCGGCCGCTTCCGTGGCGCGGCGGGATCTCCTCGTCGGCTGCCTGGCGCGTGTCGCGGCGGAGCTGAAGACCCTGCGTCGTGACCTCAAGACCGGTGTCTTCGACCCCCAGGGACTCGAAGACCGGCTCCGATGTCTGGACGAGGACATGCTGACCGCGGCGCGCACCTCCCTGACGCCCGACACGCTGACCCGCCTGGAGGACGCGGTCGGGGAGGCGCTGGGCCCCGCTGCGGTTCGCATGACGCCGGAGGCGGTGGAGCGCACACGCTCGGCCCGACTCTCACGCAGCCTGCGCGAGACGTGCCGTCTGCCGCGTCTGACTCTGTTCGAATAAATCCGCGTGTCCCCGCTTGCCCTCTGAGCGCACCGCGCGCTAACATCGTGACCCCGCACGGAGAGCCGACCCCACCGCAGAGGGAGTGTGCCGTCGACCGCGTTCCCGCTCGCCTCGCGTTCGGGTGACAGGTCGCTCCTGCTCGCCGCGGCTTACGCCGCCGGGACCGTCCTCCCTCAATGTCCGGCCCGGGTCTGGCCGGTGATTGCCGGCGCGCTGGCGCTTCTTGCCCTCGTCCTCGCACGGCGACCGCGAGGAGCACCGAGCCTCCTGGTGGGCGTTCTGATCCCGTTGTTGCTTGGGATGGGAACAAGCGCGACCCATCTCGTCTGCGATCCGACCCCACGTCTCCTGGCGGTCTGGAGGGCGCACGGCGTCGAACTCGGCGCGGCCCCGATCGGGTTGGAGGGCCGGCTCCTCGACGTCGAGAGTCTCCCGGAGGGACGGGCCGCGCTGGTGATGCGCCTGGACCGATTCACGCTCCCCGGTCGTCCGGCTTTCCAGGGACGCGTGAACGGGCCGGTGGTGGCCCGACTGACGGTCCCGCTCCCCGAGAATCCGTCCGACCTGTCGTTGCGCCCGGGGCAGCGTCTCGAGATCACGACCCGAATCGGGCTGCCCAGGAGTTTCCGCAATCCGGGCGCCTTCGATTACGGCGCCTTCCTGAAGGCCGAGGGGATCGACCTCGTCGGAAGCGTCAAGAGCTGGAGGCTGATCCGGGTCGTCCAGGGTCGCTGGAGATCGATGGACGGAATGCTCCCGGAAGCCCGGGCGTGTGTGGTCCGTGCGCTCGCCAGGGCGGCGGGGAAAGGGAACGAGACCACCGCGTCATTCCTGTCCGCCCTTCTGGTGGGCGAGCGGCAGGAGCTGTCTCCCGATCTGGAGGAAAGACTCGTGGGAGCCGGTGTGTTTCACATCGTCGCCCTCTCCGGATTCAATGTCGCCCTGGTCGCGGCGATCGTGGCGATACTGCTGAGAGCGCTTCCGCTGCGTCCGACGGCCCGCCGTGTGCTGCTGGCCATATCGATCACCGCCTACTGGGCGGTCGCGCGATCGAGCGGCTCCATGGCGCGCGCCACCGTGATGGCCCTTCTCTACCTGGGCGGAGGAGCCCTGCAACGCCGTGTCTCGGGCCTCGGGGCGATATCGTCCGCCTCGGTGCTCCTGCTCGCCGCGAATCCGTTCTGGATCCTGGATGCCGGCTTCCAGCTCAGTCTGGCCGCGACGCTCGGCATCCTGGTGATGGCGGGCGGCAACCGGAGCCGCGCGCGTGGACGGGACCAGGCGGGCGGCGCGCGCGCCCGATCCATCGTGCTCTGCGGGTTCTTGAGAGCGATCGGGGATTCGCTCCGCCTGTCCGCCGCGGCTCTTGCCGGAACGACTCTCGTCACCGCGCGGCATTTTCAGACCGTCACCCCGATTGCGCTGGTAGCGAACCTGTTCGCCGTGCCGATCGCCAGCGTGCTCCTCGTGCTCGGCGGGGTGGCGTGCGTCATCGAGCGCTGCGCATCCGGGTTCGCGGGCGTGCTGCTCGCCCTGTGCCGGATTCTGATGCGGTTCCTGGAGGGAGGATGCGACCTTCTCACCAGAGTTCCGGGGGCCTCCGTCTACGTTGTTCCTCCGGGTCCCGCGCTCGTGCTTGGCGGTCTGGTCATGGTCGTCGCCATGGGGACCGGCGTCCGCGGCAGGCGCCGGGTCGCGTTCATCGTCTTTCTGATCCTGGTCCTGGCAACCGTGCTCGCCGGGCGGTTCGACCGCCCGAGCGGCCGACTGGACATCGTGCTCCTCGACGTCGGACAGGGTGACGCCATCCTGGTGCGTTTTCCGCAGGGGACCACGCTGCTCGTCGACACCGGGGGGTTCGCCCGCTCACAGTTCGATGTCGGCGCGAAGGTGGTCGCTCCGGCCCTGCGGGCTCTCGGTGTCCTGAACCTCGATCTCCTGGCAATCACCCACGCACACCGCGACCACATCGGCGGTGCCCGGGCGGTCCTCGAGCAGTTTTCGCCCGGGGCGATCTGGCTGGGGCGGATGCCTCCGGGAGAGCGGTCCGTGGAGGAGCTGCAGCGATCGGCGGAGGAACGCGGGGTTCCGCTCGTCTATCCGCGACGGGGCGTCCGCCTGCGCATCGACTCGACGGTCGTGGAGATCCTCAACCCGGGACGCGGGGTCGATGTCACCGGCCCGGCCTCGAACAACGACTCGCTGGTCCTACGGCTCGTCTATCGAGATCGAAGCGTCCTCCTGACCGGCGACCTCGAAGGCGATTTGGAATCGGTGCTCGTCCGGGAGGGTCGAGAGATCGCCGCCGACGTCCTGAAGGTCGGGCACCACGGTAGCAGGACCTCGACCTCGCCGCCGTTCCTGGCCCGGGTCCATCCGCGTCTCGGGCTGATCTCGGTGGGGGCAGGCAACCCCTGGGGTCACCCGAACGCGGCCATCCTGGCGCGCCTGACGGCCGCTCGCGTCGCGGTCCTCACGACCGAACGGGACGGCGCGGTCGGTGTCTCGACCGACGGCGTGTCGGGATGGAGGGTGCAGCGGTTGTCGGAAGTCGCCCCCCGCGAGTCGATCAGGACAGGACCGGACTCCGGGGAATGACGCAGAGGACGAAGATCGCCAGGGCGAGCAGGGCGATCAGGAGGCGTCCCTTTCCCAGTCCCCGCGTGTCGTCGGGGATCGGCGGGTGTCGGGGACCGATGAGCGCCCAGAGGACCCCGAAGACGACCAGATGCTCGCCTCCGAACAGCACGCCGACGACGATGAGCAGAACGATGCCGACGCGGGACACGACCCGATGAATGCGGGTCGACAGGGCGAACAGGACGTGTCCTCCATCCAGCTGGCCGATCGGGAGCAGGTTGAGGAAGGTCGCCAGAAGACCGACCCACGCCGCCACCACGACCGGGTCGATCTGGACGGAATCGCCCGGTGCGAGGCCCGGAAAGAATAAGCGCAGCGCCACGTCGAGCAGCAGGCAGGACGTGAAGGTGATGGTGTGATGGACCGGAGGATGGTGCTGGAGCGTCGATCGCGACAGGCCGAACGCCAGGACCGGCAACGCGACGACGAATCCCGCGATCGGGCCGGCCACGCCGATATCGAACAGGGCCCTGCGACTGGTAAACGGCGCCCGGATCCGAATGACGGCGCCGAAGGTCCCTATGATCGGCGGGCCTGGGATGAAGAACGGCAACGACGCGTCGATCCCGTAGAGACGACAGGCGACATAGTGCCCCATCTCATGCGCGCCGAGTATCAGGATGAGGCTCAGGGAGTAGGGAAGACCGAGGGGCCACAACGACGGCGTGAGCAGGACGTTGGTCAGGGCGGCGAAGAAACGATCGTCGAGCGGGACATCGAGGACGAACAGTGCCCCCGCAATGAGTGTGGTCACGACCGTGAGCAGGAAACATGCGAGGTTGATGGAGGGAGGGAAGGGGCGCCGGACAGCCCGGCCGGCGGCGGGAGCCGCGTAGCGTTCGGGTGTCCAGGTCTGGTCTTCGAAGACCGGCGGTCCGCTCTCCATCGGAGGGAGCATTGTAACCCGGGGATCGGGTACCGCCGAGGGCCGTGGCCTGCCGGGGGTTCGGAGGCGTTACCTCATGTTGCGCAAGTTCTTGCCCGGCTTGAAGCGGATGGTCTTGCCGGGTGGGATACGGACCTCCGTTCCGGTCCGGGGATTGCGGCCAATCCCTTTCTTGCGCGGCTTGACCTGGAAGACGCCGAAGCCGCGCAACTCGATCCTCTCGCCGCGCCGCATCGATTCCTTCATCGCGTCGAGGATCGCCTCGACCGCAACCACCGCCTTGACACGCGTGATGTCGGCGTTTTTCGCCACATTATTAATGATATCGGTCTTGATCATCCCCCGGCCTCCCGAACGGTGTTACGGCGAACAGACGTAAGTTGCTGAAATTATAGGCAGCTACGATTCAGGCTGTCAAGACCGCATCGCGGGGCCTTGTGCTATATTCCGTTCGGCCTCAATAACTTGCGCCCGAACGACAGGAGCCCGCCTCCGTGCCTCTTCCCGTAGTCGCCATCGTCGGGGCGCCCAATGTCGGGAAGTCCACTCTTTTCAATCGCATGCTCGGACGCCGGAAGGCAATCGTGTCGGACCAGCCGGGCGCCACGCGCGACCGGAACACGGCGGTTTGCGACCTCTTTGGAACGAGCGTGATGATCGTCGACACGGGCGGCATGGTCCCCCGGACCTCGGACCGTCTCATCCGGCAGGTTCGGCTGGAGGCGCTCAAGGCGGTGCAGGAGGCCGATCTCATCCTGTTCCTCGTCGACGCACGTGCCGGTCTGACGGCACTGGACATCGAGGTGGCTGACCTCCTACGGTCCTCCGGGAAGGCGATCATCCCGGTCGCCAACAAGATCGACGCTGCCTCGCTCGAGGGCCACCAGTTCGAAGCCTACCGTCTCGGTCTGGGGGACGTCATCGCCGTCTCGGGCGAGGAAGGGCGGGGGCTGGACGATCTTGTCGACCGGATCGTGAGCGCTCTGCCCGATCGGCCGGCGTCCGCGCCGAACGAGGGTGTCCCGGTTGCGATCGTCGGGCGTCCGAACGTCGGTAAGTCGTCTCTGTTCAACCGTCTGGTCCGCGAGGATCGGGCCCTTGTCGCCCCTCTTCCGGGGACCACCCGCGATCCCGTCGACGCGCACTTCGAGCATGCCGGGACGACCTATCGCATCATCGACACGGCGGGTATCCGGCGGCGTGCCGGGCGAGGGGATGAGATCGAATGGGTCAGCGTCCTGAAGGCGCGCGGCGCCCTCGAGGAGGCCGAGCTGGTGATCGCGATGGTCGACGCGAGCGCGGACGTCGGTCACCAGGACAGGGCGATCCTGGGCCTGATTGGGCAGGAGCGCACCCCGGCCCTGATCGCCGCCAACAAGATCGATCTCCTGCGCGCGAGCGAACGCTCTCTTCGAGCCAGAATGGACCGGCTCCGCGCCGATCTCGGCTTCGCCCCCTACGTCCCCGTGGTGGCGGTGTCGGCTCTCGGAGGACAAGGGTTGAACGAGCTCCTGGAGACCCTCGACATGCTGCGACAGGAGAGTCGGCGCCGCTTCAGCACCTCCGACCTCAACCGGGCCCTGAACGAGACGGTCGCGGAAAAGCACCCCCCCGCGGACCGGGGGAGAGACGTGCGGTTCTATTACATGACGCAGACCGGGGGGACGCCACCCCGGTTCATCGTGTTCGGCAACGGGCGACAGATCACCGAGCCCTACCGCCGCTACCTCATGGGGCGCCTGCGTTCCCGTCTCGGTCTGCGTCACACGCCGGTCATCCTCTCCTTCCGTCGCAGCCGATCGTCGCGTTGACACCCCCCGGATCGGATGTTATATTCGCCGCCCAGCGGAGAACGGATGGTTCTGTTCAACTATTCGACCCGCGAGCTGACGGCCAAGATCGTTTTCTACGGCCCGGGGCTCTGCGGGAAGACGACCAACCTGCAGTACATCTACGAATCGATTCCCGACAACGTCAAGAAAGGGAAGATGCTGTCCCTGGCCACGAAGACGGATCGCACCCTGTTCTTCGATTTCCTGCCGATCGAGCTGGGGAAGATTCGCGGCATGAAGACACGCATCCAGCTCTATACCGTTCCCGGCCAGGTGTTCTACAACTCGACGCGCAAGCTCGTCCTGAAGGGAGCCGACGGGGTGGTCTTCGTCGCCGATTCGCAGGGCAAGATGCTGGAGGCCAACGTCGAGAGCTACAAGAACCTGGAGGACAATCTCCGCGAGATGGGGCTGCGCATCGATGAGACCCCCCTGGTGATGCAGTTCAACAAGAGGGACCTGCCGCATCTTTCTTCGGTCGAAGAAATGAACACGCAGATCAACCGGCACAACGCGCCGTTCTATGAAGCGGTGGCGACGACCGGTATCGGCGTCGAGGACACGCTCAAGGCGATTACGAAGCTCGTCCTGAACAACCTGGCGGCGAAGTACAAGCTCGAGGGGGCCGCGCCCTCGGAGACGACTCCGGCACGTCAAGGCGCCGACCCGGCGCGCGGCGGCGCTCCACCCGCGCGGCCCGCCCCGGCCGGGCCGAGACCGGTCGCGCCGCCCCTGCAGCCCGCGGTCGCCGCGCGATCCGGGCGCGCCGCACGACCGGCGCCGGAGGAGGATCTCGCCCTCGAGAGTCTCGAGATCGAAGAGCAGGTGCCCGAACCGACTCCGATCCGGCCGGCCCGGGCGGACCGACCGTCGCCGCCGCCTCGACCGCCGTCGCCCCGGACCGCGGCTCCACCCCCCACGGAGGATGTCCTCGACCTGGTCGAGGAGATCGATCTTCCCGGCCCGTCGGAAGCAGGGGCCGAATCGGTCGATCTGGGAGGGGACCTGCTGCACGATCTGGAAGAGGAGACGTTGCCTCTCGCCGCACGCGCCGGTGGCGGCGGGGCCGCCCCGCCGCGCGGAGCCGGGGCGCCCCTGCGACCCCTCGGGCTGACTCCGGAGGCGGAAGACCCGATCGATCTCGACGAGCCGATCGATCTCGACGGTGGGTGGGAGCCCCCCGCGGCTCCCACGGGCGTGTCCCCCGTGAATATCGGTCCGCTGGCGCCGGGCCAGGAGCGCACCATCGAAGTCCCGCTGACGGCGACCGTCGACGGACGACCGGTGCGGCTGAGCCTGAGGGTCACGGTCCGGCTGCCGCGCTGAAGCGCTCCACATGACGCCCGAGGACGCGCCGGCAGCCGACCCTGTGCCCTCGCCGTCAGCGGTGCCGGGCGGCTTCACGCCGCTGGAATCCGGCCCGACCCTGCGCCGCGCCCCCGAGCGAAGGGAGATCGCCCTCACCCTGGGGATCGTCCTCCTTCTCAACATTCCCGGCGGACTGCTGCTTTTGGTCAACTTGCGCTGGGCGATTTTCGCCAGCCAGGTCTTCGGCATCGCGGCTCCGGTTTTCCTGGCCATCCGTCTCTTTTTCCTCGACGCGCGGGCGGTGCTTCCACTGCGATGGTCCCCCTCGCTCCACTTCGCCGGGGCGGCTCTCGGGATGGCGGGGCTGAATCACTTTCTGACCTTCGCGAGCATCTGGCAGGACCGATACTTCCCGTTGCCCGAACGGTGGCAGGACGTGTACGGCGCCCTGGCTTCCTTCGATGGTCCGTGGGATTTCCTGATCCTCGTGGTGCTCCTCGGGGTGATCCCGGGGGTGTGCGAGGAGCTTCTCTTCCGCGGCTTCGTGCAGTCGGGGCTCGTGCGGGAATTCGAGAGCGCGCCGAAGGCGGTTGTCGTGACCTCGCTCGTGTTCGCCGCGTTCCACTTCAACCCGTGGCTCTTCCCGATGCTGGCCGTGATCGGCCTTTATCTGGGTTTCCTTGCGCAGCGCACCCGGAGTCTGCTGCCCGGGATGATGGCGCACGCGCTCAACAACGTCCTGTCGATCACGGTTGCGGGGTTGCCGGAAGTCTGGCAGGAGCGGCTGGTGCAGTCGGCCTGGTCCCACGCCGGCGGACTGGTCTGCCTGCTGTGCGCCGCGTCTCTGCTCCTGCGCGCGGCCCCGGGGAGACCGGAAACCCGCGTGCTATAATTTGTTCCCATTGCTGACTCGAGAGGAGGAGCCCCGATCATGACGCGTGCCCGCGCCGCCGCCCTGCTGAGCGCCGTTCTTTGCCTCGCACTGGTCCGACCCGCAGCCTCAGAGGCGCCCCTGTTCAGCGTCTATCCCTCGTACGGCGCGAAATTCGACATCGGTTCGGAGAAGTTCTCTCTTGTGACCAACATGGTCGTCTACAACATCAGCGGCCAGACGTTCACCGACGTGGCCTTCAAGCAGACCTATCCCGAGGGCGTGAGCGTCAAGGAGACCTACCAGCGCGAGGTCGGAACCGAGGCGACGGGCGAGCAATCGTCCGCGCGCAAGGTCGAGGGCAATGTCTTCTACGCCAGTCTGCCGACGTTCAAGAACCGCATGTATGTGGTCATTCCCAACGAGCTGGCACTGGCCCGTCGTCTGAGCGAGATCACCTTCCCCGGCATCGAGATCTCGTATCTCGATCCGGCCGGTCAGCGGCAGACGGTCAAGATGCCCGACAACACCTACAACCTGTTCATCTATTCCAACGTCGTGGGCGGTCTGGAGCGCTTCCTGCACAAGTACAACAACATGACCTTCGATTTCGCCAAGGCGGTGCCGAATCGCAAAGAATGGGAATTCGCGCCCGTGGCGGCCAGCGCTCAGGGACGCTTCCCGACGGAAATCATCGGCACGTTCCCGGGGGAGAACCAGTACGAGGGGCATTTCCGCATCCGCAATGGACCACCGGGAGACAACATCCAGATCGTGGTGGCGTACAAGACAGTGCAGAAGAAAGAGCGTCTCACCGACAAGGACGCGTTGGTGAAGACCCTGCACGACTACCTGCGCTGGTGCGGTGAGTTCGATATCCAGCCCGACACGCTCAAGATCGATCACGCCACCTGGAAGAAATACGACGATACCTGGTCGGTCGAGGCCCGCTGGGTCGACACGATCAAGAACCGTCTCGGCGAGGGACCGATGAGGGCGAAGGTGTTCTGGGGGGGACGGGAGGATGTCGAGTATTACATCCTGGCCCTGGCGCATGGAAGGGCCCTTGGAGCCGACAGCGTCAATCCCAACCCCGACAAGGAAGCGCAGCTCGCGGGCGACATCGACCGGCTCCTCGACACCTTCAAGTCGTCGATCGTCCCGCTATCCAACGACCGCCGGCGCTGAGGGACCCGCGGCGGGCGCGGGGGTGGGTTGCGGTGACGCGGACGGTGTCGGTTCCGGCGGCCCACCGGAGATGATCTCCGCCCCGAACGTCTCGATACGCGCCGATTCCTTCCACGAACCCTTGGGCAACGCCGCCTGGGCGCACAGCTCATCCAGGGTCCGCTCGGGCGTCCAACCCTGCTGAGCCGCCAGACCGGGAAGGAACAACGCCCGGCGGCCCCATTTCTCGAGAAAGACTCCCTGGCTGTCCAGATGCATCTCCGAAGGGCCTCCGATCCGTGTTCGTTCTCCGATGAGCGCGAGCTCGATCTGGAGGCCTTCCAGATCCGCGTTCGAGAGCGGCGGAAAGCGGGCGTCGCGGCTGGCGGCGCGGCGCGTGAACAGGATCACCTGCTGGTAGAGCGGTCGTGACGGCTCGATCTCTCCCTGGAGGCCCCGAACGAGCCCGTTCTTCCTGAGCGTCACGAACAGACCTCGCGGCGCGACCAGGCAGGGTGTGAACGTGTAGGACTCGAGGTCGGAGTCCTTGATCGGGTGATCGCTGACATGGCCGGTCAGCGTGCGCCAGGCGATGCGCAGGAGAACATCCCGTTCCGAGGCGTCGAGCGACCGCACCCTGCAGTCCGCGGGCGCGGGGGTCGCTTCGGGCGCGGGTGTGGGCGCTGCGACCGTCGGCGGCGTCGGCTCCGGGGACGGGCCGGGCGTGACGACCGGAGCGGGGGACGGCACGGGATTGTCCGCCAGGGCGCCCGAAGACCACGACCATCGCGCCGGAACGGCGAGGGCCCACCCGAGCGCCACCGCGGCCACCCGTCGCCTCATGCGCGCTACTCTAGCATCCCGCCGATCGGACCGACAAGGGAACCGGGATGGATGAACGTCTCGCGTTGACGACGCGCCGCCGTGTGCTATAATCCGCCCCCACTTCTTGGCCCGGACCCCTCTCACGTAAGGAGATGTCAAACGACATGCGAAAGCCGGCGGACGTGTTGAAACTGGTGAAGGACAACGACATCAGGATCGTGGATCTCCGCTTCATGGACATGCCGGGTCTGTGGCAGCACTTTTCGGTGCCGGCGCACGAGCTTTCAGAGAGCAGCTTCGAGGACGGGTTCGGCTTCGACGGCTCCAGCATCCGCGGGTTTCAGGCGATCCACGAGAGCGATATGCTGGTCGTTCCTGACCCCGACAGCGCCTTCGTCGACGGCTTCACCGAGGTCCCCACGCTGAACCTGATCTGCAACGTGGTGGATCCGGTCACCAAGGAGCGCTACGGGCGCGACCCGCGCGGCATCGCGCAGCGCGCCGAAAGTTACCTTCAGTACACCAAGATTGCCGAGATCGCCTACTTCGGCCCCGAGGCGGAGTTCTTCATCTTCGACGACGTGCGCTTCGACCAGAACGCCCACAGCGGGTACTACTTCGTCGACTCGGTGGAGGGCCAGTGGAACTCCGGGAAGGACATCGGCCCGAACCTGGGCTACCGGCCGCGGCACAAGGAGGGCTATTTTCCGGTCCCGCCGCACGATCACTTCCAGGACCTGCGCACCGAGATGGTGCTGAACCTGGAGCGCGCTGGTATCACGATCGAGGCGCATCATCACGAGGTGGCCACGGGCGGGCAGATGGAAATCGACATGCGCTACGACAGCCTGACGCGCGCCGCCGACCACGTGGTGATGTACAAATACATCGTCAAGAACACCGCCATCCGGCGAGGGCGTACCGTCACCTTCATGCCGAAGCCTCTGTTCGGCGACAACGGGTCGGGCATGCACTGTCATCAGAGCCTCTGGAGAGGCGGGAAGAACCTGTTCGCCGGCGACGGATACGGCGGGTTCTCGCAGATGGGTCTGCACTATATCGGCGGACTCTTGAAGCACTCGCCGGCGCTGGCGGCGATCATCGCGCCCACGACCAATTCGTACAAGCGTCTGACGCCCGGGTTCGAGGCTCCGGTCAACCTGGCCTATTCGCGTCGGAACCGGTCCGCCGCCATCCGCATCCCGATGATCTCGACGAGCCCCGCGGCCAAGCGCCTGGAGTACCGTCCGCCCGATCCCTCCTGCAACCCGTACCTCGCTTTCGCGGCGATGCTGATGGCGGGGCTCGACGGCATCGAGAACAAGATCGACCCGGGCAAGCCCCTCGACAAGGACATCTACGGTCTTGGGCCGAAGGAGCTGAAGGAGATCCCCTCGCTGCCGGGCTCCCTCGATGAGGCGCTCAATCATCTCGAGAGAGATCACGATTTCCTGCTGAAGGGCGACGTGTTCACCGAGGACTACGTGGACACGTGGATCGAGTACAAGAGAGAGCGCGAGGTGAACCCGATGCGTCTCCGGCCTCACCCGTACGAGTTCGCGCTCTACTTCGACATCTGATCCAGGGCCGGAGAGCGCGGGAGGACGCCGGTCCGCGGCCGATTCGTCCTCCCGTGCCGGCCTCGCACGAACGTGGCGTACCATGGCCGGCGAGGAGAGGATCCTCGTGGCCGAATCGACGATCGAGACGCTCCTGGCGGACTCATTCCCGCCGGATGAGTCGTCACGACTGACGGATCAGATCGCGCGGCTTCCCGATCCGTCGGCGGCCCTGCGCGCGCTCCAGTCCTATCAGGCGGGGACCGGTCGTCCGCCTGATCCGTCCCATCTCTTCCAGTTTCTGGCGCTGGCGGGTTTCAGCCCCTATCTCGCCACCCTCGCCCTCCAGGACCTCCCGTTCCTGGACACGCTGCCGCCCGGAGGGGGCGCACACGCGCCACGTACCCGCGAGGATCTCGACGAGGAGTTGGCCCGCTTCACGCATCTGAATTCGGGTAGCGGGCCGTCCGTCATCCTGCGCCGCTTCAAGCGACGCGAGCTCCTGCGCATCGCCCTCGCGGATATCCTCGGGGCGACGGACCTCCCGGCCGTCACGCGGGCCCTGTCGCTGCTCGCCGACGTGCTCGTGGATCGGGCGGTCCGCATGGCCCGCGTTCCCCTCGAGGCCCGCTACGGCCACCCCGCCAGCCGCGACGATCGCGGAGACCTCGAGGAGGCCGCCTTCGCCGTCATCGCGCTCGGCAAGCTCGGAGGACAGGAGCTCAACTACAGCAGCGACATCGACCTGCTGTATCTGTACTCGCGTGACGGTGAGACATCGGGGACCGATGCCTCGGGGACCGGCTCGCTGTCGAACAAGGAATTCTTCACGCGCCTGGCAACGGAGGTCACCCGCCTCATCGCCGGCCCGGGACCGGAGGGCCAGGTCTTCCGGGTCGACCTGGGTCTCCGCCCGGGTGGCCGTGATGGGGACATCACGTTGTCGCTGGCCGCCGCGATCGCGTACTACCGGAACTGGTCCGAGGGCTGGGAGCGTCAGGCATTGATCAAGGCGCGGCCCGTGGCGGGCGACCTGGAGATGGGCCGGCGGTTTGTCGAGGGCGTCGAACCGCTGGTTTATCCCGCCCACCGGGATCCATATCTGATCCTGGAGATCGGCGCCATGAAGGACCGCATCGACGCGCAGCTGAGCTCGGAGGGACGCTCGGAGACCGACATCAAGCTCGGGCGGGGCGGTATCCGCGAGCTGGAATTCGGTGTGCAGGCGCTGCAGCTCCAGCACGGCGGGAGGGATCCCTGGCTGCGCCAGTCGGGAACGCTCCTGGCGTTGCACCGCCTCGCCGACAAGGGATTTCTCGGATACGAGGAGTATTCTGATCTCAGCAGGGCGTACGGCTTCCTGCGTGCGCTGGAGCATCGTCTGCAGCTCGGGCACAACAGACAGACGTCGACCCTTCCGAAGGATGCCGGCGCGCTTCGACTCGTCGCCCGCCAGATGGGTCTGCACGAGCAGGCGCCGGGCAGGGAAAGCGAGGCGCTGATCGAGTCCCTGGATCGTCACCGCGGGGTCGTGCGGCGTTTCTATGATTCGGTCACAGGCGCGGTGGCGCAGGCGCGTCTGGAGGAGGAGACGGACGATTTCTGGCTGGACCGGATGGACGACGAGACCCTGCGCGAGCGTCTGAGGCGCTCCGGAATCGCCGAGCCCGGGACCGCGCTGCGGCCGGTCCGGCTCATCAGGAAACTGCTGCAACAGACGGCGGACGAGCCCGGAGCCAGGCGGGCCGTGCGAAAAAGCGGGCCGACGCTCCTGGCGGCCGTCGCCCGCACCGCCAACCCGCGGCGCGCGCTGGAGAACCTGGAGCGGTTGCTGTCGTCTCTCGCGGACGAAGAGGGAAGCCTGCTGCATTTCGTTTCCCACCGGGAAATCCTCGCACCGACCATACACCTCCTGGGGAGGAGCGATTTCCTGGCTGGAATCCTCATCCGCCGGCCGGACATCCTGCGGACTCTCGAGGACCGCGCCCGCGTCGTCCGCACGCCCGGGACCGAGGATTATCTGCGGGCGCTGAGTCCCGCCCTGGGGGAGAAGGGAGACGCCCGGTCGCGCGCGGCGGCGCTGCGGCGGCGGCACCAGGAGGCGCTGGCGACACTCGCCGTCCGCGATATCAACGGGCAGGCGACGCTGCGCGACGTGCAGAAGAGCCTCTCGGATCTCGCGGAGGCGACGCTGGAGGTCGCGCTGCGTCTGGCGCGGCAGGACCCGCGCGGCGAGGCTCGACCGCTCCCACGGAGCCTGCGCCTCGCGGCCCTGGGGCTCGGGCGCCTCGGTTATCGCGAGATGGATTACGACTCCGACCTCGACCTGGTGTTCGTCTGCGACGGAGGGCCTGGACGGGGCGCAGGGCGCTCGGCTGCCCGCGTCTGGTGCGAGCGAATCGTCCGCATCCTGTCCAGTCTCAGTCGCGATGGGCAGCTGTACCGGGTCGACTTGAGACTCCGTCCTTCCGGGGGAGAAGGGGAACTGCTGACGACGATGGACGGGCTGGCCGACTACTTTCAGCGCACGGCCGAAGTCTGGGAAATGCAATCCTTCCTCAAGGCCAGGCCCGTCGCGGGTGATCGCGCGCTCGGCGCCCGCGCCGCGGAAACGGTGGAGAACCTCATCCTGGAGCGGGCGGAGCGTCTGGGGGCCGTGACCCTGCGTGCCGCAGTCGACGACGTGCGTCAGCAGCTGCTACGCGAGACGCAGCGTGATGCGCGACACAGCGTCAAGCTGGGCGCGGGTGGAACGTTCGACATCCACTGCATCATCCAGTTTCTGCAGCTTCGTCACGGACTGCGCAATCCGCCCGACAAGGACGCCGTCCGGCTGCTGACACGTCTCCACCGACTCGGCACTCTGAGCGACGCGACGATGCAGGTTCTGCACGAGGCGTACCTCTACTTCAGCTCGGTGGACCATGAAATGCGCCTGATCCACCAGCGCCCTCTGGATCGCCTGCCGGAGGACGAGGCCCGTCTCGCCGAGATCGCGCTGGCCATTGGCGTATCGGGCGAGCGGAGCGATGTTCTGGCCGGCCAGTTGCGGGACGCGTTCGAACGGCACACGGCCGGCGTCCGCAGGGCGTACCAGGACATCATCGGGTCGGAGACGACGGCGTCCCGCGGATAGTCGGAGCCGACCCGGCCGAAGGCTCCCGGGTCAGCGTACGTCGAATTCCGCCACCGCCGGCTGGGAGACATTGCCGGCCAGATCGGTGGCGACGACGCGCAGACGATGCGGGCCTGGTGCGAGGGAAGGAGGGTCGAGAACGCGGGAGAGACCGCGGTCGGGGTCGAACTCCGATTCCAGTACCTGGCCGTCGATTTCGAAGCGGACCCCGTCGAAGTCCAGCCCCTTGCCTTCCTCCGTGACGCGCGCCCAGACCGTCGGTCGCCGGGACACGCCGTGTGATCCGGTGGACGGACGCAGCTCAACGACCTCCGGGGGCGACGCGTCCTGCAGCAGGGCGAACCGTCCGTAACGGCGGAAGCGGAGCGCCAGCTGCGTCCCTCCCGCCTCCGGCTCGCCGCCCTCGTAGGACCAGCCCTGCTGCCGGGCGTCCCAGCGATAGATGCCGAGGGACTGCGGGGGCACGGCCTCGGGGTTGATCTCGAACGAGAGGGTGCCGCGCTCGTTGAGCGCTTCGCCCTCGGGAAGCAGATCGATCGCCTCGGCCATCGCCGGAAGCCTGTCCGAGCCGGCGACGCGCTCCGTGCGAAGCGCAACCGGCCCCGCGAAGAAACGCGCGGCGGCGGGCAGCGTCAGCGTGAATCCGGGTCCCTGGTATTCGAGAGGATGACCCGGCTCCACCCAGCGCACGTCGAGGACGAGGCTGGCGAGGGGCGACGACGCACCCGGCGTGACGACGACATAGGGCGCCGAGCCCGAGGCGCGGGAATAGGCGAGCGTGGCGGCCCACGTCAGGTCTCCCAGATAGCCGAGCGGCTCGAGGCTCGACCTGGGGTTCCCGGCCGCGATGTTCAAGGGAACGACAAGCGGTCCATTCATCGGGGCCAGGATATCCAGGCTGGCCGGCCAGGCGTTCACCACGGGCGCCACCTCGGTTGTGACGGAAGGCTCGGAGCGATTCCCGGTCACGAGACGCCAGGGTCCGATGACGCCGTTGCGCCATTCCCGGATACGAGCCGCTCGCGGCCCGTCCGGTGTCGAGCCCGACGGGAAGGAGCACAGCCGTCGCTCGGCGTCACAGCTCATCGGCCGGAAGGTGGCCGCCGTCTTGTCCCAGTACTCCGCCTCGACACGGTTCGTCGTGCTCGGGCATCCGGATCCGGCAACGGCTCCCGAAGGAGCCGGGGACGATTCGCGCGCGGGAAGGCCGTAGCGGAGAGATCCACCCGCCTGGTCCCAGTCGACCTCCACGGGTGGCTCCGGGTGATCCACCAGGACGCAGACGAGCGCCCGCGAGCGGTTGCCCGACGAATCCTCGCCCGTGATCTCGAGGAGATGCGACCCGGGCGCCAGGTCGAACGCCCCGGGATAGCCGCCCTCGCGCGCACCGCCCGCGCTCACCGGCACCGATCCGAGCTCGTTCCCGGGCAGGTGGAACAATCGGTACGCGAACGCCGGCGGCCCGAGACGGCTGTAGCGGTGATCGTAGATCAGTCCCGATTCCGGGTATTGATCGAAGCGGAAGGAGCGAAAGACCAGCCGGTAGCGCGTGGCGCCATCCACGGCGGCCTGAATCGCGTGCAGACCCGACCGTCCCGTCTCTCCTGCGGGATCGTACGCGGTGAGCTCGGCGAGGAACGGTCCGTTGACCCTGACCGCCCCGTCGATCGTGCGCGGACCGTTGCCGCCAGCCCGCAGCGCATAGATTTTCTCGCGCGCCTCGCCATCGATCCATGTCGTCGGCGACCCCGAGGTGACGATGAGCGTCTCGAGGACCGGCGGCCGCCGGTCGCCGCGGCGGGGGAGACCGGCCTCGAACGGATCGATCGGGGCGTCCTGCCGGTCACGCACCTCGAAATGCAGATGCGGCAGCCCGACTCCCGATTCTCCCGAGAACCCGATGACCTGACCGCGGCGGACCCGAACAGGAGGGTCCGGGTAGATGTCGCCGGGATAGCGCGTCCTGGCCTCGGCTTGTCGGCGCGCCACGAGACGCTCGAGATGCAGGAGGGCGTCCTCGTAGCGCTCGAGGTGACCGTACACCGTGACCCTTCCGGAAGGATGACGGAGATACAGGGCGCGCCCGTAACCGCGCCACTCCACTTTGAGGCGAAACACCTCGCCGGCGTCCGCGGCCAGAACCTTGTAGCCCGTGACGCCGGCGGTCGAGATGTCGATACCGGCATGCAGGTGATCGTAGCGGTACTCGCCGAACGACGAGAGCACGCTGCCAGGGATCTGCAGGGGCCAGAGCAGCGTCGGACCCGTCGTGCGCTTCGTGGGGTCGTGCCGTGGGGACGACGGGTCGCTCGTGCGCGCCGGCGGCGAGGAAGCGCGCGCCGGCACACCGGCGCCACACAGGCTCAGCCCGGCGATCAGCACCGGAGCGAGCGACGCGTGACGTTTGTGCATTTTCCAGCGGAGCCGCATCGCGCGCGCATTGTAGCGACAAAGGACTCCGGGGCCAATCGTCGCGTCGATTGACTTCGACTTTTGGGTTCCATTATCATCGCCGCCGTTCCGCCCGTAACTCTCTGGCGGCCCGAGAAATAGCCAATGGCAGGCGATCCGTTCAAGGACTACACGATCAAGCGAAAAAAGGGCGAGACCATCTACGTCGACGGAGACCTCGGCAGCGAGATGTATGTGATCCAGTCGGGCGCGGTCCGCATCTTCCGCACCATCGCGGGCGTCAAACAGGAGCTCGCCATCATGGAGAAGGGGGATTTCTTCGGCGAGATCGCTGTCCTGGAGGGACTGCCGCGCACCGCCTCCGCGGAGGCGCTCGACGACTCCGAGCTGATCGAAATCAGCGGGACGACGTTCGACACGATGATCCGCTCCAACATCGAGATCGCCGTGCGCATGATGCGCAAGCTGAGCAACCGTCTCCAGGAGGCCAATCGGAAGCTCGAAATCCTGTCGCGGGCCACCACGGCCGGCAAGCCGGCGCCGCAGGCAGCCCGTGTCGCCGCAGTGGACATGGACCAGCCCGCCGAGCCGCCGCCCCCGGCGGCGGGTGCGGCCCCTCCCGCGGGGCTTCAGGCCGCCCCGAAGCCGATCGGTGAGATCGAGGTCCCGGAGGGAGCGCTGGCGCTGCTCGTGCTCGAGGGAGGCTCCCGTCACTTTCCGATCACCTCCGAAACGGCGCTCATCGGGCGCTACGACCCGGTGACCGGCACGCGACCCGAGATCGACCTGACCCAGGTCGACATCAATCGATCAGTGTCACGGCGTCACGCCCGGATCGTCCTTCAGGAGGGCGCCTTCATGCTGTCGGAGGAGGTGGGCGCGTTGAATGGCACCTTCGTGAACGGCGTGCGTCTGGGCTCCGGGACGCCGACGCGCATCGTCAGCGGCGACAAGGTCGGGCTGGGGATGGTCGCCCTCGTCTTCAAGACGTCGGGCAAGACCGCGGGCCGAAAGACGTCCTCCACCGGCCGATCCTGAGGAGACCGCCTTTGGCGCACGCGGACCTGCGTGCCTTCATGGACGTCCTCGAAAAGCGACGGGAGCTCGTGCGCGTTCGCGAGCCGGTGGATGTCGATCTCGAGATCAGCGCCGTCACGGACCGCGTCTCCAAGTCGCCCGGCGGGGGCCCGGCCCTTCTGTTCGAGAACCCCCGGGGGTACCAGATGCCGGTGCTCATCAACGCGCTCGGGTCGCTCGGTCGCATGAAGCTGGCCCTGGAGGTCGATTCCCTGGATGACTTCGGCGAGCGGATCGACGTCCTCCTCGAGGGGAAGGCTCCGGTGTCTCTTCTCGACAAGATCAAGCTGCTGCCCAAGCTCAAGGATCTCGCCGATCTGTTCCCGGTGATCGTGAAGAAGGCCGCGTGCCAGGAGATGATCGAAACGGAGAGCCCCTCCCTTCTCTCCCTGCCGGCGATCCGCTGCTGGCCGAAGGATGGGGGTCGATACATCACCCTGCCTCTTGTCTTCACGCGCGACCCGGAGACCGGCAAGCGCAATTGCGGGATCTACCGCATGCAGGTCTTCGACGCGACCACGGCCGCGATGCACTGGCAGATCCACAAGCACGGCGCGCATCACCATCGCCGCGCCGAGGAGCGGGGCCGGCGTCTGGAGGTGGCCTGTGTCATCGGCGCGGATCCGGCGCTGGTGTTCGCCGCGGCGGCCCCCCTTCCCGACGACGTCGACGAGATGCTCCTGGCCGGTTTCGTGCGACGGGAGCCCGTGCCGATGGTGAAGGGGGTGACGGTGGACGTCGAAGTCCCCGCGACGGCCGAGATCGTCCTCGAGGGATACGTCGATCCGCAGGAGCGGCGGCGCGAGGGCCCCTTCGGTGATCACACCGGCTACTATTCTCTTGCCGATGACTACCCGGTGTTTCATCTGACCTGCCTCACGCGCCGGCGCGACCCCGTGTATCAGACCACCATCGTGGGCCCGCCGCCCATGGAGGACTACTACATCGGCAAGGCGATCGAGCGCGTGTTCCTGCCGATCATGAAGCGCCAGCTGCCGGAAATCGCCGACATCAACATGCCGGCGGAAGGCATCTTCCACAACCTGATCGTGGTGTCGTTGCGAAAGAGGTACCCGGGTCACGCCCGCAAGATCATGCATGCCATCTGGGGCATGGGGCAGGCGATGTTCAGCAAGGTCATCGTCGTCGTGGACGATGATGTGAACGTGCAGGACGTGCGCGAGGTCGCCTGGAAGGCCCTCAACCACATCGACCCCGAACGGGACATCGAATTTGTTCTCGGACCCGTCGATGTCCTCGATCACGCGTCGCGTCTTCCGCAGCTGGGCTCGCACATGGGTGTGGACGCCACGCGCAAAGGGCCCGGAGAGGGTTTCACCCGCCCATGGCCGGAGGAGATCCGACACACCCCCGAGACCCTCGCCCTCGTCGAAGCGAAGTGGCCACGATATGGGATCGGCTGAAGACACGCCGCGGCACCCGGAGGCGACATGGGTAATTTCATGGGTGGATCGGCCTACGCGATGGCGCACGACATCGCCGAGGGCATGATCCTTGTGAATGCCGGCACCTTCAAGAAGTTCGCGCCGGCGGAAATGCGGCAGCTCGTGTTCGAGCTGGACAAGGTCCAGAAGGAGACGCGGGCCGAACAACCGCCCCAGGACGATACACAGGCGATCCAGCGGCGGGGTCGCAAGCTGAGCCGGATCACGGCGGCTCTGCAGATCATCAACTTCGCCATGGTGAAGAAGACTCCTTGAGAGCCTCTCCCACGCCCGCGGCCGCCACGCGCCGCAGGGTCCTCTCCGGTTTCCGGCCGACGGGTCCGATGCATATCGGCCATCTCGTCGGGGCCCTGGAGAACTGGGTCAGGCTCCAGGACACCCACGACTGTTTCTTCGCCATCTGCGACTGGCACGCGCTCACCAGCGAGTATGCCGATACCTCCTCGATCAAGGACTTCGTCCTCGACATGGCCCTCGACTGGCTGGCCGCCGGGCTCGATCCCGGGAAATGCACGATCTTCGTCCAGTCGCATGTGCCCGAGCACGCCGAGCTGCATCTGCTCCTCTCGATGATCGTGCCGGTCTCCTGGCTGGAGCGGGTGCCCACCTACAAGGAGCAGCAGCAGCAGATCAGCAACCGGGACCTGACCAATTACGGCTTCCTCGGTTACCCCGTTCTGCAGTCCGCCGACATCCTGATCTACCGGGCCGAGCTGGTTCCCGTCGGCGAGGACCAGCTCGCCCATCTGGAGCTGTGCCGCGAGATCGCACGTCGCTTCAACTCCTTCTATGGCCCCGTCTTCCCCGAGCCGCAGGCGCTCACCACCCGTGTGCCGCGCGTGCCTGGAACCGACGGGCGCAAGATGAGCAAGTCGTATGGAAATGCCATCAATCTGGGTGATCCGATCGAGCAGACCCGGGAGAAGGTCCTGAGGATGGTCACCGACCCGGCGCGCAAGACGCGCAAGGATCCCGGGAACCCGGACGTGTGCCCGGTTTATGATCTGCACAAGGCGTTCTCGGACCGGGCGACGATCGACATGGTCAACGTGGAATGCCGGCGCGCCGGGTTCGGCTGCATCGACTGCAAGACCTATCTCTTGAAGCACCTGGAGCCGGTTCTGGCGCCGATCCAGGAGCGACGGGCACGGTTGGGACAGAATCGCGATCGGGTCGGCGCCATCCTGGCGGACGGGGCGCGTCGCGCGGGCGCCGAGGCGGCGAAAACGATGGAGAGGGTGCGAGCCGCGATGAGGATCGACACGAGGTCCAAGGGATGAGCGAGTCACGCGGGACCCCGCTGGTCGCGTCAGCCCACCCCGAGTTCCATCTGGGCTCGTTCGATGGTCCCCTGGACCTGCTCCTTCATCTCATCCGGATCGAGGAGCTCGACATCACGACGATGCCGGTTGCGGAGATCGCCCGACAGTACGACGACTACCTGGCGCGCGCCGGCGCGCCCGATCCCGAGGCGGAGGGTGAGCATCTGGTGGGAGTGGCGTCACTGATCCATGTCAAGTCACGCCGCCTCCTGCCCACCGATCCGGAGGCCTCGACCGACCCGATGACGGCGCCGGAGGCCCCTGACGACGAGGCCGCCGGCGCCCGTGGCCAGGCTTTGCGCCGGGCGGCGGAGCATCTCCAGGAGCGGGAGGCGGTGATGGAGCTGGTCTACTTCCGGCCGGCTTCCGCCGTCGCCGAGTACGCCGGGGAGCAGGGCATCGACGCGGATCTGTTCGCGCTGCTCCGGGTGTTCAGCGACATCCTGAAACGGGTCGAACACGAGGCGGCGGCGCACGTCAGTCGCGAGCGCATGACTCTGGTGGAACGGATCCACTGGCTCATGGAAACGATGCAACGGGAGAGACGTGTCCATTTTCGCAGCCTGTTCGCCGGTCTCGCCGACCGGGTCGCCTGTATCCTCACCTTCCTGGCGCTGCTCGAGATGATGCGCCTGCGTCTGGTGCGGGCGCACGTCAGTCATCGCCAGGAAGACATCCTGATCCTGCTGGCCGACGAGCCGGTGGAGGGTCCGCCCACGGTCGAGCGTTCTCATGCGTGACAGGGCGCCGGTGCCCGAGGGCGTGCGGCTGCGCGCGATCGTCGAGGCGCTCGTGTTCGCCGCGGAGGAGCCGCTGACGATCGACGATCTGATCGACCTGTTTCCCGGCTCCGACCGTGACGTGCTGCAATCGGCCCTCGATGCGGTTCAGGCCGCGTACGAGACCGACGACCGTGGCCTGACGGTCCAGCGCGTGGCCGGGGGCTTCCGCATGGCCACGAAGCCGGAGCTGGGGGAGTGGGTGCGCGCCTTGTTCCGATCGCGCAACCGGCGGCGTCTCACGTCGCAGGCGCTCGAGACCCTGGCGATCATCGCGTACCGCCAGCCGATCACGACACCGGAGATCCAGTCGATCCGGGGTGCCGACCCGACGTCCGTCCTGGAAGCGCTCCTCGACAAGAAACTGGTGCGCGTGCTGGGACGCAAGAAGGTCGTCGGGAAACCGATGCTGTACGGCACGACGCGTGAGTTTCTCACGCACTTCGGGTTGAATACCCTGGAGGATTTGCCCGACATGGCCGATTTCGGCGAGCTGGCGCGGGGAGGGCCACCCGGCCGGACCGGAACCGCCGCGCAGCCCGCCGTCGCGATGAACGCGGCCGGCCCGTTCGAAGAAGACGATGATGACACCGAGGACGATGAGGGCGGGACGCTGGACGATGAAGACGACGAGAACGAGCGCGGAGACGACGGGGACGATTCGTGACGAGACCATGGGCGTCCGGCTGCAGAAATTCATGGCCGACGCCGGCGTCGCGTCGCGTCGCGAGGGCGAGCGTCTGATCCAGGGTGGCCGGGTCGAAGTGAACGGACAGATCGTCACGACCCTCGGTACGCGCATCCACCCCGGACGGGACACCGTCCGGGTGGACGGACGCAGGATCCAGGGGGGCGGGCGGCGCGTCTACTATCTCCTGCACAAGCCGAAAGGAAGCATCACGAGCGCCGCCGACCCCGCCGGGCGACCGACCGTGATCGACCTCCTCCAGGGGGTGCGCGAGCGGATCTTTCCCGTGGGGCGTCTCGACTGGAACAGCGAGGGGCTCCTGATCCTGACGAACGATGGCGACCTGGCCTTCCGGCTCACCCATCCCGCGAACCACGTCCCCAAGGTTTACCGGGTGAAGGTGAAGGGCGCGGTCAGCGCGCAGGATATCGAGGCGCTCCGGCGGGGTCTGGTCCTCGACGGGAGACGGACGTTGCCGGCCCGGGTGGAACGGGTGTCCGGGCAGGCGCACACCTGGCTCGAGGTCACGCTCCATGAAGGCCGGAAGAACCAGATACGCCGGATGTTCGACCGGCTCGGACACGGGGTGCTGAAACTGAAACGAATCGCCATCGGTCCGATCCGGGACCGCGCCCTGAAACCGGGAGAGTGGCGCCGACTCACCCCGGAGGAAGTCCGGCTCCTGCGGGAGGCATCGTGAAGGTGCGCATCCCCGAGCACATCCGGATGATCGCCCCCTACGTCCCCGGCAAGCCGATCGAGGAAGCGGAGCGCCAGATGGCGCTCCACCAGGTCGTCAAGCTCGCCAGCAACGAGAACCCGCTGGGACCGTCTCCCCTGGCCCTGCAGGCCGTGCGGGACGCGGCGATGCGCGTCCATCGGTATCCCGACAGCGCCGGTTACGAGCTGCGCCGCTCGCTTTCGGAGTGTCTCGGGTTCGCCCCGGAGCAGATCGTCCTGGGCAATGGATCGACCGAGATCGTCGAGATCCTGGCCAAGACGTTCCTGTCGGAGCGACGGGGGGCGGTGATCGCCGACCCGTCGTTCATCATGTATCCGATCGCGGTGAAGACCATGGGCGCGCCGCTGACGCTGGTGCCGTTGAAGGACTACCGGCACGATCTGGTCGCGATGGCGGGGGCATGCGACGAGCGAACCGCGCTGGTCTATATCGCCAATCCGAACAACCCGACCGGAACCTACGTGAATCGCGCCGCGTTCGACGCCTACTTCGAGCGTCTTCCCGGACACGTCCTGACGGTCGTGGATGAGGCCTACCGCGACTATGTCACGGTCGACGATTACCCCGACTGCCTCGACGACCTGAGGGGCGGCCGGAACGTCGTCGTCCTGCGAACCTTCTCGAAAATCCACGGTCTGGCCGGGATGCGGATCGGCTTTGCGGTCACCAAAAGGGACGTGGCCGCCGCCCTGGAAACGGTCCGGTCGCCGTTCAACACCTCCGTCCTGGCGCAGGTCGCCGCCCGGGCGGCCCTCTCGGACGTCGACCATCTGAGTCATTCCCGGGAGTCGAACAAGCGGGAAGTCGACTACCTGGAGCAGGAGCTGGCGCGGCGGGGCGTCCGATTCGTGCCGACCGTGGCCAATTTTCTGCTGGTGTTCACCCCCGGCATGGGGGGGAAGGTCTACGACTCCCTCTTGCGCGAGGGGGTGATCGTCAGGCCGATGACGTCCCATGGCCTCGCACGGGCCGTGCGTGTCTCCGTGGGAACGCGCGCCGAGAACGAGCGATTCCTCTCCGCCTGGGACCAGCGTGTTGCCGGCTCGAAGGGGCGCGCCCGCCGGACCTCCTCCGCATCGTAATCCGATGAAAATAAAGTTTTTCTTATTGACAGAAGCGTAACCGGTCAGTATCCTTTCCCAATCCTGCCAAGAGGGTTGCGGCTCTTTTGGAATGATGTGCCTTCTGGAGTGGCTCCTCGGCGGGATGGAAGATCCACCGATCCGGCGCCGGGAGCTTCCGCGTGATTGTGCTCGAAGAGGGACGCCGCCGGGCGTCCACAGAACGGTCCGGCCGGTTTCAAGGCAGCCGGCGGCCGAAACGACAAGGAGGTACCTGCCTGCATGGATTTGCAGAAGATGAAGGACGACCCCGCCCTCGGACCGCTTGACGCGGCCCCACAGAACCTCAACCCCTCTCCCAAGCCCAAACGGACCGAACGCCTCAGAGTGATGGACGGCGTCGACGCCGAATTCGAAGGCGGCGAGTACGAACAGCTGCTCGAGATGTACGACCAGTCCCTGCGCACGCTCGCGGAGGGCGAGGTGGTGCGTGGCCGCGTGCTCCGCATCAGCGGCAGCGAGGTCATCGTCGACGTCGGGTACAAATCCGAGGGCATCATCGATCTCGACGAGTTCCTGACGCCGGACGGACAGGTGCACGTCAAGGTCGGGGACGAGATCGACGTTCTCCTCGAGAAGACCGAGAACAAGGACGGCTACGTGGTCCTCTCCAAGGAGAAAGCCGAGAAGATGAAGGTCTGGGAGGAGATCGAACGGGCCTACACCGACGGCCGCCCGGTCACCGGTGTCGTCAAGGAGCGGATCAAGGGAGGCCTGGCCGTGGACATCGGGGTGCGCGCCTTCCTGCCCGGGTCGCTCGTCGACCTGCGGCCGGTACGGAACCTCGATGCGATGAAGGGCAAAGAGCTGCAGATGCGGGTGATCAAGGTCAACCGCAAACGCGGCAACATCGTCCTGTCGCGGAAGGCCGTGCTCGAGGAGGAGAACGCCGAGAAGAAACGCCGAACCCTCGGGGGGCTGACGGAGGGCAAGGTGGTGCGCGGCGTGGTGAAGAACATCACCGAGTACGGCGCGTTCATCGACCTGGGCGGCATCGACGGTCTGCTGCACAAGACGGACATGTCCTGGGGACGGGTGAATCACCCGAGCGAGATGTTCAACGTCGGCGATGAAGTCGAGGTCGTCGTCCTCAAGTTCGATCCCGAAAAGGAGCGCGTCTCGCTGGGATACAAACAGCGCAGTCTCGATCCCTGGGAGGCGGTCGACGAGAAGTTCCCCCGCGAGTCGCGTGTCAAGGGAAAGGTGGTCAGCCTGACCGACTACGGAGCCTTCGTCGAGCTCGAGCCTGGCGTCGAAGGGCTCATCCACGTGTCGGAAATGTCCTGGACCAAGAGAGTCAAGCATCCCTCGAAGGTGATGGCGGTGGGGGATACGATCGAGGCGGTCGTCCTGGACGTGGACAAGGCGGCGCGCCGACTGTCTCTCGGGCTTCGCCAGACCGAGCCCAACCCGTGGCAGACGATCAGCGAAAAGTATCACGAGGGCGACCGGATCACCGGCAAGGTCCGCAACCTGACCGATTTCGGGACCTTCATCGAGGTCGAAGAGGGGATTGACGGTCTGGTCCACATCTCGGACATGTCGTGGACCAAGCGTCTGAAACATCCCTCGGAGATGCTGAAGAAGGGGGACGAGGTCGAGGCGGTCATCCTCAAGATCGACTCCGAGAACCAGCGTCTGTCGCTGGGCATCAAGCAGCTTCAGCCGAATATCTGGGAGGAGTTCTTCAAGACCTATTCCGTCGGCGACCTGGTCACCGGGCGCGTGGTCCGCCTTACCGATTTCGGCGCCTTCGTCGAGATCTCCGAGGGCATCGAAGGCCTGGTCCATGTTTCGGAGATCGCGGAGGAGCGGGTCGAAAAACCGGCGGACAAGCTGCGGGTGGACGATGTCGTGACCACGAAGATCATCAAGATGGACATCGCGGAGCAGAAGATCGGCCTGTCCGTGAAGGCCGCCGTTCAGGAGCAGAGCCGCGAGGAATTCAGGAATTACATGAAGACCCAGGGCGGAGGGGCCGTCAACCTCGGGGAAGTGGCGGGGCACTCGGGCCGTCGGCGGGAAGAGAAGCGCCGTCGTGGCCGTGAGAGCTTCGACGAGGGAGACGACGACTAGCGCACGGCGGCGCCGAGGGGACGCCGTACGGAGGGCAGGGCGCATCCATGACAAAGGCCGAGCTGGTGGAAGAGGTGGCCCGTGTCTCGGAGCTCACCAAGAAGCACTCCGAGATCATCGTGAACACCGTCTTCGACTCGATCGTCGATGCTTTGCGCAAGGACGAGAAGATCGAGTTGCGCGGATTCGGGAGCTTCCGCATCCGTCAGCGCCGTTCCCGCCAGGGACGCAATCCCAAGACGGGCGACAAGGTCGACGTGCCGGCGAAGAGAATCCCCTACTTCAAGCCCGGCAAGGAGCTGAAGGAGCTGATCAACACGGCGGCGGCCTCGACCGATTCCGCGACCTCCTCGTTCTCCTCGACCGGCGCGGAGCCGTGATCAAGGTTCCCGTGCGGCCACATTCGGCCTGCCGGACGCGTGTCCATGGAAAAACTCTTCAGCCCCTGGCGCCTCCGCTACATGACCTCCGGGCGAAGGCGGGACAGGGGGTGCGTGTTCTGCGGCGCCGTGCGTGGTCGTCGCGACCGCGACCGGCTCGTGCTGTTCCGCGGTCGCTCGAATTACATCATCCTGAACAAGTACCCCTATAACAACGGACACCTGATGATCGTCCCCTACGCCCATGTGCCCTCGCTGCGCGAGGCGTCTCCGGAGGCGTTGCAGGAGATGATCGCGCTGGCGGCGCGGAGCGAGTCGGCGCTTCGTGCGGTGTATCGTCCGACGGGGATCAACCTCGGGATGAACCTGGGCCGGAGCGCCGGGGCCGGTATTGAAGGCCACCTGCATCTCCATCTCGTCCCCCGATGGGACGGCGACACGAATTTCATGTCCGTGGTGCACGGGACCCGCGTGATCCCCGAGTCGCTGAGGGCCACCTATCGCCGTCTGCGGCCCCTGCTGCAGGAGCCCGCCGAGGAGACGGTCGATCGCGTCCGGGAAGCCTCGAGCCGGTCGATGCGCCGACACCCCGGGGTGCGCGCGGGCCGGGTTCCTCGATGACGACGGAGAACGGGGTGCGACGCTATCTCATCGAGACCTGGGGCTGTCAGATGAATCAGCACGACTCGGAAAAGGTCGCGGGCATCCTCTCCGGACTCGGGTACCAGCCAACGCACGACGAGCTCCAGGCAGACGTGGTCCTGCTCAACACCTGCAGCGTCCGCGAGAAGGCGGAAAGCAAGGTGTTCGGAAGGCTGGGCGAGCTGAGACGCCTGAAAGAGGCGCGCCCGGACATGATCATCGGCGTGATCGGGTGCGTGGCCCAGCAGGCGGGTGAGGCGATCTTCCGGCGCGCGCCGTACGTGGATGTGGTGATGGGCCCGCGCAATCTGACGCGTATCGGCTCGCTGCTCGACGAGGCGCGCCGCGAGGGGCGGTCGATCAGCCTGGCGCGCGATGACGATCCGATCGTGTTCCCGACGGACACGACGGCCCGGGCCGCGGGACCAAGAGCCTACGTCACGGTGATGGAAGGATGCAACAAAGCATGCGCCTTCTGCATCGTGCCCTTCACCCGCGGCAGGGAAGTCTACCGTGATCCGGAGGCGATCCTGGCGGAGGTTCGGGAGCTGCCGGCGCGGGGTCATTGCGAGATCGAGCTCCTGGGGCAGAACGTCAACGCGTACCATTGGGGCGATCAGGACCTGGGCTCACTGCTGCACATGGCCGACAGGGTGCCCGGGGTCCGCCGTCTCCGTTTCACGACATCGCACCCCGGCCACCTGAAGCAGGGAATCATGGACGCGATGCGTGATGTTCCGACGGTCTGCAACCATCTCCATCTGCCGGCGCAGTCGGGTTCCGATCGGGTGCTGCGTGCCATGAACCGGGGATACACGCGGAGCCGGTACCTCTCCCGCATCGATTATTTGAGGAGAGCGATCCCGGGCATGGCCTTCAGCACCGACCTGATCGTCGGCTTCCCCGGCGAGACATCGGACGACTTCGAGGCGACGCTGTCCCTGATTCGCGAGGTGGAATACGATCAGGTCTACGCGTTCGCGTATTCCCGCCGGCCCGGAACGCCCGCGATGTCGCTCGAGGCGTGGCCGGGCGAAGAAGTGAAGCGCCAAAGGCTGCAGGAACTTCTGGCCGTCCAGGAGAGCATCCAGACCCGGCGCAACGGCGCCCTCGTGGGCACGGTGTTCGAGGTGCTCGTCGACGGTCGGGGTCGCGTCGACAACGGCCTGCTGAAGGGGAGAACGCGATGCAACCGGATCGTCCACTTTGCCGGTTGCGCGCGACGGGGAGAATTCGTGGACGTCCGGATCACACGCGCCAACGCGCACTCGTTGATCGGAGAACCCCTCGTGGCCCGCGGCGCTGCTTGACTTGCCCGGGTCACCGGGTTATAAAACTCAGAAGGGGGAGAGCATGGGCGCGATGGAACTCGAGATGAAAATCAAGGGGTTGATGATCGATCCCATCACCAACATGCCGATCATCATTCTCCGGGATCCGGGCAGTTCGGCCGTCCTTCCGATCTGGGTCGGTATCTTCGAGGCCAACGCCATCGCGCTTCAGATCGAGAAGATCGTGACACCCCGCCCGATGACCCACGATCTTCTGAAAAGCATGCTGACGAACATGCACGCCACTGTCGAGAAGGTCGTCATCACCGACCTCAAGGACAACACGTTTTATGCTCTGATCTTCCTGAGCCACGACGGCCGAGTCGTTTCCATCGATTCCCGACCGAGCGACGCGATCGCGCTGGCGCTTCGAACCGGGTCACCGATCTTCGTGAAGAGCGACGTCATCGAAAAGGCCAAGAACACCGACCTGACCAAAGACGCTGGCGAGTCCGAGCGCATCCGCAAGTGGCTCGAAAATCTCGACCCGGACGAGCTGGGCAAGTACGAGATGTAACCGAGCCCTCCGACAAATTATCTAAGATCATATTGATCAACACGTTATAGTTGATCAGAGTTTTTGGTTGCCTCACCCGGTCCCTCTTGACACTCCAAACCTTGCTCCAGTATAAAGCGCACTATCTGGGCTTCTTCCAGAGCAAGCACTCGGTCAGACTTCGATCGGTCGGAATCATTCGCGATAAGATGGGGAACGCGGGCACGTGATCCTTGCAATCGCCAATCAAAAAGGCGGCGTGGGCAAGACGACCACGGCGATCAACCTCGCTGCCGCTCTGGCTCAGAAGGGGTTTTCCACTCTCCTCGTCGACCTCGATCCGCAGGGCAACGCGACGCTTTCCTATCTCGACCCCGAGCAGCTCAACCTGTCCGTCTATGAGACGCTCGTCGAAGAGAACCGTACGCTCAAGGACGCTGTCCACAAGACGAATATCAAGATGCTCGACCTGGTCCCGGCGCGCATCAGCCTCGCGAAGTTCGAGAGCAAGCTGCTCGGCGACATCGACAGTCATTTCCGGCTCAAGGATCGTCTCAAGCCGCTGGCGCGCGACTACCAGTACGTCATCATGGATACACCACCGACACTCGGGCTCCTCACCGTGAACGCGCTGGTCGCCGCCACGCATCTTCTGGTTCCGATCCAATCGTCCTACTTCGCGCTCGAGGGAACCGACGACCTTCTCGAGACGGTCGAGAAGATCAAGGCTCGTCCGAACCCGAGCCTCGAGTTTCTGGGAGTCGTGATCACCATCCACGACAAGCGCACGGTGCTCGGTCGCGACATTCGCAATCACATCCGTGAGGTGTTCGGCACGAAGGTTTTTCGAACCGTGATATCCAGGAGCATCAGACTCGAGGAGAGTCCGGCCTACAAGGAATCGATCTTCAGCTTTGCTCCCAATTCAACCGGCGCTCTTGAGTATTACAAACTCTCGGAAGAGGTCATCGGACGTGTCTAAGCAGCGCGGTCTGCCTGCACAACGAAGAATGCGGCACGACTTCCACTTTGTCGACAACCTGAGCACCGGGCCGGCGCCGGGGGTCGGGAGGATGATCCCGCTCGATCTCCTCGTTCCGAACCCTGACCAGCCCCGGCGGTCGTTCGGAGACATGACCGATCTCGTCTCGTCCATCAAGGAGAAGGGCGTCCTGGAGCCGGTCCTGGTCCGGCCCACGGGCGAAAAATTCCAGATCATCGCCGGTGAGAGACGATATCGAGCTTCGCTCGAGGCGGGTCTTTCGCAGATTCCGTGCGTCGAGATCGATGTCGACGACAGGGGAGTCCTCGAGATCAGTCTTATCGAGAACCTTCAGCGACGCGATCTCAGTCCATTCGAAGAGTCGGACGGCCTGGTGAAGCTCTGTGAGAAATTCCTCTATACGCACGAAGAGGTCGCAAAGAAGCTCGGGAAATCGAGGAGCTCGATCACCGAGACTCTGACCTTGAACCATATTCCGTCGGATCTTCGAGAGAAGTGCCGGCAATCAGGGATCGTTGCCAGGTCGACGCTTCTTCAAATCGCCCGGCAGCCTAACCGCGACGCTATGCTGAGAATGATCGAAGAGATCAAGGCGGCGGGCCTGACCCGTGATGATGTTCGAAAGCTCAAGGATGAAAAGAAGGGGCCGGGTCGGCCAAAGGGCTTCATGTTTCACTTCCGCCCGCCGGACAGCAAGTTCACCCTCAATCTGAAATTCAAGAGGTCGGAGGTCTCGAAGGATGAGATCATCTCGACCCTTCGCGATCTGATCGACAGTCTCCTCAACTCGTAGTCCGCTCAGTTCCTGGACGCCCATGTCGCCCGACAATGTCGGCGCGCCGACATCGAAGACAGATCCAAGTTGGTTGACATAAGATATCTTATCGGACGTGGCGTCGACCGTCTCCGAATCGCAAGTTGACGCGTCCCTGAACACGCTCTAACATCGGAACCGGATGCGCGCTTTCCGGATCGACACTATCTGGCGGTACGTGCTGCGTGAGGTCATATCACCCGCGTGTCTCGGTCTCTGTGTGTACGTTCTGGTGTTCCTCATGGATGCAGTATTCGAGCTCGTCGAGCTGGCCATCAAGAAGGACCTCTCGCTTCGCACCGTTTTGACGATGCTCTTCTACTTCCTGCCACGGGTTCTCGAAATGACGATCCCGATGGCTCTTCTCCTGGGTGTGCTCGTTGGCATCGGGCGTCTTTCGACGGACAGCGAGGTTGTCGCGCTGCGGGCGAGCGGAGTCAGCTACTGGAGGATCCTCTATCCCGTGCTGAGCCTGGGGATCGCCGGCTGGCTGATCTCGAGCTATCTAATTCTCGGGGTGGAGCCGGGCGCCAATTACAAGCGGCGCCAGGTGTTCGCCAAGACGATGTACGCCGCCGACATGCGCCGCGAGATCAAGCCGCGGGTCTTCTTCGATGACATCCCGGGGATGCTCCTCTACGCCGACGAAGTGCGCGAGGGCGGCGATTTCCTGGACAAGGTCTTCCTCTATCAGAGCGCCGAGGCGGGCAAGGAGCTCGTCACCGTCGCCCGGCGCTCGCAGATCGATTACGACAAGCAGACGGGAGTCGCCCGCTTCTACCTGGAGAACGGAGTCACGCATAGCACCATCCCAACCGACGCGGACAGCTACCAGGTGAGCAGTTTCGAGAAGCAGATGATCGTGAAAGAGCCGGACGAGTCGTTCCGCCTGCGAAGCAGCCTGCTCAGCCGCCCCTCTCCGAAGAACTACCACGAGCAGAGCCTCACGGACCTGGCGAACTCGATACTGCGCGCCGGCTCCATCGAGCATGCGGAGACTCGCGCCAAGGTCGTCGGCAACATACTCGCGATCATGCACGAGCGGTTCGCGCTACCGGTGGCCTGCCTGGTGTTCGCCATCCTGGGGGTGCCCCTGGGGACCATGAATCGCCGTGGAGGCAGGGCGTCGGGTTTCACCCTCAGCATCGGCATCTCGATCATCTACTGGATTCTGTTCTCGGCCGGTCAGAACCTGGTCAGCCAGGGCCAGCTCTCCCCCTACGTAGGCCTGTGGATCGGCAATGCGCTCCTCGGGACCCTCGGAATCGTTTTCTTATTGTTGCGCGAGCGCTCCGAGGGGCTGGAGTTCTCCCTTCTCGTGCCCGCCCGCCTGCAGCGCGCGCTGGGTGCCCTGCGGAGACGGGAGGAGCGAAAACGGGACGATCACGCCCGGGAGGCGGAGGCAACGAACCGGGAGCCCGAGCAACCCGGATCATCAAGAAGAAGCCGCTTGCTCCGCGCCGTCGCGCGAGACGAGCACCGGCAGAATCTGGAGCAGGACGACGTGGTGGAGGACGAGGAGCCGACGACACGCTGGTTCACACGTCGCGTGCGGGTTCTGCTCTGGAGCGGTCTGGGCGCCCTCACCGTCGGCCTGCTGCTGGAGGCGGGCAACCCAACGCTCCCCGTCCCGTTCCTCCTGGTCGGTCTGATTCTGCTGGCGCTGTTCCTGATCTTCAGGACGACCCTCGACAGATACATCCTCGGCCGCTTCGGATCGATCCTCAGCGGCTGCGCGGTGACCTTCTTCACACTGTTCGCGGTCTACGAGCTGATCAACCTGCTCGACGACCTCGTGGATCACAACCTGCCCTTTTCCCTCATCCTCCATTACCTGAAATACCGCTCCCCCTGGATCATCTCCCAGATCATCCCGGTGTCGTGCCTCGTGGCGACCTTCCTGACTCTCGGCATCATGGCACGGTTCAACGAGGTGACCGCCCTGAAATCGAGCGGCACGAGCATCTACCGCATCGCCGCGCCGATCCTGATCGTGACCGTGGCCATCTGCGCCATCGCCTACGTCAACGCGGATTACCTGGAGCCGCATTCCAATCAGAGAGCGGAGCAGCTCAAGGACGTGATCCGGGGAAAGACCCCCCGGAGCTACAGCGCGGACGAGAGACGCTGGGTCTTCGGTGAAGGAGGGAGGTTGTATAATTTCCGAAGCTACATCCCGATTCCTGTCCCCGTGCTGTCCGCTTCCGGCAGCGGCGAGTTCCAGGGTTTTTCCGCCTATCAGCTCGATCAGTCGACGTTCGATATCCAGAAGCGTGTCTACGCCCGAAGCGCCTCGTTCGCGCTCGGACACTGGGTGCTGAAGGACGGGTGGTCCCGGGATTTCCGCAGTGGCGAGGAATCGTTCGAGACGTTCGCAGAGAAAAACTTCGACTTCCCCGAAGGGCCCGGTTATTTCGTCAAGGAATGGAAGTCCCCCGCGCAGATGAATTTCGCCGAGCTGAAGAGGTATGCCACCGACCTGAGGCACCGGGGCTACGACGTCCAGGAGATGATGGTCGATCTGTACGACAAGACATCGCTCCCTCTGGTGCCTCTGACGATGGTGTTCCTCGGCGTTCCGTTCTGCTTTCGAATGGGGAAACGGGGTTCTTTATACGGGATCGGGATCGCGGTCCTGCTCGTGACGGTGTTTCTGGTGGTCTTCTCCACCACCAACGCGCTCGGGAGAATCGGGTTGATGCCGCCGTTCCTCGCCGCCTGGGCGCCAAACGTCCTGTTCGCCGGTTCCGGTGCCTACCTTCTGCTGAAGACCAACACCTGAGTCTCGGGGCTGATGCAAATGGCGGTGGCGCGGACCGCGAATTCCGCGCTTCGTCTCACCTGAAGAGCGCCTTCTCCGCCTCGTAGCGGACGGCTTGCGCCGTGTCGGTGCCGGCGATCGCCTTCAGATCCGATTCGACATCCCGTCGATTGGGCCACGCCGCCACGGTCCCGACCGCTTGCACCCGCACCGATTCGTCCGGGTCGTTCCGGGCTCTCTCGAGAACCGCGGCGAGAGTGGAGCGCGCCTGATCGAGCATCTCATCATCGAGCCGCCTCGTCGAGAAGACCTGTGCGATCACTCGAAGCGCGCCGGTGCGGAGGGTCACCGAACGGGAACCCAGCAGGTGAAGAAGCGCTGGAAGGATGCCCGTCTCACCGGCGCGCAGCCTCTCGATCTCCTGGAGCGCGGCCTCGGTCAGATAGGGGTTGTCCGCGCCGAGGAGTTCCTTCAGGGCGTCGACCTGGCTCGCGGGATCGGTCACGGAGACCTGCGCCAGACTGCGGATCGCTCCGAGGATGATGTCCGGGCCCTCGGCGGGGAGTGTGATCCTTCCCTCCCGGCCGCGATACAGCGTGAACAGATCGACGTTCTTTGCGCGGGTCTTCTTACGCTTCACCTGTCTCCCGTAGGGCGAGAGAAAGAGGATTTCCTTCTGACCATCCGGGAAAATAATCAGGTCCTCCCCTGGCCGTCGCGTGAAATTGAAATCGCGGAAGGCGATCCTCATGACCTTGAGATCGGTCGATCCCTTCAGCGTCTCCTGCAGCTCGACGATGGCGTACTTCAGGCTGCCGCTTCGAACCTTGACGAGCGCCACCAGATCGGATCGGGCGATCATCTGGAACAGATTCAGCTTCTCAGGCTCCGGGCCGATTTGTCCGGTCACCTGCTGAAAGCCCGCCAACAGAATTCCCAGGCAGATGATCGCGTGCCGGCTCGCCGATCGTATCGCGCTGGCCCCCGTCAAGACGCTCCCCCGCCGGCCCCACCGGGCGTGCTCCCCTGCCCCGGCCGGGAGCGACCCATCGTCCTCAGACGCTGGCGCAGCTCGGCCTGATCGGGTTTGAGACGAAGCGACTCCTCGAACGCATCGATCGCCTTGTCCGTTTGACCGAGGCCGAGATACGCCTCCCCGAGAAGACTCCGCACGTCGGCGTCGGCCGGCGCCTCGCGCGAGCCCACGTTCAGGAGCTCGGCCGCCTCCTGATGCCGGCCCCTGCCGAGAAGCGATCGCGCCAGGTTCAGGTAGGCGGGAACGTAGCCGCGATCGATGCTCAGGGCGCGGCGGAGCTCGGTCTCCCCTTCCGCTACCTGGCCGCGTTTGAGAAGCGCCAGACCGAGGTTGTGATGCGCGTCGGTGTACTCGGGGTCGAGCGCGACCGCCTTGCGGTACGCGGTGATCTCGTCCTCGATCCTCCCCAGCTTGCCGTACACCGCCCCGAGGTTGTTCTGCGCCGACGCATAAAGGGGGTCTGCCGCGGCCGCTTTCTCGAGCTCCGAGCGCGCCTGATCGTATCGTCCGAGCGTATAGAGAAGTCCGCCGTAGTTCGTCCGCACGGCCGCGTTCTGGGGATCCCGCTGCAGCGCGTTGCGGAACTGCTCTCCGGCCTCCTTGAGCTCTCCGGTTTGCTCCAGGACCAGGGCCAGGTTGCTGTACGCTCCCGTGAATTCAGCATCGGCCGCGATCGCCCTGCGGAACGAGGCGATGGCGTCCTGCGTTCGCCCGCGTTCTTTGTAGATGAGCCCGATGTTGTTGTGCGCTTCGGCGTACTCCGGGTCGATGGCGACCACCCTGAGATACTCAGCCAGCGCGTCGTCACGGCGTCCGAGGTGGTCGTAGAGGATCCCCAGGCTGTTGCGCGCGTCGGTGAAGTTCGGCTCGTACTCGAGCGCTTTCTTGAAATGCCGCTCCGCCTCCGCGTACTGCTTCTGCTCCATGGCGATATTGCCGAGGAGATTCTCCGCGTCCTTCGAGCGCGGCTGGCGGCTCGAGTAGTCCTCGAGGGTCTTGATCGCGGCCTGATAATCCCTCTTCTTGAACAGGGCCCGCGCCATGTTGACGCGAGCGATACCGAGATCTTCCGAGGCGTGGATCGCCTGCTGGAACTCTCCGATCGCATCGTCGTACTTCCCCTGGCCGAGAAGGATCATGCCCCGATTATTGTGAGAGTTGGGTGTGTCCTGCGTCAGGTATCCGAGCGATTCGAGCTTCTGCTTCAATTCCCGATCGCCCTGCGGATCGAGGGAGGCGGCGGCTCCGCCTGCGGCGGTCGAGCCGGCTCCGGAAACGGGCGCTCCGGCGGGGTTCGAGGCCGTGACCCCGGTCTCGTAGGTGGGCACGTAACGGATCGCATGCGCCTCGAGGAACGATGGGTCGAAGGCGTCGAGGATCGGCCGCCCGTCCATGTCTTCCGCCACCGGCAGACCGAGGAGCGCCAGGATCGTCGGAGTGATGTCGAGGACCGATGCCTCCTGCAGCTCATGATGCCTGCGGAACGGCGCGCCGTTGAGGATGATGATCCCAAACTTGCGGTGCCAGTCGGCCGCCTGTCCGAACCCGATACGCGAGTCGGTCAGCGGTCGATTGTCGCCGGTCCGAAAGCCGTGGTCCGAGCAGATCAGCACCGCGGTGTCGGGGCCGGCCGACTCGACGAGCCGCCCCACCAGCTCGTCGGCGTGATGGTAATACTCGTCCACCGCCCGCCCGAAACGCTGCTGGTCCTCTTTCTCGACTCCGGGCATCAGCGGCAGGGTGTAACGCATGAAGAGATGGGCGACGGTGTCGGTCCCCTCGAGATAAACGGCCTGAAAGTCGGGGTGGAAGCGCTCGCGCAGCGCCAGACTGATGGTCGTGTAGGTGTCCCCCGCGGCGAGAAGAGTCTTCAGATCATCGATCAGGCGATTCTGCTCGGCGCCCATGGCCGCCGGGTCGGCAGGGAGACGCACGTATCGCGACACCTCGCCGGTCCCGATCGTCTCGGGAGCGATGGTGAGGGACGTCACGAGGTCGCCCAGATCGGGTGGGTACACCTTGCCCTCGCGCACCTGGTCGTGCGACGCGGCGGCGCCGAAGAGCTGGTAGGCGATCCGATCGGACACGATGAATCCGTTGACCTGCTCGGCGGGAAAACTCGCCCACCACCCGGCGATACCGACACGCAGCCCCTGTTCGCTGAGCATGTTCCAGATGGCCTTGGTCTTCCTCAGGCTCGACGTGACGGGTACGCGCTCGCCATCCCGGCCAGTCGTCGCGAGGAAGTCGATGATGCCATGGCGTGAGGGCTGGACACCGGTGGCGATGCTGGTCCAGATGACGGGCGAGAGCAACGGTGTGATGCTGTGCAATCGGCCGCGCACACCGGAGCGAGCCAGCCGTGCCAGATTGGGAAGCCTGCCGGCCTCGATCAGCGGATCGATGATGTTCCAGTCGGCCCCGTCCAGCCCGATCAGAAGCGCCTTGGTGCCGGTGGCACGGTGCTGCGGCGCCTCGCCGGACTGAAGGGACGATCGGATACGGACGCTGCCGATGTCGCACGACAGGAGCTCGAGACCCGCGACGCGAAAGCGCTCGGCCAGCGTCTGCCCGACGGAGGAACGGAGATCCTCGATGCGCGCCCCCGAGATATCCGCGTACTCCGCCGAGCCGATGGCGGCGCGCAAGGCCTCCTGAACCCAGCGCTCCAGGACTCCCGCATAGCCGGGGCCGACCGATCGATGGACTTCCAGGACACGTTCGGGATCGAGACGGTAGCGGATCGTTCCGGTCGCGGTGATCCCGATACCCTCGTGGGTCACCAGCGCGGTCCGATCCCGCCCACCCGCCTGGAACGAAAGGGTGACCGGCTCCAGCGGGTAGCGGCTGATACGCAGGAAACCGGGAGGGGCCAGGTGCCATCCCGCGCCGAGGACGCGGGGGTGGAGCACTCCCAGAGGAGAATCGAGAACCGCGATCCCCCCTTCCCGTTCCGTCCGCCGGATACCGGTCAGGAGCCAGACCGCCACGAGCAGGAGGCCGAGTCCGATCGGGACCCTGCGCCTCCTGATCGCCTCGATGTTCATGGACGCGCGCGCGTGCGTCCTCTCACGTCCCTTCGGACCAGCCGGAGAGGTAGGCCTCTTGCTCGGACGTCAGGGCGTCGATGCGGACGCCCATGCTCTCCAGCTTCAATCGCGCGATCTCGCGATCGATCGCGGGTGGCACCGGGTGCACCGTGCGTTTCAGCCCCTTGCCCTCGCGGGCCAGGTATTCCGCCGAGAGCGCCTGGTTGGCGAACGACATGTCCATGACCGAGGCCGGATGGCCCTCGGCCGCGGCGAGATTGATGAGACGCCCCTCACCGAGAAGGTTGATCCGGCGACCGGATGGAAGGGTGTACTGGTCGACGTAGTCACGCAGGCGGCGCGTGCGCGCGCCCGCCATCCGCTGCAGCGCCGGCAGGTCGATTTCGACGTTGAAATGCCCGGAGTTGGCGAGAACCGCTCCGTCCTTCATCGCTTCGAAGTGGCGCGCGACCAGGACGTGCTTGTCACCGGTCAGCGTGATGAAGATATCGCCCACCAGCGCCGCCTCGTCCATCGACATCACCTGGAAGCCGTCCAGCAACGCCTCGAGCGCTTTCACCGGATCGATCTCGGTCACGATGACGAGGGCGCCAAGACCGCGCGCGCGCATCGCGACACCCCTGCCGCACCAGCCGTATCCCGCGATGACGACCTTCAACCCGGCGATGAGCAGGTTCGTGGCCCGGATGATACCGTCGAGCGTGCTCTGACCCGTGCCATACCGGTTGTCGAAGAAGTGCTTCGTCATGGCATCGTTGACGGCGATGATCGGATAGGCGAGCACGCCCTCCTTGGCCATGCTGGTGAGCCGCACGACGCCCGTGGTGGTTTCCTCCGTGCCGCCGATGATCCCCGGGAGGAGATCGCGCTGACGCGAGTGCAGGACGGAGACCAGGTCGGCACCATCGTCCATGGTCAGGTGAGGCCCGCCGTCCAGCGCCTGCAGAATATGCCGGTAGTACGTTTCGTTGTCCTCGCCCTTGATCGCGAAGACCTCGATTCCTCCGTGCGCCACCAGCGACGCCGCGACATCATCCTGCGTCGAGAGCGGGTTGCTGGCGCACAGACGGACCGTCGCGCCTCCAGCGGCCAGGGTGATCGCGAGATTGGCGGTCTCGGACGTCACGTGCAGGCAGGCGGCGAGGCGAAGTCCCTTCAGGGGCTTCTCTTTCGTGAAGCGATCGCGGATGCTTCGCAGGACCGGCATCTGCCCATCCGCCCAGTCGATGCGTGTCCGGCCCCGCGCGGCCAGATCGATGTCCTTCACGTCGCTTCGCGAGGAGCCCGTCTCCCGGACCGCGCGCGTGGCACGCGCCGGCCCGCTAGGTGCGGACCGCTTTGCGGAGCTCTTCGGCCTTGTCTGTCCTCTCCCAGGTGAATCCTGCATCGTCTCTCCCGAAGTGTCCAAAGGCCGCCGTGCGGCGATAGATCGGCTTCTTGAGGTCCAGCGCCTCGATGATCTCGCGTGGCTTGAGCCCGAAGTGCTCGCGGATCACCGTCACCAGCGCGTCGTCGGCGACCCGTCCCGTGCCGGCGGTGTCGGCCATGACCGACACTGGATCGGCCACCCCGATGGCGTAGGCGAGCTGGACCTCGACCCGATCCGCGATCCCGGCGGCGACCAGGTTCTTGGCGATGTAACGCGCCATGTAGGCGGCGGATCGGTCGACCTTGGTCGGGTCTTTCCCCGAGAACGCTCCCCCGCCGTGGTGCGCGTAGCCGCCGTAGGTGTCGACGATGATCTTGCGACCCGTGAGGCCGGTATCCCCTTGCGGCCCGCCGACGACGAACCGACCCGTGGGGTTGATGTGCACGCGTGTCCTCTTGTCGAGGAGGTTCTCGGGAATGACGGGTCGGATGACATGGGCCTCGATCTCCCGGCGGAGATCGTCGGTGGCGATGCTCGGGGCGTGCTGCGTCGACAGCACGACCGTATCGACCCGGACCGGCCGGCCATTGTCATACTCCACCGTCACCTGGGACTTCCCGTCCGGTCGCAGAAACGGCAGGCGTCCCGAACGGCGCGCTTCGGAGAGGCGGCGGACCAGGCGATGCGCCAGATCGATCGGCATCGGCATCAGATCGGGCGTCTCCTTGCAGGCGAAGCCGAACATCATCCCCTGATCACCCGCGCCGCCCGTGTCCACGCCCATGGCGATATCGGGGGATTGCCGATCGATCGACGTGATGACAGAGCAGGTATCGCAGTCGAAGCCGTACTTGGCGCGGGTATAGCCCACGTCGCGAATCGTCTCGCGTGCGATCGCGGGGATGTCGATGGTCGCGCGGGTGGTCATCTCCCCCGCGACGAAGACGACCCCGGTCGTGACCAGCGTCTCGATCGCGACCCGGGAGAGCGGATCCGCGGCCAGGACGGCATCGAGCAGACCGTCCGAGATCTGATCGGCCACCTTGTCAGGATGGCCCTCCGTCACCGATTCGGAGGTGAACAGAGATCGACCCTTCGCCATACCCCTCTCCTTCGGCGCGCGCCCCTTGGTCACGGGAGCCGGGACAGTGGAAAGTGCCGAGAATACGGGAGTTCCGGTGCGAAAGTCAACGAAATCTTACCGTGCCCTTTCCGAGCAAATCCTCCAGCGCCACGGTGAGATCCCGGCTGGGAGACACTTTGAGCGCAGAGCCCGCCCTGAGGGTGGCGCGAAAGCCCGCCGGCTGGGTCACCTCGAGGTAGACCGGACACGGGCCGGGGCGCTCGCGCAGGAGATCCCGGACGCGACCGACCTCGGACTCCTGGAGCCCTGACGACGGGAAGGTGATGACGATTTCCCTGGCCTTCTCCTCGGCTCGATCGAGGGGCAGGAAGGTCTCGCCGATCAGACGCCTCTGCTCCTCGGAGATCTCCACGTTCCCGGTGACCAGAAGAGGCGCCTCGTCCTCGATCAGGCTGCGCTGCCTCGCGTACGCTTCCGGGAACACGATCACCTCGATCGAACCCTCGAGGTCCTCGAGATGGAACACCGCCATCGCATCGCCCCGCCGGGTCTTCCGTCGCTTCAGGGCCGACACGATCCCGGCCACGGTCGCCCGGCCCGGTTTCGAGACCTCCTTGAGGGAGCGGGTCGTGTGCGTGACGAGACCCGCCAGACGCGCCGCGTATTCCCTGAACGGGTGGCCGGCCATGTAGAAGCCGAGGGTCTCCTTCTCGCGCGCGAGAAGCTCCTTCTCGGGCCATTCCGGATGCGGCGGCAGGGCGGCGGTCGGAGGGACGGCGAGCCCCCCGCCCGCGAACAACCCCGCCTGGCCGCTGTCCCTGTCCCGCACCGCCTTCTGGCACGACTCGATCACCGCGTCCACCCCCGCGCACAGAGTGGCCCGGTTCGTTCCCAGTCCGTCGAGGGCTCCCGCCTTGACGAGCGACTCGAGGACCCTCTTGTTGACCGTCCGGAGATCGACCTCGCGACAGAGCCCTTTCAGCGACCCGAACGATCCAAGCCGCTCACGCGCGTCGACGATGGCGCGCGCCGCGCCTTCCCCGACGTTTTTCACCGCCCCCAGGCCGAAGCGGATGCCGTCCGCCTCGACCGTGAAATCGACACCGGAGTGATTGACGTGGGGCGGCAGCACGGCGATGCCCATCTCGCGGGACTCGCCGATGTACTTGACGACGTTGTCGGTGTTGTCTTTCTCCGCCGTCAGGAGCGAGGCCATGAAATGACGCGGGTGATGCGCCTTGAGCCAGGCGGTCTGGTAGGCGATCAACGCGTAGGCGGTGCTATGGGCCTTGTTGAAGCCGTATCCGGCGAAGTATTCCATCAGCTCGAAGATGCGCCGCGCCTCCTTCTCCCCGACTCCACGCGCCAGGCACCCCTTGATGAACCTGTCACGCTGCGCGGCCATGACGTCCTTCTTCTTCTTTCCCATGGCCCGGCGCAGGATGTCGGCCTCTCCCAGGGTGAACCCGGCGAGACGCGAGGCGATCTGCATCACCTGTTCCTGGTACACGATGACGCCGTACGTCACGCCCAGGATGTCCGCCAGCTGCGGGGCCGTGTATTCGATCGTCTTGCGCCCGTGCCGCCGCTCGATGTAGTCGTCGATCATCCCCGAGCCGATGGGGCCCGGACGGAACAGGGCATTGAGCGCGATGAGGTCGTCGAACCGATCGGGCTTGAGCTTGCGCAGGATGTCCTGCATCCCCGACGATTCGAACTGGAAGATGCCGGCGCTGCGCGCCGACTGGAACATCGCATAGGTGGCGGGGTCGTCGAGGGGCAGACTCGCGATATCGATCTCGAGCCCGGCCTCCTCCCGCAGGCGGGCGACGCAATCGTGAACCAGGGTCAGCGTCTTGAGACCAAGAAAATCCATCTTGAGCAGGCCGATGCTGCCGATTTCGTCCATCGCGTACTGCGTCACGATTTCGTCGTCCCGCGTGCGCGCCAGGGGCGAGTACTCGACGATCGGCCGCGGCGAGATCACGACGCCGGCGGCGTGGACCGAGGCATGGCGGGTCAGCCCCTCCAGACGCCGCGACACGTCCAGGAGCTGCCGGATCCGCTCGTCCTTCTCGTGCAACTGCCGCAACGCCGGGACCTGTCCGATCGCCTTCTCGATGGTCATGTCGGGCTCCGACGGAATCATCTTGGCGATCCGGTCGCAGTCTCCGTAGGGGATGTCGAGCCCGCGCCCCGCGTCCCTGATCACGGCCTTCGCCCCCAGGGTGGCGAAGGTGATGATCTGTGCCACGTTGTCCCGTCCGTACTTCTGTCGCACGTAGTCGATCACCTCGCCCCGTCCGCGGATGCAGAAATCGATGTCGATATCCGGCATGGTGATGCGCTCGGGATTGAGGAAGCGCTCGAACAGCAGCCCGTAGCGCAACGGATCGACGTCGGTGATGCGCAGACAGTAGGCCACCAGCGATCCGGCCGCCGACCCCCGTCCCGGGCCGACCGGAATTCCGCGATCGCGCGCGTACTTGATGAAGTCCCACACGATCAGGAAATAGCCGGCGAACCCCATCCGGATGACCATGTCGATTTCGCTGCTCAGACGCGCGCCATACTCCTCGATCGGCGTGGTCAGTCGTCCCTGCTTCTCGAGGGCGGTCCAGACCCGCAGCCTCTCTTCGAAGCCGCGCTCGGTCACGTCGCGGAAATAGTCCTCCGCGGAGCGGTCGTCGGGCACGCGGAAATGAGGCAGCAGGTTGTCGCCGCGGTTCAGGACGAGCCGGCAGCGTTCCGCGACCCGCAGCGTGTTCTCGGCGGCCTCGGGCAGCTCCTTGAAGACCCGCCACATCTCCTCGGCGGACTTGAAGTAGTGCTCCTGGGTGAAGCGCATCCGGTCCGCGTCCTTCACCGTCCTGCCGGTCTGGATGCAGATCAGGATGTCGTGCGCGAAATGATCGTCGCGGGTCAGGAAATGGCAGTCGTTGGTCGCCAGGAGCGGGATGCCCAGCCGTCGTCCCATGGGCACCAGAATCTCGTTCAGCGCCTTTTCCTCGGGGATGCCCTGATCCTGGATCTCGAAGAAAAAGTTCTCCGGACCGAACAGGTCGCGGTACTCGCACGCCACGCGCTCGGCCTCCTGGCGGCGACCCGCGAGAATCAGCTGCGGAATCTCCCCTCCCAGGCAGGTCGAGGTGGCGATGAGACCGTCCTTGTGCCTTCCCAGGATGTCCCGGTCGATGCGTGGACGGTAGTAATACCCCTCGAGGAACCCGGCGGTCGACAGACGCATCAGGTTCCTGTATCCCTCCTCGTCACGCGCCAGCAGCAGGAGGTGGTGGTAGGGCTTCCGTCCGGGTCCGGAGGGGGTGCGGTCGGCGCGGTTTCCAGGGGCGATGTACGTCTCGCAGCCGAGGATCGGCTTGACACCGCGCTCGGAGCACGCCTCGAAGAATGGGATGGCGCCGAACAGGTTGCCGTGGTCGGTGATCGCGAGGGCCGGCATCTCGAAGCGGGCCGCCTGATCGACCAGCTCCTCGAGCTTGGAGGCTCCGTCCAGGAGGGAGAACTGCGAATGATTGTGCAGGTGAACGAAGCTCGTCCGGCCCATACGTCTCCCGTCTCTACTCCCACTCGATGGTGGCGGGCGGCTTGCTGCTGATGTCGTAGACGACGCGGTTGACGCCTCGCACTTCGTTCACGATGCGCGCGCTCACTTTCGCCAGGAACTCGTGGGGCAGACGCGTCCAGTCGGCGGTCATGAAGTCGTCGGTCGACACTGCCCGGAGCGCCACCACGTTCTCGTAGGTCCTCCCGTCCCCCATCACGCCGACCGATCGAACCGGCAGGAGCACCGCGAACGCCTGCGCCGCCGCGCCGTACAGATCCGCCGCGCGCAGCTCCTCGATGAAGACGGCATCCACGGCGCGCAGCAGATCGAGCCGCGGGCGCGTGACCTCGCCGATCACCCGGACCGCCAGCCCCGGCCCGGGGAACGGATGACGCATCAGGATGCGGTCGTCCAGCCCGAGCTCGCGGCCGACCCGGCGCACCTCGTCCTTGAACAGCTCGCGCAGGGGCTCGACCAGCTTCAGGTTCATGACGTCGGGAAGACCGCCGACGTTATGGTGGGTCTTGATCACCGCCGAAGGCCCCTTGAAGGACGTCGATTCGATCAGGTCGGGGTAGAGGGTCCCTTGCGCCAGGAAATCGACCCGACCCAGCCCGCGGGCCGCCTCCTCGAACACTTCGATGAACACGCGACCGATGCGCCGTCGTTTCTCCTCGGGGTCCACGACACCCTGCAGCGCCGTGAGGAAACGGTCGGCCGCGTCGGTGCGCCGGACCTCGAGATGTTCGACCCGTCGGAAGGCCTCCACGACCGCATCCGCCTCGCCTTGGCGCAGAAGACCGTTGTCGACGAACAGGCAGTGCAGCCGGTCGCCGATCGCACGGTGGATCAGGAGGGCCGCGACCGCCGAATCGACTCCACCGCTCAACCCCGCCAGGACACGACCCGAACCGACCCGCTCGCGGACCGAACGGATGGCCGTCTCGATGAACGAAGCGATCTGCCAGTCGCCGGCGCAGCCGCAGATGCGATACAGGAAATTGCGCAGGATGTCGCGGCCGCGCTCGGTGTGGGCGACCTCCGGGTGGAACTGGATCGCGTGGAACCCGCGCGCCCTGTCGCTCATCGCCGCGCAGCCCGCGCTCGTGCTGGTGGCGGTCGGCTCGAATCCGGGCGGCACCTCCAGGACCTCGTCGCCGTGGCTCATCCACACCTTCTGCGCCGACGGCAGGCCGTCGAACAACCCGTCGCGCCGAACCACGCGGATTTCGGCCGGCCCGAACTCCCGCTGCGGCGAACGGACGACGCGTCCCCCGAGATGGTGCGCCATGAGCTGCATGCCGTAGCAGATGCCGAGGATCGGCACGCCCAGGCGATACACCGCCGGATCGAGGCGTGGCGCGCCCGGGCTGTCCACGGAATCCGGTCCGCCCGACAGGACCAGACCGCGGGCCCCGCGCAGGCGATCGAGCGGTGCGTCGAACGGCACGAGCTCGCTGTAGACGTTCAGCTCGCGCAACCGCCGAGCGATCAGCTGCGAGTACTGCGCGCCGAAATCGAGGACGATGATTTTCTCGCGTGTCACGGTCTGGCTCCTGTCGCGCCGGCCGCGGCGCGTGACACCCGCCCGCGGGTGCGCCGGCCGACCTGGTGCACCAGACGCTCGAGGGCGTTCGCGGGGTCCCGCGCTCCCTGTCCCTTCAGCTCGCGGTCCATCTTCAGGCAGAGGCGCAGGGCGTCGCGCAGGTCCTCGACCCGCGCCGCACCGAGCTCCCGGTCGAAACGCTCGATGCGGCCGCGATCGATTCCATACATCTGCGTCACCTCGCGCGGGGCCAGACGACGGGTCCCCGCCACCCGCGCCCTCAGCGCGTTGCGGAAATACCAGGACAGGCCGCCGAGGAGCTTGAGGGGATCCTCTCCCGATCCCAGGAGCGCCCGCACGATGCCGATGGCGTCCCCCGTCTCGCCCCGAGCGGCGTGAGCCGCCAGCCGGAAGGCGTCCTCGACGCGCGGCACGTCGGCGAGCAGCGCCAGGTCCGCGGGCTGGACCGGGCGTGGGTCACCGATGGAACACATCAGCTTCTCGAGCTCCGCCTCCACCCGCCCCAGACCGGCGCCGGCCAGGCCCTCGGCGATCGAGGAGACCAGGTCGGCGCTGATGCCGAAGCCGCGGCCGCGCAGCCGTTCGCGGATCCACGCGGCCGTGCGCGTCTCGTCCAGGGGCCGGCAGTCGACCCGCGTGGCGTGCTCCACGAGCAGCCGGTACAGGGCCCGGCGCCGGTCGAAGTCGGTATCGCTGAACACGAGGCAGCTCTTCGGATTCGGCGCGCTGAGATACGCCTTCAAGGGCTCGGCCGTGTCCGAGCGCAGGCCGCCGGCCCGGCGGACGACGATCAGACGCCGGCCGCCCCCCATCGGGTAGGTCGCGGCGAGATCGAGAACCGCGACGAGCGAGGTCTCGTCGCCGCGCAGCGATTCGCGATCGGTCGACAACGCCTCCCGCGACAGGGCCGTCTCATCGAGCGAGCGAATCCCGCTCTCGTGGAAATAGATCTCCTCTCCCTCGAAGAGATAGATGGGGGCGATCACCCCGCGCCCGAGGCTCTCCTTGAACTGGACGAAGCTCAGCGACGGCGGCATGACGGCCTCAGAACCCCTCCAGGATCGACGTCACGATGCTCTTCGAGAAGTCGGCCGCGACATCGTCGATCGCGACGATCTCCTGGTCGATGAATCCGTTCGGGGAGGTCCCGACGTCGTACTGTCTCTTGAAGAGGAAATGATTGTCCTCCCACAGGACCTTGTCGGTGGTGGTCTCGCTCAGCGTGACGTGCGACGTGATCAGGATCTCGTAGCGTGTCGCGCGTCCCTGCTGGCTGATGACGACGGGTGTCACCGTGTAGCTCAGGATCTCGCCCCGCAGGACCGCTTGAGCGCCCTCCTCCTTGGGGGTGATGCGCACACGTCCGCGAGTGGAGAACTCGTCGATGACGTGCTCGGTGATGCGTTGCTCGAGCTCGGGACGGTTGGTGCGGTTCACGAACGTCGGGATGCCGATGGTCTTGATGGCGGGTGGCAGCGTGCTGGTGTGCCCCGCCAGGTGGTACCCGCAGCCCGAGAGAACGAGCGCGGCGACGATCAGGAAGGACGCCGCGGGCACGCGCCGGGTCGAAGCGTTCGTAACCCGGAACCGCTCGTCAGGGCGCGCCTGGGGCATCGCGCCCATTATAGATTAGCCGACCACGATGTTCAGAAGCTTCCCCTGCAGGTAGATCGTCTTGCGCACCACGCGACCCTCGAGATGGGCGGCCACATGGACGTCGGCCCGGGCGCGACGGAGCGCCTCCGACTCGGGCAGGGACGGCGGAACGAGCAACCGGCCCCGCAGACGGCCGTTCACCTGGACGGCGATCTCCACCTCGCTCTCGACGAGCCAGCGGGTCACCGCGACGGGCCACGGCTGGCGCGCGGCGCTCCCCTGCCCCCCGAGCGCCTCCCACAGCTCCTCCGAAAGGTGCGGCGCGAACGGCTGCAGGAGCAACGCCATCACCCTGCCCGCCTCCTTGACGTACGGCGCATCGCCCGCGGCCGCATCGCGGACGAAGTCCTGCAGCGCATTGAGGAGCTCCATGAGAGCGGCGACGGGGGTGTTGAGATGGAGTCTCTTGTCGATGTCGATCGTCACCCGATCGATCGTCTGGTGGACCCGCCGGCGCAGGGCGCTGCGGCGGGGGTCGTCGGCGCCATCGTCGTCGGCCGGCAGCGGAGCACGGGCCAGCTCCACCGATCGGGTCATCAGCACCCGCCAGACTCTCTCCACGAACCGGAAGCAGCCCTCGACACCCTGCTCGTTCCATTCCAGGTCCTTCTCCGGGGGGGCCGCGAACAGCGTGAACAGACGGGTCGTGTCGGCGCCGTAGCGCCGCACCATGTCGTCCGGGTCCACGATGTTGCCCTTGGACTTCGACATCGCCGTGCCGCCCTTCAGGACCATTCCCTGGCAGAGAAGATGGGCCACCGGCTCGTCGACCTTCAATAGACGGAGATCGCGCAGCACCTTCGCGAAGAAGCGGCAGTAGATCAAGTGCATCGTCGCGTGGGTGATCCCCCCGACGTACAGATTGATCGGGAGCCAGGTGGCGATGATCTCCGGGTCGAACGGCTGTCCCCCGTTGCGCGGATCGCAGTAACGATAGAAATACCAGGAGGAGTCGACGAACGTGTCCATCGTATCGGTCTCGCGGCGCCCCGCCGCCCCGCAGCGCGGGCAGGGCACGTTGACGAACGACGGCACGCGCGCGAGCGGCGACCCGCCCTCACCGGTGAGCGGGACGTCCTCGGGCAGCAGAACCGGCAGATCCTTCTCCGGCACGGCCATCGCTCCGCACCGCTCGCAGTAGATGATCGGTATGGGCGTGCCCCAGTACCGCTGCCGCGAGATACCCCAGTCGAGCAGACGATACTGCAGGGCGTCGCGCGCCGACCCGCTCGCCCCGCCGGCCGCGAGCATCGCCCGCCGCGCGACCGCGGAGTCGAGGCCGGTGTAAGGCCCGGAGTCGATCAGGCGACCGTCCTCGACCATGGCGGCCGCGTGCCCCGGCGGTGCTCCGCCGGCCGGGACGATCACCGTACGGACGGGTAGACCGTACTTGCGGGCAAAATCGAAGTCCCGTTCGTCGTGCGCGGGCACCGCCATGATGGCGCCGGTGCCGTACTCCATCAGGACGAAGTTGGCCGTGAAGACCGGGAGCGTTTCGCCGCTGTACGGGTTGTGCGCGCGCAACCCGCTGTCGATGCCCTCCTTCTCCTCGGGCTCCATCCGCGCGCGCGTGACGTCGCGCGCGTCCAGACGGCGGACGAACTCGTCGAGCTGCCGGCGCGCCTGGCCGCCGGCGGGGACGCGCCCGAGGATCGGATGCCTCGGCGCGACCACACAGAAAGTGGCGCCGTAGATCGTGTCCAGGCGGGTCGTGAAAATCTCGAGCCCGTCGACGGTCTCACGACCGGCCTCGTCGAGGATCGGGAAGCGCACGATCGCCCCGGCGCTCCGGCCGATCCAGTTGCGTTGCATCGCCCGCACGCGCTCGGGCCAGCCGGTCATCGTGTCGAGCTCGGCGTCCAGCTCCCCGGCGTAGGAGGTGATCTTCAGGAACCACTGATCGAGCTCGGTGCGGCCGACGACCGA